>Ga0209137_1002772_pt1 | contig 15099 bp, 14 predicted proteins | sample SaaInl5LU_22_DNA_FD_184642 | JGI IMG/M metagenome (GOLD analysis project Ga0209137, IMG submission 184642) | Marine microbial communities from expanding oxygen minimum zones in the Saanich Inlet - ESP_105LU_22_DNA (SPAdes) (version 2) | ecosystem: Environmental > Aquatic > Marine > Intertidal... | reverse complement strand
ATTCATAACATTACACATTTCGATACCAAAAAAATTTTTAAATTAAAAGAGGATGTTAATACCTTAGAAGAAGTTGTTTTAGATAGTAAAGATGAGTGGTCTCGAGCGTTTAAACTAAAACAATTTAGAAAAGAGTTTTTAGGCAGATCAGCATTTGCAAACCAATGTAAAATTTTAAATGAAGATGCTTTAGTTTTAAATTTTGAGCGCGATACTAAACAATTAATTGCTTCAGCAAAAGCGCCAATAATAGTAAAAAACGAAGCTTTAGATTATATTGTAAAATACGATATAAACGATTTTTATATTACTTATAATATGGATGTTAATGCTAGTTTAGATTTAGAAAAAGTCTTTAGAACAGTAGCTTCAGTATCTTATTCAGGGACTACTTTTTTCGAGAATATTGAGACTAAAAAACATAAGCGTGCCATAAAAAATAGAAAGAAAGCTTACATAGGATCTACGCTTCATTTTATGCGAGCAGTTGCAAATAATAAGCTAAGACAAGAAAAATTTAAAATTTTTAAAGGGAGTTATCAAGTTGAGCCTTCAAATCATATAAAAACGTTTAAAAACGATAGTTTAAACGTGACTGAGGTTCATTTATCACAAAAACTTAATATTTTATGTAAAGGTAAGCAGTCTGCCATAGAAAGTGAAGTCGATCGCTTTATAATAGATGCTTACGGAAACCATTCACCAATTGATAAAGTGCTTTTTGGTGGTTTTATGGCAAACCAACGTATAGGAGATGTACTGCCATTAGATTATGGTTTATAAAATAGTCTTAATTCCTAGAGTTTACATATTTAAAATAGAAAAACAAATTTTAGTTCTTTTACCATTTTAAAAATTCTTGAGTACTCATTGTTTTAAGTTTTAATTATTTGCAACAATTAACCTGCGTTTTTACAAAAAAGTCATTTATGAGGCGTCTACACTCATTTAATTTTTCTTCATTTATGCTGTAAAACAAGTTCTTACCTTTTATGGTTTGCTTTAATAATCCTGTTTTTCGTATTTCTGCAAGATGCTGAGAGATTGTAGGTTGCGCTAAACCAATGGCCTTAACAAGGTTGTTACAATTACAATTTTTATTTTGGCTTATGTACTGTATTATAGAGACTCTAGCAGGATGTCCAATCATTTTTGTGAAATTTGCAATTTGGTTTTGCTGGTCGCTGAAGATGTGTTTTTTTGAAAAGCCCATATGTATTATATAAAGTAATATTGCAATATTACAATTTTAAATTATATAAAAAAACCAAATACAGAGTGTATTCGGTTTTTTACTTTAATAATATTTAATTAGAAGAATTAAAACCAGCCTTTTTTACCTACTTGGTAGGTGTTGTAAAATTCTTCGTCAGATTTTGTTAAATAAATAATACCTTCTATAAGTCCAATTATTCCTGCAAAACCACAAGTTACAAATGTTAATATAATTTGAATTATTCCTTCTTTATTGTAACCTAAAATAAATTTATGGATTCCTAAAGATCCTATTAGGATAGCTAATATTCCAGCAATCATTTTTTTATTCTCTGTATCTCTCCCAAATGTTTCTTTGGCACTATTTGAAAATTCATTAATAGTTTCTTTAGCTTCTCCAGCTAATTCACTTGCTTTATCTGCTGCTTTTTTAGCACCTTCTTTAGCATCTCCTAACATATCGTCAAGATTCTCTTGTAAGTTTTTTTCGTCTGACATTATTTCTGTTTTTAAATGGTTTGGTTAATTCTTTAAAAATACTAAAAAAAAAGACTTGTTTACAAAAAGGCCTTGTCTATTGGCTCCCAGAGTTCAATTTTATTGCCATCGTTATCTAAAATCCAGCCAAATTTCCCATAATCGTATTCTTCCATTTTACCAACTATAGTAACACCTTCTTCTTTTAAGGTAGCCAATAATTCGTGTAAATTTTCTACACGATAATTAAACATAAATTCTTTTTTGGAAGGCTCAAAATATTTTGTATCGTTTTTAAATGGTGACCATTGTGTTGAGCAATCGTTACCTTCTTTGTCTTTTGTCCAGAAGGTACAACCATAATCGTCTGTATTAAAACCCAGATGTTTATTGTACCAATCTTTTGCCGCTTTTGGGTCTTTACTTTTAAAAAATAAACCTCCAATTCCTGTTACTCTTTTTTTCATTTTATCTTAAATTTACTTGTGTTCCACTTATTACAGTATTTATAGATTTTAAAAAGTGGCCTCCTGAATATTAGAAATCTATTTATTATTTTTTAATTGTTTTTTCGTAAATGTCAAGCCATTCTTCAACATTCATTTTACCAAGTAATTGTGTTATTAAATCGTAAGGAATGTCGTCTGTTTTTTTAAACCTTATACAGCTTTTTCCCATGTCTAATTTGTATTTGCAGTGTTTTGGATATTCTGTAACAAACCAATTGTAAAGTTCTTTTTTTGCATAAAGTCCTGAATGATACAAAGCAATAAAATTTTTCTGAGAGGCTAAATTTATAAATGGTAAAGGCGGAAATGGTTTGCAATGGTAACCATCTGGATAAGTAGATTTAGGCACATAATAAGCTAACATTCCATAACCCATTCCAGCTTCTAAGCCTTTTGGCATGTGTTTAATGATAAGTTTGTTTAGTTTGCTTATTGCAGCTTTTCTATTCTCTGGAAGTTGTGCAATATACGCTTCTGGAGTTTCGGCTTTAGAGGTCATTTTTCTTTAGGTTAGTTAAATCTAAAGGTAACAAAATTTTGTTTTAATTTTATCGACTATAGTTTGTGCTAATTTCTCTTTACTTTCTTTTGTCCAACCAGCGACATGAGGTGTTAATAATACGTTTTTAGAGTGTATTAAATATTGAAAAGCTTCTGGCATTTCGACTGCGCTCGATGTGTCATCTTTTTTAAACAAGTTTTCGAAGGATGCTTTTTCGTATTCTAAAACATCTAAACCAGCACCTAAAACTTTACCGTTTTTTAAAGCTGAAACTAAATCTGAAGTGACCACACTTTTTCCACGAGCAGTATTTATAAGCCAAAATGGTTTTTTGAATGAATTAATAAACTCCTGATTAACCATACCAATGGTTGAAGAAGTTTCTGGAGTATGCAAACTTAGCACCTCAGCTTTTTGCTGCAATTCTTTTAACGAAACCTGTGTTGCATTTTCATCTTCAACATTAGGTTTTAAATCGTAACAAAGTACTTGTACATCAAAACCACGCAATTTTTTAGCAAAAGCTTTTCCCATGTTGCCGTAGCCAATTAAGCCAACAGTTTTTCCATCTAACTCCAAACCTCTATTTTCCTCGCGAAGCCATTTTCCAGCCCTTACTTCTTGGTCTGCTTTATTAAGTTTGTTAAATAAGGATAGGAGCATAGCCAAACTATGTTCGCCAACAGCATTTCTATTCCCTTCTGGTGCTGCAATTAAAGTAATGTCTTTGTGCTTGGCATACTCGCAATCTATATTTTCTAAACCAGCACCAACACGACCTATAAATTTTAAGTTTTTAGCAGAATCTATAAAGTCTCTATCTATACTAAAACGGCTTCTTATTATAAAACCATCGTAATTATGAATTATATTTTGAATCTCTTTCTTTGAAGCTGAATAATTTTCGTCATTAGTGAAACCTAAAGCATTCAATTGATTGATTAGTAAAGGATGATTTGTATCTAGATGAAGGATTTTCATATTTAAATTAAATAAGTATTTTCTATATACCTATAATAAGTTTTGCTATCCAGAAATAGATTAATATTCCAAAAATATCGTTACTAGTTGTAATAAAAGGACCAGTTGCTATTGCTGGATCAATGCCTTTTTTGTCTAAAAATAAAGGAACAAATGTGCCTATTAGACCTGCAATAATTATTACAGCTACCAAAGACACAGAAATAGCTAAAGCAGTTATTAGCTCGCCTTTAGTTAACCAAACGAATAAAAATAAAAATATGGCAAGAATGAAACCATTTAAAGCTGCTAAAAGCATCTCTTTTATTAATCGGCTATTTATACTTCCTTTTACATCATCATTAGCTAAACCTTGAACAATAATAGCGCTTGATTGTACACCAACGTTTCCAGCCATGGCAGCTATTAATGGCGTAAAAAAGAAAAGTACAGCGTATTCTTTAAAGATATCTATAAAACCTTCCATAATTAAAAATGCTCCAATTCCGCCAATTAATCCCAAAAACAACCAAGGCAAACGTGCTTTTGTTAATTCTAGAATACTATCATCTGCTTCTACATCTTGTGTAATACCTGCTGCCAGCTGATAATCTTTTTCGGCTTCTTCTTTTATTACATCTACAATATCATCAATTGTAATTCTACCTACTAATATTTTATTTTTATCGACTACAGGAATGGCTTCTAAGTCGTATTTTTGCATAATTTTTGCAACTTCTTCTGCATCTTCATTGATATCTACGTAATCTACTTTTGGAATATAAACTGTAGAAATGTGTGCACGAGGAGACGCCATCAATAGGTCTTTTAAAGATAAACGACCAATTAATTTTTCTTCATCATCTACTACATAAATAGAGTGCACTCTGGTAACGTTTTCTGCTTGTGCGCGCATTTCTTTTACACACTCTGTAACCGTCCAGTTTTCGTTTACTCTTACTAACTCTTTTGCCATTAATCCACCAGCAGTGTCTTCATCGTAAGTAAGTAGTTCTTGTATTTCTGCTTTATGTTCTTGATCTTCTATTTGGGCTATTACTTGTTCCTGACGTTCTTCAGGAAGCTCTGCAATCATGTCTGCAGCATCATCTGTATCTAGCTCTTCTATTTCTTCGGCAATTTCTTTAGTAGATAAGGATGCTAAAACTTTCTCTCGATCGTCTTCATCCATTTCCATAAGAATCTCAGATGTAATGTCACTATCTAAAAGCTTAATAATAAAAGTAGATTGCTCTGTACTTAAATCTCCAAGAATCTCTGCTATATCTGCATGATGATATTCGTTTAGTAGTTCTAAAACACCTTCGTTGTTTTTAGAATCTACTAATTGTTCTACCTTTTCTATAAGCTCGTCGCTAATAGTAAATTTGATATTTTCGTCTTGTTCTTCCACTAAAATTATGTTTTATATTATCCAATGTTTGTCCTTATTACTATATTAAAAAGGTATTTTAGATAATATTTAGTGTTAATCAATTTCTTTTTCGTCGTTTTCTATTAAAGTTGTTAAATCAATAAAGGCTTGAACATTTAGCTGTTCTGGACGTTTATCAAAGATAACATTTGCTTTTAAACTATCGCTTAATTCAAATGTTTTTAAACTGTTACGTAATGTTTTTCTGCGATGCATAAAGGCTTGCTTGACTACTCTAAAAAACAATTTTTCGTCGCAAGACAATGTAAAATTGTCTTTACGTGTTAATTTTAAAACACCAGATTCTACTTTTGGTGGAGGATTAAAAACCGTTGGTGGTACCGTAAATAAATATTCTGCATCGTAAAAAGCTTGTGTTAGTACCGATAATATGCCGTAAACTTTACTACCTTCTTTAGAGCAAATACGTTGCGCTACTTCTTTTTGAAACATACCAGAAAATTCTGGAATTTGGTGTTTGAGTTCTAACGTTTTAAAAACAATTTGTGTAGAAATATTATATGGAAAATTACCACTAATTGCAAATTGATCGTCTTCAAAAACCTCTGAAACATCATATTTTAAAAAGTCTTTTTCTATAATTCTTGATGCCAGATTAAGGTAGTTGTTTTTTAGGTATTCTACACTTTCGGTATCTATTTCTATAACGTAGGTTGTTACTGGTTTTTTAAGTAAGTATTTGGTTAAAACACCCATTCCTGGACCTATTTCTAACACTTTATTATAACCTTTTAACGACAAAGCATCAGCAATTTGTTCTGCAATAGTTTCATCTTCTAAAAAATGCTGACCTAAAAATTTCTTTGCCTTTACTTGGTGTGGGTTGTATTGTTTTTTGGCCATAGTGTTTTGTTTTGTCACGAATTCACTAATTTTATGTGTGAATGTGTTTGCTTAAGTTGGTTTAGAAATTACACTAATTAAAATGTTACTGCTTAATATCTATTGTGAATTCATCTACAATTTCTAGTTCTGTTCTAAACGCTAGCATTTTATCTGCAAAAAGTTTTGCGCCATGAGTTCTTAAACGGTCTGCATCTTCATTATAATACGCGTTTAATGCTTCGCGTGAATGTGCTCTGTATTGAATAGAGTAGGTTTGTCCTCCCATGTCTTCTTCTACTAAAACTTTGGTAAGCTTTGCCTCTTTAAATTTACCAGTTGCTAATACTTGTGGAATATGTTCTTTAATCCATTTTAGCCATTGCTCGTGAGCGCTATCGTCTATGTTTACTGTAACGTTGTAAATTATCATTTTATATTATAAATTTTTTGAGAATAACATGAGTTCTTTATCGTTTTCAAAAGGTTTTACTTTTTTATCGAAAGTTAAGCCTAACTTTTCTATTAATGCAATAGATTTTTTGTTGTTTTCTAGTGTAATAGCACAGATTTTATTTAGTTTAAATTCCTCTTTAGCTAATACCATTACTGCTTTTGCAGACTCAAAACCAAAGCCTTTACCTTCATATTCTGGTAATAGCGAGAAACCAATGTCTGTATGTTCTAGTTCTGGTCTTTTTATTAAACCTGTAGTACCTATAGGTTTTAAGTTTTTGGTTTTTAATAGTAATTTATAAAACCCATAACCACTGGTTTTATAGCTTTTTAAATGACTCTCTTTTATTCTGTTTTCTGCTTGTTTTATGGTATTAATGTTTCTGTCTCCTATGTATTTTAACCATGAAGGCGAATTTACTAATGCTTTAAAAAAAGCAGCATCTCTAGTTGTAAATTTTGAAATGATAAGTCTTTCGGTTTCTGCTACAATCATAATAGAAGCACCTTAATTAATGGCATCACCTCTTAAAGCACGATATTTTTTACGAGAATCTACAAAATAAATACTATCTGCATGCTCGAAAATAATACTCTCGTAGAGTGCTTTTGCTTTTTCTGGTTGCGCTAATGTGTTGGCATACATTTCGGCTAAAGCAAAAATGGCATCATCTACTAAAATACCTTCTTTAAAGTCTTTAATTAAACGCTCGTAATTTGTTTTAGCTTTTTCAAACTGTTTTTTTTCTTCAAACAATTGTGCTTGTTTTAAAAGTGCTTGTGCCACTATAGGCTCGGTTTTATGGTCTTTTAAAATAGTGTTTAAAAGCTTAATCGCATCGTCTTTTTTGTTTTGAAAAGCTAACAAATCTGCTTTTGCGTAGTGTTTTAAAGCTATTTGCAAGGAGTCTTCATTTTTATTATCGCCAATTAATAACTTTAAATCTAAAGCGTCATTAGCTGTTAATTGCGACGTCGAGGCTTTTAAAATTTTAAGTTGAGATTCGGCCCATTTAAAATCGCCTTTATAGTAGCTTGTTTTCGCCACTCTAAAGCGTGCTTCTTGAGAAACAGTACTGTTTTTTAAGCTACGCTGAATTTGAGTATAATAAATTAAAGCCTCGTTAAACTTTTCTTCTAAAACTAAAATATCTCCAAGTTCTAATTTTATTTTTGCTAGTCTATAATCGCTAACGCCTAGGTTTAAACTGTTTTTTAAAAACGATATGGCTTCTTTAGTTTGGTTGAGATAAAACGCTAAAAAATGAGCATAAGCAATTTGAAGCTCTAAAGTTCTAGCCGTTTTTCCATAGGTTTCAAATAAGCCTAAATAGCTTTCATTAATGGTTTTGTAATCTTCTTTGGAAGCATTTTTGGTTTCAATATTTATAATATTGTAGTGTGCATTTATTTTTATATCGATTTCCTGAGTGTTATCTATAATAAATTGATAGATGTCTTTTGCAATTTCAGATTCTTTTTGAGCATAAGCAATATTTGCTAATTCTTCTATTCGATCTAAAGATTCTAGTTGTCTTTTGTAAATGGCTTTTTCTTGTGTAAATGCTTTATTGTATTCTTTTTGCTGAATAAATAGCCAACTCAACATTTCGTTCCAAATAACATCTGGAGAGGTCTGGATTTTTTTCAATAGTATTTTTCTTAAAATGCTATTGTTTTCGTTCTCTTTATTTTCGCTTATAAAAGTGCTAAACTCTCTCTTTATAGTGTTAATGTAATTTTGGTTGATTTCTGTATAATTTATATAGCTATTAAACATTTTTTCTATGTTACCTTGTTCGCCATAGATGCGAGCCAGTTGATAGTTAAAATTTAAGTCTGGTTTTAAAGACATCGCTTTTTCATAGGTTTCTATTGCTAATTCTAACAAAGAGAAATCCTCAAAACTTCTACCAATTATTCCCGCGAAATTTGGGTTTGTATCTATTACATCTATTGCTTTCTTATAATTTATATTAGCCTTTAAGGTGTCGTTTTGCAACGTATAATTATAGCCTAATTTTACAAATATTGCTGGATTGTTAGAAATATTTAAATAGTTTAAAAGTAATGTGTCAACTGCTTTATATTGCTCTAATTGCTGATGTGTTTTTACCAACTGAGTCAAGTAATTACTGTTTCCTTTATTTTTAGAGTATAGTTTTTTATAGGAGATTAAAGCTTTTTCAAACTCACCCTTTTTAAAATATTCTCGCGCAAGAATATCATCTTGTGAAAACAGATTAAGGCTAAATAAAAAACATAAAACAAAGAGTAATCGCATAAAAAGTATTTGTGTAAATATAGCAAATGTTATGCCTTAAAAAAAGATATAAAAAAAGCCCGATTAAGACCAGGCGTTTTTTTAATTTATAGTGATGGATTATTAATCTATAATAGAAAAACCAGTGTATGGTATTAATACTTCAGGAATTTCTATACCTTTTTCTGTTTGGTAGTTTTCTAAAATTCCAGCTAAAACTCTTGGTAATGCTAAAGAACTTCCATTTAAGGTGTGTGCTAATTCGTTTTTACCTTCACTATTTTTAAATCGTAGTTTTAAACGGTTTGCTTGGTAGGTTTCAAAATTAGAAACACTCGAAATCTCTAACCAACGGTCTTGAGCTGTTGAGAACACTTCGAAATCGTAGGTCATTGCCGAAGGAAAACCAGTGTCACCACCACATAGTTTTAAGATTCTAAAAGGTAGTTTAAGTTCTCTTAAAATATCTTTAACGTGCTCTATCATACCATGAAATGCATTGTAAGAGTTGTCAGGATGTTCCACTCTAATAATTTCAACTTTATCAAACTGGTGTAATCTATTTAAACCACGAACATCTGCACCATAACTTCCTGCTTCTCGTCTAAAACATGGTGTATAGCCAGTAATACCTATTGGTAATTCGCTTTCATTTAATAGTACATCTCTAAACACGTTAGTACCTGGAACTTCTGCTGTAGGAATTAAATATAAATCGTCTCTAGAGTCATGATACATCTGTCCTTCTTTATCTGGCAACTGTCCTGTTCCATAACAAGATGCTTCGTTTACTAAATGTGGTAATTGGTATTCTGTATAACCAGCTGTAGTGTTTTTGTCTAAAAAATAGGCAATTAAAGCACGTTGTAATCTGGCTCCTTTTCCTTTGTAAACAGGAAATCCAGCACCAGAAATTTTATTTCCTAATTCAAAATCTATAATGTCGTATTTTTTTGCTAATTCCCAGTGAGGTTGAGCTCCATCGTATAATTTTGGTACATTACCTTCATTAAAAATCTCTTCATTTTCTGCTTCACTTTTTCCAGCAGGAACAGATTCATGAGGTACGTTTGGCAACTGGTATAATAGGTTTTTAAGCTTTTCTTCGGTTGTACTTAAATCTTCAGACAAGGTTTTAGAAGCCTCTTTTAAAACGCTTGTTTTTTCTTTTAACTGGTTGGCTTCAGTAGCTTTTCCAGATTTATATAAGTTTCCAATATCTTTAGAAAGGGCATTAGATTCTGCTAAAGTATTATCTAATTTTGTTTGTAAGGCACGACGTTCTTCATCTAAAATAATAACTTGTTCTACCAATGCTTTAGCATCAAAATGGCGTTTAGCTAAACCAGCAATTACTACTTCTTTGTTGTCTCTAATAAAAGGTACTTGTAACATAATTTTTATTTTGGGCGTTACCTAAAGGTCAGGCTTTCAAGGCTCGCTCTCTGCGAGGAGCTCAAACAAACCTTTTAATCCTTAACGCAAAATTGTAACTCAAATTTTTAAGTGGTAAAAGTAGTAAGATTTTGTTAGGCAAAAAACAGTTTAGTTTGCTATTTTGATGGTAATATCCAATCGTTGTGTTTAAACACGTTCCACTTTACATTGGCAAGGTCTACTTTTTCGTTTATAAGGTGTTGATGCGGCTTGCCATTTACACTAACTTGGGCACTAACAAAAACCTTAACATCTTCGCCTTTTTTCTTGTATTCCTTTTTTAAATACTGTGCAAACTGCCACATAAAATCTGGTTTGTAATTAACCGATCGAATTTGTTTTTTTGTTAAATATTGAGTTAGGTTTATAGGTGTAGTTTTATTTGTAGCAGTATTTACCACTTTAAAATTTGTGTAACCAGATTTAGAACGTAACATCATTCTCCAAGATAATCTGTGGCCTTCTTCGGTCCATAAAACATCGTCTGGTATAATATGATGACGTAATGGTAAAACTATTTGAATTGCAAAATAAACACTTCCTAAGCTTACTAAAATAGGTTTGTAGTTTGGTACAATAATTTCTGCTTTAGTATATAATTCTTTTTCTTTTAAAAAAATGTTTCTAACCGTTTCTGGATTAAAAAAGAATAAACAAAAGGCTAAAGATAAGTATGGAAATACTCCAACTTGAAACACAAACGAGTTAAATAAGTGAAAAAAAATAGAAGCGAAAAAAGCATATTTTCTAGTCGGTTTGAATAATAGCATAGGTATAATTAGACCATCAAATAAAATACCTCCATAACCCACAAGATATGGCATAAATCCATTTTGTAATAATCCACCTATAATAGGATAATTTATTTTTGCCTCCATTAGAGATGTAGGAACACTAAGATCTAGCCAATCTGGATAAAGTTTAGCTTTAGAAGCATAAGTGTAAAGTATAAAGAGTTGGATAACAAAAATCCATTTACACCAAGCAGGCATTGCTATACTTTTTAATTTTGGATTTTGTTTTACATCTATAGAAGCATACTTTTGTGCAGGAAGAATTACCATTATTCCACTCAGTAAGACAAGTAAATAGTAGTGGTTGTTATAAGATGATTTTTGCATAAAATAGACACCACACCACATTATAAAAAACATAAAAGCACTAAACCTATACTTATAACCTACCATAATTAGTAACCCAAAAATACCCATTACAGCGTAATACACATACATCCAGTTTCCAGGCAAAGGTTGTAGCCATTCTAAACCTATAAAGGTAAATGTAAATTTTGGTTCTACAAGTGTTTTGGTAATCCAGCCTGTAAAAATTGCGCCAACAGATTCTGCAAAACATAGAAACCCAAAAATAATTCTAAACACTATTAGAGAACTATTATCTATATATTTAAAAAGAAACTTATTTAGCATCGTTATTAATAAATTGTAATGCGTTGTTTTTATCTTTTATTAATTGTTGTTTTAGATCACTAACAGATTGAAATTTTTCTTCATCACGAAGTCTATCTAAAAGTTCTATTGTTATTTTCTTATTGTATAAATCAGCATCAAAATTTAAAAAGTTCACTTCTGTTGTTTCAACTATACCATTAAATGTTGGGTTTGTTCCAATATTCATCATGCCATAAATTGTTTTATTATCGATTTCCGATTTTACAACATAAACACCTTGTTTGGGTATTAATTTATAGTTTTGACTAACAGCAATATTTGCAGTTGGGAATCCTATTGTTCTTCCTAAACCTTTACCTTTTTCAACAGTTCCAGAGATAATAAAGGGATAACCTAGGTAACTATTTGCTGTTTTTATATCACCATCAAGTAAAGCTGTTCTAATTTTTGTTGAACTTACAGATACATCATTAATATCTTGAGCTGTAATTTCTTCTACTTCAAAACGATATTGCAATCCAAAAGCTTTTAAATCTTCAATATTAGCACTTCTATTTCTACCAAAATGGTGGTCGTACCCAATAATTACATGTTTAGCTTTTAATTGCTTTACTAAAATAGTTTCTACAAACTCTTGAGCAGTTAGGCGAGAGAATGCTTTGGTAAATTTTTCTACAACTAGGTTTTCTAAACCAAAATGTTTTAGAATGCTCTCTTTTTCTTCTAGTGTATTTATTAGTTTAATGTTTGCATCTTTTTGTAAAATCATTCTTGGATGCGGAAAAAAAGTAAGAATTGTTGGCGTTAAATCCTTGGCTTTACCAACTTCTATAAGGCGTTGAATAATTTTTTGGTGCCCAATATGAACACCATCAAAGGTGCCAATGGTTATTACAGTATTTCTTTCTTGGGCTAAACTAGATTTCAAGTATCAACAATTTAATTACAAAAATATAAAAAGCGGATTGAAATTACTTTCAATCCGCTTTTAAATTATTAATAGTCTAAAGATTACTCTTTAATAAACTTTAATGTTCTTGATGCGTTAGCTGCTTTTATTTTTAAAAAATAAACACCATTTGCAATCGCACTTACATTTATTGTCTCTAAATTAGTTGTAGTACTTATTACTCTTTGACCAGTAATACTATATACTTCAACACTTTCTAAAGTTACGTTTCCTTTTATGTTTAAAATAGTGTTTGTAGGATTTGGGAATATTGAAATTCCTGATAAAGCAAATTCATCAACACTTAAAGGAGCTAATACATTAATAGAATAATCTTCTACTTGTCCCCAAAAAGCAGTTTCGCATGGCGTAAGACTATCAACGTTAGCTATCTGTTCATTTTTCATCATGATTCTCATAGTGGTTGTTCCTAGAACAGCATCAGCAGGTGCCATTATAGTATAAGGAGAGTCAGTAGTTGCAACATCAACATCATTTAATGCCGTTCCTAAATTATATTTCTCGTTATCATCAAAAGTACAATTTTGATTCCAATCAATCCAAGCACTTATAACATATGGAAAATCACCATTAGTATTTACATGTACTGTCAAATCATGAGATGAATTTCTTTCAATATCAGTAGAAATCGCTGTAAAATCTTGATAAGGATCATCTGCACTTGCCGCTAAAGTAACATTGTTAATAGTATTAAATATTACTCTAGTAATTCTGTCAGCATCAGCATTAGTGGCAGCAGCAGCACAAAGACTACCAGTTGTAGTAAAAGATTGAGTATCTGTATTGTTAATTAATTGTTGATCAGTTCCGCCATTAGGGTTAGCTAATTCTACATTAAAAGTATGTGTTCCTGAAGCAACACTAATTAAAGGAATATTTAAATTCTCAGTTTGGTTTATTGCTAAAGAACCAGCCCAGTTTATCGTGGTATTCGCACCACCATCTACATTATAAATTATTGACGCACTAGTTAAAGTGTTATTACCTCTATTTGTAATAGTTATAACAGGTTCAATACTGCTTGTTGTACAATCTATAAAGTTTAAGTTATTTATATCTACCTTTCCGTCTAAATTAAATATTTGAGCAGGCGTACATCCAACAGAATTTGCTAATTCCATTCTACGTGGAGAATTAGTCATTACTATTAGCATACGGTCTTTTTGATTTTGAGTAAAATTATTCATACATGAATCGGTTGAATAATCCATGTAATTAGTAGTTAAATCTGCTACACCATTACATGTTGTTGTTGCTGGACAATTACCAGCACTAGAAGTTTGTTGTGTTGGTGTATCTGCACAAAAATCATCACCACAGTTAGCATCTCCCCATATATGTCTTAATCCTAAGTAGTGTCCTACTTCGTGTGTCATAGTTCTGCCTCTATCGTAAGGCGCATTTAATAAAAATGTACCATCATTACTACCTATGTCTCCAAAAGTGCTATATGCAGCAACAACACCATCAGAATTTGCAGCTCCACCCGATGCATCTAAACCTGGTAAACCAGAAGCATCAGGAAATTGTGCGTAACCTAATAAAGTGGCAGATGTAAACTGTACAGACCACATATTCATATATATTGTTGGATCCCATATTGTTGCAGGTTTAAGCGTTGTATCTGTACTTCCACCAGGACCAGACCAAGTAGTTCCTATTGCAGTAGAATCGAAACGGTTAATACCATCTGTTGGGTTGCCATTAGGATCTTGTTGTGCAAGACAAAATTCAAGTTCAACATCAACTCCAGTACCATCACCAGGCGTACCTACTAATTTTCTAAAATCTTCATTCATTGCTGTGATTTGAGAAATTACTTGAGCATCAGTAATATTTGGAGCAGTTCCAATAGCTTGACCACTATGTACAACATGAACAACCACAGGAATTGTGATAACTACCATTCTATTACTATTTGGGTTAGCAAGACGTTCTTGTCTTACTTCTTCAATTTTGTTAACCATCCAGTTTTCAAACTGATCATCTGTAGCTCTTTCTGGGTATTGTTGACGTAAATAAGCTTCGTTTTCTGTAGTTAAACATTTAACAAAACCAGTTTCTTCAAAACTACGTTTGTTTTCAAGAGATAGGTTTTTTTGATTGTTTTCGTTCTTATTCTTTTGTGCAAAAGACATAGAGCTTATGCAAAAAAGTAGTAAAAAAATCTTTATAGTAAAGTTGTTCATGGAATTAAATTTAAAATTATGGCATAAATTTAAGAAAAAAAAGGAGTATCATAATAGTTTGTTAAACTAATATAGCTTCACTTTACTAATTTTATAGAACTATAGTAACGAATCCCTTATTTAGAAGTTAAATAGCGCATTTAATACTAAAATTGAAGTTACAGTTCTTGATATTTAGGATAGGAAATAGACTACATAAACAAGTTAATTTAAATTAAAAAAAGGAAATTAGAAATTTAGCGCTTTTTCTATCTAAACTTTTTAATCGCTATTAATTAAGTATATAAATACAATTATATAAGAATGTGTTTTTAAATAAAAAAATTAAGCTAAATTTGAGAATATTGATAAAACTATAAATTAATTATGAAAACAAAATTACTTTACATTTTATCGTTTTCTTTTTTGCTAGTAACACTATGTGTTAATAGTCA
>Ga0209137_1002770_pt1 | contig 15104 bp, 13 predicted proteins | sample SaaInl5LU_22_DNA_FD_184642 | JGI IMG/M metagenome (GOLD analysis project Ga0209137, IMG submission 184642) | Marine microbial communities from expanding oxygen minimum zones in the Saanich Inlet - ESP_105LU_22_DNA (SPAdes) (version 2) | ecosystem: Environmental > Aquatic > Marine > Intertidal... | reverse complement strand
GCGATGTGGTGCGGGCACGCCGCGCCATTGTGTATATGGCACAAGCGCAGGAGCAACTTTTTGATGACACGCAACATGCTCGCGCTGCCGCTTTGCGTCTGGCGGAAAAAGCCGTGGCGCAAAAATCTGGTTTGGTGCCGGCCATTGCATTGGCCGCACGGCTCAGCGCGGCGGCTGGTAATCTGCCCAAGGCGTGCCGCATTTTGGCGCAGGCATGGAGCCGACAGCCGCACGCCGAGCTAGCACAAGCCTGGCTTGATTGTTATGCCGACCAGCCGAGCAGCAAAAGAATGCGCGCGGTATCTTCTTTAACCGGCAAAAACAGTGCCCATGAAGAAAGCCATATTTTGCGGGCGCGGGTTGCCTTGGCCGGTCAACGCTGGGCACTGGCGCAAACATTATTAGAGAAATTGCGCGAGCCTTATGAGGAGACAGCGCAAGTGCCGCGCCGCTTGTGCTTGCTTTTGGCGCAGTCTGAGGCGGGCGCTGGCGACAAAGCGGCGGCACAATTATGGCTAGACCGTGCTTCGCGCGCACCGCTTGAGGCGGGCTGGATGGCGGCCGGCTTGCGGCTCGAAAATTGGCAAGCGATTTGTCCGGTGACCGGTGACCTTGGCACGGTGACATGGGGGCATGCGCTGTCGACGTCGCCAGCTTTGGCTGTCAACACCGAGCGCCCGACCATCAGCCTGCCGGATAATCACTAGATAGACATTAATAATAGAACGAGGCCATGGTGCCGCCTAGGTGACTCGAACACCCGACCCCATCATTACGAATGATGTGCTCTACCAACTGAGCTAAGGCGGCCCATTGGCGCCTCATATTATACAAAGCGAGCGGGAAAAAGAAAGTGACGCCTTGCCCAATGCAGGCGTTTTTGGGGTGTGACATTTTTACATCAAAATTATTCCTCCATTGAAAATAACCATTTTAATTAATTTCTTCGTTGACGAAGCCAATTTTTGCAATGCAAGCTAACAATGTAAAAAAGCGTATTCGTGTTTTGCGTGTGGAGGCACGTTAGGATGCGCTTATGTGAGGGAGCGTATAAGGAGGGCTTCTATGTTTAAAAATAAATTAAGATTACTCGGAATGAGTACGCTTGTCGGTGCGGGGCTATTGGCCTCGGGACCTGCAAACGCTTATAATATGCGGCTCGGTGACGTTGACATTCAAGTTGACACAACTGTTTCAGCAGGGCTTTCGTTGCGAACTGCGTCACGAGATCGATCATTATTGCCAACCGTAAATGGTGGTCCAAACTCAACTGTAGCTACAGTGAAGTATAATGCTTTGGGCGTTGGTACGACTTTGACAAAGACGGGTGCATTGGCAGAAATGACTGCGCTCGAGACCTCAGGTTGCTTGGAAAATGGAACGGCCTGTATAAGCGCTGGCCCAACTACAGCAACCGGCTCGTATTCGGGCTCAGTCAACACCGATGATGGGCGTCTTAACTTTGATAAAGGTGATTTAACCTCAGGTATCCTGAAGGCCACTGTGGACATCCAAGCTTCAGTTGGTAATTTCCGGGCGTTCTCTCGGGTGACTGGCTTCTATGATGCTGTCTTAGACAATGAAGATAGCTATGAACGCCGCGGCATTTATGAGTCTGGTTATAGTGACGGCGTTCGTCACATTGATCTTCTAGACGCCTATGTAGATTACGAGTCAAGCTTCATGGGCAACGCATTTCTAATTCGTGCGGGTAAGCAGGTGATCAACTGGGGTGAATCTACTTTTGTCCTTGGTGGTAACTCTGTATTCAGCCCAATCGATGTTGCGGCGCTTCAGCGTCCAGGCGCAGAAATTAAGGAAGCCCTGCTTCCCGTTGAGGCTATTTATGCTTCGATTTCCTTGCCTTATGATCTCAGCTTAGAGGCTTACGTAGGTGGCCATGATCCGTTCGAGTTCGCGCCAGGAGGTACGTCACTGTCGAATGTTGATGGGTTCTTCACCGGCGGTATTGGTGGGTCATTCATCGGCGGTAATGCTGATTCCGGCAATGGCCGCATTAACTGCGATCGCGCTGGTACTGGTGCTGGAGCAAGAGCAGCCAGCGCTTATACCCAGGCACTGGGTAACGCCTACGAATCCGCTTTGACTGCATTAAAATATTCTAACTGTACGACCGGTGCGGGCAAGAATTTCGTGGACTTCCGTTATCATTTGGGTTCGACTGCTGGAATTACTACTGAGGACGAGCGAGTGGCAGGGAATGACAATTATTTCCTTCCCCGCGACACGTCTTTAGATACGGATACAGACTTCGATTCTGTAGGTATTGCCTTGCGTTGGTACGCTGAGAACTTGAATTCTACTGAATTTGGTTTCTACTACCAAGATTATGCAAGCCGTATACCCTATGTTTCAATTTATGCACCCGGAGCACAGGCGGGAATCGGAGTAATTGGGGCTTCTGCTAACCATTTAAACCGGTTGGCACCCATGAGAAATGAGTGTGGCGCGGCGCTTGCAACAAAAGCATTTGACACAACCACCATCATCGACAAGGCTAAGATCACCGATCCCACCAGCACTCTTGGAGCTGTTATCAATAACTTGCATGGTTCCGGTGGATCGGCGGCCACTCTGGCGGCTATGAACGCGACTGCGACCGCTGCAACTTCGGGTTTAATAGCCGCGGGTACTTATGCAGCGCTTGACACAGACAATGATGGCTATCTTTCTGCACCTAACACATATGGCCGCTTGTTCGAGTTAGCCTGTGCATCTGCTTTGTCCGTTGGAACCACTAATATTGTGGCTGGCAACGCAACAGCCGTTGCTGATACAGGCGAGATGGTCATAGGTCTTGGCTGGGGTAATAGCAGTCTCGTTGCAGAGTACCCAGACGTAGAATCTTATGGCTTCAGTGCGGCTACGACATTGTTTGGATGGGGCGTACAGGGGGAAATTGTTTATCGCCCAGACATGCCGTTGCAAATCGACACTGATGCGTTGACGATTTCGACCTTGGTTGCCAACTGTGGATTTGACGGTTATGGCGGATTTTCTGCAGGAACATCTGCCGCCTTTACCAGTTACGCTGAGTTCGCCAGCACCTCTGCTACTCATACTAGCTTAGGTGGTCATGGCGTAAAATGCGGTGATAAAGGCCTGATCAGTGGTTACCACCGTGAGGATGTTATCAACTGGGATATCGGTACAACGGCAACGTTTACGCGGTCAAATGCGTTGATTAATGCGCTTGGTGCCGACTTGGGCATTCTATTGACCGAGTTTGCTGGTGTTTACGCGGATGAAATATCTGATAACAATGGTCGCTTCGATGAAGGAAAAGGCATCGTTTCAACAAACATGTGTACATCTGGATCTGACTTGACGCTTAAATCAGTGTTTAACCTAGATCCACGTGGTGCGAGTGAATGTCGCGCAACACGCTCATCTTATGGTGGCGTCTTGCTGGCTCGCTTGCAGTACAACAATGCGTTCGGCTCAGCTCTGTCTATTAGCCCAACACTTGTCGTACAACACGGTATTGACGGCCGCTCACCATCGCCAGCAGGCGTATGGCGTGAAGGTATCGGTCGTGCCGGTCTGTCAGTTGACATTGACTATCAAGGTCAGTGGACAACATCGATTGGCTACACCGATTACTATGGCGACAAGACATACAGCCGTAACGGTGACCAAGACTTCGTATCACTCAGCGTGAAACGCGGTTTCTAATCAGTGTCTTTGGGGGCGGGTTCGCCCGCCCCTAATAACCAATTCTTTTGGAGGGAAATGAAATGAAAACCCAATTGTTAACAACAGCCCTGACACTGAGCCTCGTGGCCAGTGCGGCTATGGCAGATGTTCCTGCCAATGTAGCCAATCGTCTGGGTCAAGATCTGACACCAATGGGGGCCGAAAAAGCTGGCTCTGACTCAGGTGTCGGCAGCTGGAGCGGTGCGTCGATCGACGGTTCTGCTTTACTGCAAGGCTATGATGGTGGCGCGCTGCCAAATCCGTATGCGTCTGATAAGCCGCTATACACGATTACAGCTGCCAATGCCGGTGACTATGATGCGCAATTGACTACTGGTCAAAAAGCATTGCTGGCAACCTATCCTGACACTTATAAGCTGAATGTTTATGAGTCTCGTCGTAGCTGCACATATCCTGATTTCGTCTATAAAGCCGCTAAGCGGAATGCCGAAGTTGGTAAAGTCGTTGATGGTGGTAATGGTATCTCAGAGTCAATTATGGCTTCACCATTCCCAATCCCGTCTTCAGCGCTTGAAATCGTTTGGAACCACACATTGCGTTATCGCGGTGAGCGGGTTGCACGTGACTTCAACTATGCTGCGCCAACAGCCAATGGTGATTACACATTGACTTATACGCGTGACGAGATTGTGTTTAGTTATTCGGATGCGCAAAATTCGCGTGCTGAAGACCTCAACAATATTTCAATCTGGTTTGTGGCTTACACATCTGCGCCTGCACGTCGTGCCGGTAACGTTGTGCTTGTGCACGAAACATTGAACATGGCGAAAGAAGGCCGTAAAGCCTGGACATATAGCCCAGGTACACGTCGCGTGCGTCGTGCGCCGAATATCGCTTATGACAATCCAGTGACCAATGGTGATGGTCTGGGTACATCTGACCAGTATGATGGTTACAATGGTGCGCCTGATCGTTATGACTGGACTGTAGCTGCTAAAGCCGAGAAACTTTCTCAGCAAAACAACTATCAGGCCGTTCTGACACCATATGAAGAGCTGCTTCAAGCTGGCCACGCCAACCAAGACGTGATGCGTTATGAAATGCGTCGCCAATGGGTTGTCGAAGGCAATCTGAAGGGCAACGCCCGTCACATTTATGCCAAGCGCGTATTGCGCATGGACGAAGACAGCAATCAAATGAGTGCTGGCGAAATGTATGACGGTCGTGGTGAGCTGTGGCGGATCCAAGAAATTGGTCAGGCCCCTGACTACCGTCCAGAAGCACAAGTGTGCTGGACAACCGGTGGTGAGTTCACCTATGACCTTCTGGCTGGCCGTTACCTCGGTCTGGCTATGAAGTCTGGCCGTCCAGCCAACTTCGTAACCGGTCTGGAACGTCTGACACCAGATTACTACACACCAGCTAACGTCCGTCGTCTCGGCCGTTAATCTGAACTGTGTGAAGACTTTGAGGGCGGTGCTTCGGCACCGCCCTTTTTGTTTGCGTGAAGCAAAATTTTAGGTTTAATTAGTCGCTCGTAACTTCATGAGGATTTCCATGCCAATTTTGATCCGCCTATTTGTTGTTTTCGGTTTGACGCTTGCCGCGCAAGCTAAAGTGCCGCCTGAACAAGCCAAACGGCTTAGCGAAGATCTAACGCCGCTGGGTTCAGAGAGGGGCGCCAATGCCGATGGTTCAATTCCCGCTTGGACAGGCGGTCTATCGTCACCACCTGAAGGTATCGGCTATGTTAAGGGTGAGCACTTGCCCGACCCTTTCGCCGCTGATAAGCCATTGTTTCGGGTGACAGGTGCGAATACCAATAAATATGACCAATTCATCACCCGTGGCCAGAAGGCGCTGCTCGAGCGCCATGATACTTATTTCATGGATGTTTATCCGAGCCGCCGCAGTTGCGCTAACCCCGAACACGTCTATAAGGCAGCTCAGAAAAACGCCCTTGTTGGCGAGTTGGTTGCCGAGGGCAATGGCGTGGCCGAAGCGATTATGGCTTCGCCTTTCCCGATTCCCAATAATGGTTTAGAAATTGTCTGGAACCATACATTGCGCTATCGCAGCCATAAATTGCAGCGCGAATTCACCGCCATTCCGGTCAATCAAAGTGGCGATTATTATCAAATTACCGTGCATGATGATGCGATTTTCAACTGGTCGGACCCGCAAATGACGCGGGCCGAAGATTTGGACAATGTGTCCATTCTCTATCTACTGCAGACCAAAGCACCGGCCCGCTCGGCTGGCTATGTCGTGCTGGTGCAAGAGACCTTAAACATGGCGATAGAGTCGCGCCGCGCCTGGACCTATAGCCCCGGCACCCGCCGTGTGCGTCGTGCGCCGACGATTGCCTATGATAATCCGGGCACTAATTCCGACGGCATCACCACTTCGGACAGTTTTGGCGGCTATAATGGCGCTCCTGACCGTTTCGATTGGACCATGCGCGCACGGTCAGAAAAATTTATTGCCTATAATAATTTTCGGCGAATTAAGTCGTCCTATGACGAATTGACCGGCCCGAAACATATCAACCAAGACGTTATGCGCTATGAAAGGCACCGCGTGTGGGAGGTTGAGGGCAATTTGAAAGAAGAGTTCCGCCATGTCTATGCCAAGCGCGTGTTCTATATTGACGAGGATACGAAGGGCATTGTGGCCACAGAAATTTACGATGGTCGCGGGCAATTATGGCGCGTGCAAGAGCTTGGCGGCGGGGTTGCCTATGATGTGCCGCTATGCGGTGGCTCGGGCGACACGGTCTATGATTTGATTGTCGGCCGTTATCTGATGCTTGGTTTGGTCAATGAGGAAAAGCCGATTGATTTTCAGGCCGATCATCTCGATCCAGACCGCTATACGCCGGCCAATGTGCGCCGTTTGGGACGCTAAGGAAAACGTCTTGGCTAAATTTATCGGCGGGACGATTTGCCGCTTGCACGCGGCGAATTCAACGCCTATTCTGTCACCTCAATTAGCGGTCGGGAGCTCGCTTCAGGGAGAAAAACTATGACATTTTCGTCACTTAATGCATTTTTTGCTAAGTCTGTAACACTAACTGCATCATTGGCTTTTGCCGCAACAGCGTCGTTTTCGACAGCATTGGTCGCGAGCCAGCCAAGCTTTGCAGTGGAACCGTATGAATATGCCACGCCAAGCGACAAAGCGACGGAAGCTTTATTGCTTGATGTTGCCAAAATCGGCACGCGTTTGGTGGCAGTGGGCGAATTTGGTCATGTGTTGCATTCGGATAATAATGGTGCGACGTGGGAACAGGCGTCATCTGTGCCAACCCGCAATACGCTGACAGCTGTGACCTTCTTGGATAATCAAACGGGTTATGCGGTTGGTCATGAAGCAACCATTATTAAAACTACCGACGGTGGCGATACATGGCAATTGCAGCGCGTCACCCGTCGCGGCGAAAACCCTTTGTTTGGGATTTATTTCTCAGACGCCAATAATGGCATCGCTATTGGCGCCTTCTCCGTTACTTACGAAACTACAGATGGTGGCGAGACATGGACCAACCGACGCTTGATCGAAGATAGCTATGATGATTTTCACTTGAATGGTCTGTTCTCCGACCGCAAAGGCAATGTCTATATTCCGGCTGAATATGGAACAATTTATAAATCAACTGATGGCGCCAAAACCTTCGACGTCATTGAAACTCCCTATGATGGGTCATTCTGGGGCGGCATGACGCTGAGCAATGGCTCTTTATTGGTCTGGGGCATGCGCGGCAATGTATATTTGAGCACAGATGGCGGCGATAGCTGGGAAAAATCAAAGACAAATTCTGACCGCTCCGTATCTGGTGGCACGCAGCTTGATGATGGCACAATCGTTTTGGCTGGCCTGTCCGGCTCAGTGTTGATCTCAAAAGACAATGGCGTGAGCTTCAAATCTGTTGTTCGCCCAGACCGTAAGAGTTTCGCAACCGTTTCAAGTGGCCCAGAAGACACAGTCTTACTTTATGGTGACCCTGGCGTGTTGAGCCATAATTTGAGCTACTAACCAGTCCGGCTCAGGCGCTTAGCCTGAGAGCCTTGCTGAGCCTGATAAATATGAGACTCGCAGTTTTGGCGAAAGCCGACTGCGGGTTTTTTCTTTGCTACGTTGATAAATATTTTAAATGAAAGAAGATAATAAAAAATAGCAATATTGACCATTTTGGGCTTTGCGTGAACGTTGAGCGACATGACATTTGCGCCCATAAGGATGCAAGGTCTTGGATTAACTGGGCGTTGATAATCGCTTAGTTTGATTGAAGTTCGACGGCGGGGGCGGGAGTGCTTGTCTTGGGCTTTTTCGGTATGGCGTTGCAAACGTCGGCCGACAGTCATGTGTTCTGTGTATTTGGTCAGAGGGTTGGCGTCATCGCCAGCCGATAGGCGTTGGTAAAGATCAGCGGCAAGTAGGGCGACTATCTTCAGCCCCAATTTTGGGAGGGGATGGATGTCGTCTTATATCTAGAAACGTTTGATTTCATCATGGAGTTTGGCCGTTGCTGGCACGGCTCTATCATTCGCATTTTTAACCGCGCCGCTGACGCCAGCCAATGCCTATAATGTGCGCCTTGGCAGTGTTGAGTTTCAAATTGATACGATCGTCTCAGTCGGCGTCGAAGTGCGTGTTGAAGATCGCAGTCAAAACCTATTGCCCGCCGCCAATAGTGGCAATCCGGACCTGTCTCCAGGGCTAGACCTTGGCTGGGACGCAACGGCTCAGGCAACTCATCAGGGTTATTTGGGCTTGGCGATGAAATCTGGTCGCCCAGCCAATTTTGTTACCGGTCTGGAGCGCCTGACGCCAGATTATTACACACCAGCTAATGTCCGCCGTTTGGGCCGTTAAGGTTTTCCAAACACAAGCATTAGGCGGCCCTCTCGCGGGGGTCGCCTTTTTTGTGGCGGCTGGAAAAACATGGCGTGTGGCCGCCCTATGGCACTTGAATGGTGGCCATTTCCTGCTAGGCTCTATGCTCAGAATTCTATGATTGACGGCCGGGGAGGGTGTCAGTGTCATCTAAAATATCATTATCCATGTCGCCGCACGCGCCGATGATTGACCTGCCCGACGGGCTGACCTTGCAGCGCGAAAACGGCATTGCCACCGTTACTTTGGCGCGCGAAAACCCGCGCAATCCTCTGTCACACGCCATTATGAGCGGTTTGCGCGATGTCGCCCGCTGGCTGAAAACCGACATTGAAACCCATGCCGTCATTGTCACCGGCGATCCGGTGTTTAGCGCTGGCGCAGATTTGAAAGACCCCGACATGCGCACGGATCATATGCCGCGCTTGCAGCAACGTCAGGCGCTGCTTTTGGGCCCTGACATGTGCGCTGCATGGGAAGCGCTGGAGCAAGTAACGATTTGCGCCATTGAGGGCTATTGCCTTGGCGGCGGCATGGCGCTGGCGGTGGCCTGCGACTGGCGGGTTTGCGCTGAGGATGCTCAATTGCGGCTGCCGGAAATTCCGCTGGGCATTAATATGAGCTGGCAAGCTAATCCACGCATCACTGCGCTTATTGGGCCATCGCGCGCCAAACAAGTGATTATTCTGGGCGAAAATATTCCCGCGACGCAGGCCGAAAATTGGGGGCTGGTAGATTTTGTTACCGGCAAGGGCGAAAGCTTGGCCAAGGCGCAAGAATTAGCCGCGAAAGTCGTGGCCTTGCCACCGCTGCCAGTGCGGATGAGCAAGCAGGCGGTCAACGCCCACGCCTACGCTTTGAATTACGCCTCATCTTTCATGGACCGCGAGCAATACGCGCTATTGACCGGTTCCGAGGAAAATAAAGACGCCATTAAAGCGTTTATCAATAAATCAAAATCATCAGATAATTAGGAGAATAAACATGCGTGTAGCAGGTAAAATGGCATTTGTAACAGGTGGCGCTTCCGGTTTGGGCCGCGCCTCATCGCTAATGCTGGCCAAAGAGGGTGCGAAAGTTGCGGTGACAGATATTAACGCTGAAGGCGCCGCCGCTGTCGCTTCTGAGATCAACGCCGCCTATCCTGGTCAGGGTTTTGCCTATCAGCTGGATGTCACCCATGAGGAAAATTGGAAAGCCGCCCTGCAAGCGGCGCATGATGATATGGGTGGGCTTAATGTGCTGCTCAATAATGCCGGTATTGGCGGCGGCTCGACCGTCGAGGACACAGATTTTGCGACTTGGAAAAAAGTCCATGAAGTGGACGTCGACAGCGTGTTTCTCGGCTGTAAATATGCCATCCCGCTGATGCGCGCCCATGCGCCCGGCTCGATTATCAATATTTCGTCAATCGCTGGTTTGATTGCCGGGCATAATATGGCGGCTTATAATTCTGCCAAAGCCGGTGTCTGGCTGTTGTCAAAATCAGTGGCGCTGCATTGCGCGGCACGCGACTATAATATTCGGTCAAATTCGATTCACCCGACCTTTATCGACACGCCAATATTAGACCCAATGGCGGCGACCATCACCCGCGATGAATTAAAGGCCAAGCTGGCCCGCCAAGTGCCGTTGAAAACCATTGGCGACCCAGACGACATTGCCTATGCGGTGATTTATTTGGCCAGCGATGAAAGCAAATTCATGACCGGCGCCGAGCTTAAAATCGACGGCGGCATATCGGCAATGTAAGCGCCGCTATCGGCGGTGAGGAGAGACAGCATGTTGACAGCTGCGGATGATTATCCCCTGCATCAAACGCCGGAGCCAGTGGCCTTTGCCGGCAGTGACCGTAATTTTTACGACCGGTTTTTCTTCAATGGCTATAGCGCCGATGGCAGTGTGTTTTTCGCCGCTGCGCTCGGCCTCTATCCACAGCTGAATATTATGGATGCCGCGTTTTGCCTGTCGGTCGGCGAGACGCAATATAATTTGCGCGCCTCGAAAGAAATGCAGGGCGACCGGCTCAGTCTCAACGTTGGCCCAATTACCGTCGAGATTGTCCGGCCATTGCAGGAAACCCGTTTGGTGATTGGCGATAATGAGCACGGCATCACGGGCACATTGACCGCTGTGGCGCGGCATCGGGCGATTGAAGAACCGCGTTTCATACGCCGCCAAGGCACGCGCTTATTTATGGATTACACGCGGGCGACGCAGAATATCAATTGGTCTGGCGAGATTATGCTGAATGGCGAGCGCATTGAGATTAATGGTTTTCATGGCACGCGCGACCGCAGCTGGGGCCTTCGGCCGGTTGGCGATAAGGATACGCAAGCGATTGTGCCGCCAGCACCGCAGCAGTTTTATTGGCTATGGACGCCGCTTAATTTTGAGAACCATTGTGTGTTTTTCCACACTAATGATGATGGCGCCGGTGAGGCATGGAACCGTCGGGCGGTGATTGATGATTTATCGGCTGGCACGCGTTTGGAAGTTGAAAAGCCGCAGATTGACCATGGCTATGCAGAGGCGACGCGGCGGATGAATAAGCTATCTGTCGACTTGGCCGATGCCAGCGTGTCCTTTGCGGCTGACCAACGTGTGTTTTATATGCAGGGGCTTGGCTATACCCATCCCGAATGGAGCCATGGCTGCCATCATGGCGCCCTGCGCGTGGCCTGTGACACGATTGATTTGACGCAAGCAGAAGCCGATTTGGCGGCCGGTAAAATGGAGAATTTGCACATTCAAAAACTATCCACCGTGCAATTGACGACAGCCAGCGGGTCGCATCACGGCCAGGGGGTGATTGAACAATTATTCATCGGCCCTCATACACCCAGCGGCTTTCACGATTTACTCGACCGGATTATCGGATGACATATTTACCTGATCACCCAGAAAAATTCACCACCGCGTGGCTGGCTGAAAAGCTTGGCTTTCCCGAAGCGGCCCTGAAGGGCTTTGACTACACGCCGGTCGGCACCGGCCAAGTTGGCGACAGCTATCGGCTGCGGCTTGATTGGCATGCGGTTGACGGGCCAGCGACAATTATCGCCAAATGTTCGGCGGCCGACCCGACCAGCCGCGAAACCGCCCGCAATATGAACCTTTATGAAATAGAGGCCAATTGGTATGGCGATTATGCGGCCAATGTCGGCGTGCGCACACCCTATGCTTATTATGTCGGGCTGGATGCGGCGGATATCGGCAATTTCATGCTGCTGATGGAAGATTTGGCACCGGCTCAGCAAATCTCACAAATGGATGGTTGCGACGCCCAAACCGTGGCTTTGGCGCTTAATGAAGCGGCGCTTTTGCACCGTGCGGCGTGGAATGACCCGCAATTGCCGGAAACCGCATGGCTGAATTACAGCAAGGGACGCAGAGAATTCATTGGTCAATTATTGGTCGCCGTTTATCCCGAATGGTGCGCTCGCTATGAGGGACGCATTGAGAAGAATATTCTTGAAATGGGCCAACGTTTGGTCGAGCGCTATGACCAATATACCCAAGATGTGGCAGGGCCGATTGTGCTGTCGCATGGTGATTTCCGGCTCGATAATATGCTGTTCCATGACGCCAATGGGCGCGCCGTTATTCTTGATTGGCAGACGCTGAGCGCTGGGCCCCCCATGCCCGATGTCGCCTATTGTGTGTCGACAAGTTTTGCCGATCCGGCAGTGCGCGCCAAACATGAAAAAGCGCTGGTCACTGGCTATTATGAAAAATTGGCCTTGCCAGACTCCGACTATGATTTTGACAGCGCATGGCGCGATTATCGCCGCTATGCTTTTTCTGGTTTTTTAATGGGTGTGTTATCAGCCATGTTGGTTGAACGCACAGAGCGCGGCGATGAAATGTTTGCCGTTATGGCAGAACGTTCCGGCTATCAAGCTTTGCATCTCGATAGTCTGGCGCTGGTCTAATAAAGAGGGGGGGGAAACCCGATGAGTTATAATTGCTTTGAGGTCACGATTGAAAATCAGGTAGCCCATATTGTGATGAGCCGACCTGAGAAACGCAATAATATGAATCGCGATTTCTGGAACGAATTACCAGAGATTGTGCAAGATATTGATAGCTATGCCAAAGCGCGGGTGATTGTGCTGTCGTCAACGGGCCCGCATTTTTGCGGCGGTCTTGATGTCTCAATGTTTTCCGATGGTGCGGTTAAAGATGACAGCGATGCGGTTATGCGGCGGCGTCAGCGTGGGGTGAATTTCCTCAACACTGTGGCGGTTATGCAAGATAGTTTCAACGCCCTAGAAAACTGCCGTTTGCCCATATTGGCGGCCATCCAAGGCGGCTGTATTGGTGGCGGTGTTGACCTGATTACCGCATGCGATATGCGCTATGCGACGGCTGATGCGTTTCTGACGATTTATGAAACCAAAATTGGCATGACCGCCGATGTTGGCACATTTCCGCGTATTGTGAAGCTAATGCCGGAAGGCGTGGTGCGCGAATTGGCCTATACTGGCCGTCGCATGCCAGCCGCTGAAGCTCAGCAATTGGGGCTGGTCAATCGGGTCTATGACGACCATCAGGCATTACTGGCTGGGGTGATGGAAATTGCCCATGAGATTGCCGCCAATGCGCCTCTGGCGGTGCATGGTTGCAAGCGTGCCATTCAATATGCGCGCGATCATTCAACCCAAGAGGGGCTGGAGTGGATTGGCATGTGGAATGCTTCCATGTTGCAAAATGATGAAATTCTCGAAGCCATGTCGGCGGCGCAAGAAAAACGCTCTGGCGATTTTGCCGACCTGCCGATTATTCGTCATCGGGTAGGCTAACCTTATGGGCATGACGATTTTTAACACGCCTATTTTGTCGCCGATTTTACGGTTACTGAGTATTATTATTTTGAAACTCATCGGCTGGCGGGCGATTAATAATCTGCCGCATGTCCCGCGCAAGGCGGTGATGATTGCGGCGCCGCATACGTCAAATTGGGACTTTGCGCTGTTTCTCTTGATCGTGTTTGCCCTCAAGGTGAATTTGAATGTGTTGATTAAACACACTATTTTCATTTTCCCAATTGGCATTTTCCTGCGTTATTGCGGCGCGATTCCGGTTGACCGGCGGGCGGCTGGGGCGCGGGTGACCAATACTGCTAAAAAGTTTCAAGAAAACGATGATGTGCTGCTGCTGATTACGCCAGAGGGCACGCGTAGTGCGCGCACCGAATGGAAAACCGGTTTCTACCGCATAGCTGAAGCTGCGGGCGTTCCGATTGTGATTGCTTATGTCGATGTGAAAAAGAAATGCGCCGGACTTGAATATATGATGACGCCAAGCGGCGATGTCGAGGCGGATATGGCCGAAATTTATGCGTTTTACGACGATAAAAATGGCGTTGTGGCAAAAAATTATGCCTCACCCAACCGGCCTGCGCCTGACAAGCAATAGACTGAGCTTTGCGTCAAACGAGGCCGGTTGAACTGGGGCATTAGCCCATATGGCAGAAAACCAGTTTATTGCCGTCAGCGTCGCGGACATAACCGCCGTAAAAAGTTGGCATGCGCTCGCCTGGTTCACCGTCATCGGTGAAGCCTAATTCAATGGCTTTGGCATATACTTTGTCGACATTTTCACGACTGCCGACCGGAATGGCGGCCATTGTGCCATTGCCGAAAGTGGCAGCTTCGCCATCATAAGGCCCGCCAATGGCAATCAGTGGCTTGTCCATGCCTGAACCATAAAAATATAGTCGGCCATTGTTGAATAATTCTTTGCCACCGATTTCGGCAAAAAGCGGGCCGTAAAGCGCCCGTGCTTGTTCTGTGTTATTCGTTCCTAAAGTAATATATGCCAGCATTTTGCTCTCCCTTAATTACCGCCTCACTATGACATAAACTGGATAAAATTACTAAAAGACAATTGCCAAAACCGACCAAATTCGGCACATTGGAAAAAAGGGGAGTTTGATATGTTAGACGACACACAAGACCATGCTCAGTTCACTGCCATGGTTGATGGCACAGCGGAAGATTATGCGAAAATTTCAGCCGCATTTGGCGAATTTTCCAAATCACTACCTGATCGGGTGATGGATCATTTGAAAATGCTCAAGGGCGACCATGGTGGCTTTGCCATTGACCGTTTTGAACACAGCCTCCAAACCGCGACACGCGCCGTTAAAGATGGCCGCGATGATGAATATGTGGTTTGCGCGCTCTTGCACGACATTGGCGATTTGCTTGGCACTTTTAACCATGCCGAATTGGGCGCAGCGATTTTGAAACCGTTTATCTCTGACGCTAATTATTTCATGCTGCAAAACCATGGCATTTTTCAAGGCTATTATTTCTTCCACCATATTGGTCTTGACCGGGACGCGCGCGAGCAATTCCGTGGCCATGAGCATTTTGAATATACAGCGCAATTCTGCCACCTCTATGATCAGGCGGCGTTTGATCCGAATTATACATCAATGGCGCTGGAAGATTTTGAGCCAATGATCCGCAAGGTGATGGAGCGTCCGCGCGACTCAATCTATATGCGTGAAGACGGCACATCGC
>Ga0209137_1002762_pt1 | contig 15132 bp, 17 predicted proteins | sample SaaInl5LU_22_DNA_FD_184642 | JGI IMG/M metagenome (GOLD analysis project Ga0209137, IMG submission 184642) | Marine microbial communities from expanding oxygen minimum zones in the Saanich Inlet - ESP_105LU_22_DNA (SPAdes) (version 2) | ecosystem: Environmental > Aquatic > Marine > Intertidal... | reverse complement strand
CAAATGTTTCTTTCAACTTTTCATAACAAGGAATTGTATATTTATGCTCTCCTAAATCAAAGCAAGATATATGAATATTTGGATTACTTATAAGCATTAACAACGTAGAGAAACCAGAATTAAACCCAATTTCCATTACATTTTTTATATTTTTATTCAATACTAAATTACTAATATTTTTTGATTTATTTAAAAATACATTTGTATAATTGATTGTATGATGTATCATAAATATATTTCCTTCTAATAATTCACCACATTTATGAATAATTGGTAATAAATTTGTATCAATATATGCTTTTGCATAATTTATATTATTATTTATAGTAAAATCTTTTATATTATTCAAAAAATTAGTCATAACATCTATTTTATGTTGATATACACCTGGCCCTCCTGGAAAATGATGTATAACTTTGTCACTATGAATATTATTATCATTATTCACACAAAGTGATTTTAAAATCTTATTATTATATAAATTATATTTAAATGCATTATATACTATATATGGCTGATCATAACAAGAAAAAAAGCGAGGTCTCTTTACCATATCTTCTTTAATTTTACTAAAAAGGTCTTTTATTGTTTTACAATTATTAAACAATAGTATCCCACTTGTAAATGCTGTTTTATCATCATAATTATTTACTTCATTTCCAAATAATGATTTTCCCCAAAAATCTGTATTGCTATAAATTGTTCCTTCTTCTAATACATATAATATATCTTCTTTACAAACATTAAATACTTTATTGATGTTATCTTTAACTAAAATATCAGTATCTAAATATAGTATTTTATTATAGTTTGTTATACTAGATAAATTAAACAAATCTAATCTAGATTTACATGCTTTATCAATATTATTATATGTATCATTTATTTCAAATTTAATTTTTTCATTATTAAATAGATGACTTTGTTTAATCATCTTCATAAATGGTGTAGTTGTATAAACTAATATATCAGTATTGTCATCTAAATTGCCATAGATAAATATACTTTCTAACAAAAGGAAAAACATATCAACATATTTTTCTTGGTTAAATACACAGACAAAAATACAATTCATATAATAACTAATGATATAATAAATAATTAAAATAAACTAATAATTGTCCCATTTTAAATATTCAATGGTGTAAAGTGTATTCTAAAATATTCTTTGTATTTTTTGTAAGGAAAATTTTTTTCAGTAAAAATTGAACTATTATTAATTTTAGGTTTAGAAGATAATGAAGCCTCATCATACACACGTGAAAATATTTCTAAATCAATATTTTTTTCATCTAAAATATTTTTTAATTTATTGAATAAATATATCTTATCATTTATCATTTTATCAAAATCTATAAATATTGTATTTATATCATATTTAGTGCTAATAATTATATAATTTATTAATATATTTTTATAAAATTCTATTTGAGATAACTCATCTTTGGCACCCCATAAACCTCCGTGTTGGTTCCCATGTCTTACACGGGATTTTGCTGATAGTTTTAAGTCACGAATAGGTATTATAACATTTTTTATTTTTATTGATGTGTCTTTTGATATATTTTCTATATCCGTAATAAATACGGGTTTTTTAATACATTATAATTATCTGTATAATTTCTTTCCATACCAGAATTACAATTAGTTGAAATATTTGATTTATAATTATTTCTATCGTATCCTGTATTAAAATCTAAAAAACTAAATAATTTAATTAAAAAAGTAGTACCGCAACGTCCAGTTCCAGTAATCAGAATTTTTTCCATATTGTATAATATATATATTATAAAAAACTCAACCAAATTTACGAAACAATTTGAAAATGTTTAACACCCAAAAAACAATATTTAACATGATAAAAGAACATTATAAAAATAGTTTTACGTTAATTTAATATAAATTCGGTTAACCACTTTGAATAAAATTATTAATTTTTTCATTTAACGTATCATGAGTATTGTAATTAATCCATAATTCTTTATTTGTTAGTACACCCAAAGTATTATTTTTAAAGTGTATTCTAAAATATTCTTTGTATTTTTCGTAAGGAAAATTTGTTTCAGTAAAAATTGAACTATTATTAATTTTAATACATTTTGGTTTAATATTTTGAATAAAATTATTAATTTTTTCATTTAACGTATCATGAGTATTGTAATTAATCCATAATTCTTTATTTGTTAGTACATCCAAAGTATTATTTTTAAAGTGTATTCTAAAATATTCTTTGTATTTTTTGTAAGGAAAATTTTTTTCAGTAAAAATTGAACTATTATTAATTTTCCAATATTTTGGTTCAGGATGGTTTTCTGTCCCAGGAGGTTGTTTTTCTACGACTTCAATCCAATTTTCAGTTTTGGCACTATACTGATAAGTATAAGGCATCATTTTACTATAAATACCAAACATTTTATAACAGTCAGAACCTAAATAGATAATATTTTTGTTTGTATATTTTTTTCGAAGCATATTGATAAGCGGATTACCATATGCACCACAACCAAGAATAGCTGTATCAAAATCATTATAACTATTATCTATTTCTTTTATTATTTCTTCACATGTTTCTTTAATTGAATCATGGGGATAATGACAATATAACGTGGTTTGGGGTGTTTTTACGGTATAAAGAGAAAAATTAGAAACGGGAAATTTCCACATATTTTGTAATCCAATCTTATACCCAGCCCATATTGAATCAACTGCATTACCTATATATAATATCTTTTTTCCTTCTGAATTCTTTAAAATAATTTGGGTTAATCTAAAATAATCATAGTATTTTTTTTTTAAATTGAATGCTGACCATAAAATTAAATCAAAATTTAAAAAACAATAACATGAAGTAATAGTTTCTGTTTCTAATAATTCTTTTGTCTCATTCATCCACCAATTCCATAATTCATTTTTCCTATTCTTATCTTTATAATAAAATCCTGCATTAGCTTTCATATTATAATCAAAGTTATCTTCTCGATAAAGATGTGATGGTATATTAATATTTAATAATTTCAATAAAAATGCAGATTCTACATTACCCATTCTTGAAGATACAAGTTTATTTTGTAAATATAATTCTGTTAATTCTTTTTCTTGAGAAGTAGATTCTATTAAATCTTCATTAATTATCTTTTCTTTTTTTTCTATAATATTAGAATCATAACTAGTTAAAGGTATATTTTTTAATTTTTCTATGAATTCTTTATTATTTTTACAATAATATTGTTGATATTTTTTAACATTTTGCCAACTGTAGTACATTATATATAATATATAAACCTTTATTTTAAATAAATTTTATTTTTAAATTATTTACATATTAAATAATATTTTGAATAAATTAGAATTATAAATAGAAATATTTGTATAATTATCAGCTATTTTTGTATTATTATGAATTACGGTATTTTTATTTAATTTTTTAATATCTTTGTATTTATTAGTCAAGATATTTGAAATAATATTACATAATTCATTTTTATTATCATACTTATAACCGTTTACATTATTATTTACTAGATAACTAGGAAAACCTCTATCTGCAACTATAGGAATACATTTTTTACTTAAAGCTTCAATCAAGCTTATTCCAAAATGTTCTTCCTCCATAGGAAACATATCTTTTGTATTACGAATACCTGTATTGTGAATATAATAATCTGATTTAATTAACAAATCATTTTTAATAATATCACTACAATCTGGATAAAAAATTATTTTATTTAACCTAATGGATTCTTTATATTGATTATGTAAATCATTATAGAATTCTCTATCTTTTATACTACAAACAATATGAAGTTTACAATTCAAATCTGTCATTAAAGCAAAATGATTAAAAATATCTAATAATATATCAATATTTTTACAATTTGTTCCTTTTTTATATGGGAAAAGACGTCCTATTGTGATAAAATGTATGCATGAGTTATCGCGATTTATCAAATTATTACTTTTATGTATATTTTCTATATTACAATACGGATATAATATTTTTATTTTGTCTTTGTATATTAAGCTTAGGTGTTTATAAGTAAATTCTGAATTTACTATAACATAACTTACAACATTACTTATATTATTAATTGTTCTACTAGATATTGTTTTAGTTATTTTACTATTTATTGATTTTATATCTTCTGGAAATTGACAGTGATATATAAATTTATATGTTAGTTGATTTATATTTTTATCTTTAACCATATTTATAATACGTGGAACGGTATAGTTACTCATTTCAATAAAATAATCAAATTTTTGGTTTATAGTTAATATTTCATTTGGCTTATATACTTTTATGTATTTAAAATCAATTGAAAAACTATTAAATGTACTATGTATTACACCTATTTTCGAATTATTAAAAAAAAATATATCGTATTTTAAATTCATAAAAAATTTTATTATTTCAGAAATATATTTTTCTCCACCTCCAAAAGTGAATGGGACAGATGAATATACCCCGATACAGTTGGTTACGTTGATTAAACCTATATTAAGTGATAAATTATTTCTAGCTAAATTATTTCTAGCTAAATAAAAATTATGACCACCTAGTGGATTAAAAGATGGAATAATTTCTTGCGAAAAATTAATAGCGACATTTCTTGACGCAACTGTACCAATTTTTTTTTCTAGTAATGATTTTGAGAAATATACATCTTCTGGAATAATATAATTTCCTGTATGATTCATATATTTTATAAGTTTTTTTCCTAATTCTAGGTCTCTTTCCCAATTTACCCTATTTATACATTCTATCATTTTAGATTTGCTTCTTAATGAAAACCCACCATTTCCAACACCATACTGTTTTTGATTTATATGTTCATCCTGATGTTCTGGCCAAGGCGCACCTACATAATCATAATTTAAAAAGGGTTCTATTTTATTATGAAATAAGAAACTATCTTCTTGATATAATAATAATTTTTCTCCTTTAAAATTACACCAGAAATCTTTTGTCATTAACAATTTGCTATATTCTGATGTATTCAAATTATCAATATTTAATTTAATTATTCTTATATTAGATGATATATTATTACATATGTTAGTTATGTTTTCAAAATTTGTATTTCCACATACTACGGTATGTGCCCAATTAGGTAATTTTAATATTGTATTTCTTATTAAATATTCTGCGTGATTAAAAATTCGAAATTCTATATAAAATGCTTCATAATAATTTTCTTTTGGTATGTCAGGTATAATTATATTTCGTATTAAATTTAAGTTTTTATTACACAATTCTCTAAAATCTTCTTTTTTTTTAATAAGATTTATATTGTCATCATATTCATCATTATCCTTATTCTTATTCTTATTCTTATTCTTATTATTCTTATTATTATTATTATTATTATTATTATTATTATTAATAGGTAGTTGTGTTATATTGTTTGACATTTATTCTATTCTATTTTATATTGTAATATTTTAATTATTTTATTTTTACCAATTTATATTTTTAATAAGTTAAATATTATAAATACCAAATATTAAATACATAAAAAATAATATTTTGTATCCACAACTCAATAAAATAAATCAACCAGGGACTTTGAAAGTTCCCCGTCACTTGGATAATGAATACCAGCACGTATTCTGCAATCGTTGCATTTTTTCGCTATATCTTCAAATGTTTTCTTTTTTTCTGGGTATTTTTTCGACAACACTTTTGTTAAATAATATGCCTGAAATGCATGACCAGCAGGCATAGACGGTGTTTGTCCAGTTGACGATTCTAAGTATTTGATGGAACTATCAATTTGATATGGTCTTGGTCTATTTATCAGAAATTTAAATAACAAAATTATATATATAGTATTTTGGTACATTTTGGTAAGCTCTTCTACACTTTCACTTACATGTTCTGAATACGCGTAAGAGACGCTTTCATTTGTTAAATTGAAATAATCTATGTCATCAACAGTTCTATCTTGCGTCATTTTTTTGACAATTTCAGATTCGTTATTATTGTATACAGGTATTGTTGGTAAATATGGATAATAACTAGGTAGTGATATTAGGTATACAAGTAATAAGAATATGCATATTTCCAAGTTTTTATACGTATATAGTTTCGTATTTTTATACATATATGTATTCATATTTTTATACATATATATTTAATTATATTTTTATACATATGTGTATTCATATTCATATTCATATTTATATATATATATTTAATTATATTTTTATAGGGTTAGTATTACTTGATATTATTTATCACTCATTAATACTTTTGAATAATACATGTATAACCCAGACAAAACTAAGAAAACAGATAACAAGCAGTACAAATGTTTTTCTGATATCATGTTTGAATAATTTATATATGAGCCAATAGATATTCCTATAAATGACGAAATTAATAATATTACACTATTATGCAATTTAAAATACCCCTTTTTATAATATAACAAAAACCCAGGAATAGTTTGTGGTATAGATTGTAAAAATAAACCTATACATATTGCTTCTTTGAGTGGGATACCTGCAAAAAGGGTTAAAGATGGTATTAGAATAGCACCAGAACCTACACCTAGTAATCCTATTGATATACCAGTTATAATTCCTATGAGTATTATCAAGATTATCATAATATATGTATATATTATGTATATATTATGTATATATTATGTATATATTATGTATATATAATTTTTTAGTGTATACATTTGCGTATATAAAATATAATGAAACTAACATAAACGTATTGTATTATATATTGATATATACATAATACATAATACATATCATATGTCACCTACAATACCTATGATATTTTCAAATTATAAATTAAGACGTGATAATATTGCTAAACCATATAGAGATTGTGTTGGTGAAAATGTTGATTACGATACATTACCAGATATAAATATAAGTAAATCAGAAACCCTACGTGGTTTTATAGATAGGGGAAATACAGGACTAGTTGTTCATTACCCAAGAACACTACCATGTGGTAGTACTATTGCTTTTTGGAAGCTTGATCCTAGTTCTAGTTGGTACATGGTATCTAGTGTACAATAAATGATAAACCAAATAAAATTATTTGGGTTATTATTTTAATTAATTGTTTTAATTATTTTAATCTTAATTTATGGGTTACGTCTACCTACGTCTACAAGTTTTCGGGTTACGACGATGTTTAGCTTTATGTTTATGTCTACGTGTTTTATTTTTATGATTTATGCAACAACTCTTCTTATATCTATATCTACATCTACTTCTACGTGTTTTGTGGTTATATTTTTTGTGCTTACGTGTTTTATTCTTTAATGCTCTTTTGCCACCTTTGGCTTTATTGTCTTCTTCACTACAAGCAATAAGTGGCATTTTATTATTTTTGTCATGTTTCACCGTGAATATATCATATTTTGTTTTTCCGTATGGTGTCAAAGGTGATTTGTCTTTATTATTATTTTTTGTCAGATTATCCATTATTTCATTAAAATTTGCGGTGTTCATAAAAACATCTTCGGAAATAGTAGATTCTATAGCATTATCTTTATCATTATCTTTACTTTTACCCTTACCCTTACTTTTACCTTTACTTTTACCTTTGTCATTATCATCAGTCATACTTATAATATGTTCTTGCAATTTTGACGTATAAACAAAAACAACAGAAAACTTAAAATAGTTATCATCCTTTACGCCTTTTTTATTTATAGCGACACCTAAAATTATGCGGGTTATTGGGACGTCGTTACCTGCTCCAGCATATACTTCAAGAGGTTTTACAGAACTCATAAAAAAATTGTCAAAACCTTTCAAGTACAAAATATTCATATAAACAGCATGACATAACGGATTAATGTTTTTAAATAAATTGTAGGTATTGTCATCACTATTCACACAGTTCATATTTTTGGTATAGTCATCATCGGTGTAGATAACAGTAGTATTACATTTTTCATACACGTCTCTGTTGTTGTCATTCGATTCAGTAAATGGATGGGAATAAGCTGTTACATCGCTTTTGCTATTATTATTGCTATTATTATTGCTATTGCTATTACTATTACTATTGCTATTAATGCTATTATACATCTCCGTAATATTAAATTCATTTATTGGCAAAGCAGTTACCACGTCGCCATTATTCGCTAAACGTAAATATATAATCTTATCATCGTTCACAAATTCTTCAAATTTTTTGCTCACGTATACGCTCATAGATTTTGGTGCAGCAACGCTAATACACACAATTTTACTGTTAAATATGTTGTATGGGGCTTGCCGATAAACACTATTATTAAAGAAATTGCTAGACAATAAGTACGCAAAATTGGTACATAACGCACCTCCTAGCGATTGTCCTGTAGTGAATATTGTTATTTTATTGCTATTATCATTTTCTTTATCTGGGTTTGCACCTAAAAAATTAGTTGACAAGTATACCATAGATTCGATGATAGTATGTATCATTTCGACACTAATTTTGTAAAATCCATATAAAAATTTATCATTATCATCTGGACAACCTACACTTTTTGCATATAGATTATTAATATCAGTAGATATACGTAATGTTTTAATGCTATACGTACCACGAAAAAGAACTAGAATCATATTAGGCATTCGTTTATCTGCTACTACAAATATTTCCCCATAGTTTGACCAACTGATTGAAATGTATTTAACATATTTGCCGTTCATTTGCTCTTTATTTTTGTCTAATTGATATGGTAATTCAATTTCGCCATCACGTTCACCTGTTATTATGTTTACATTTCTTGGAATATTTAGTTCATTAAATGCTAAAAAATATTTATCATCATGTTTGTATAGATACGTTTCCAGTTTTCTGTTGTTGTCATTTTTTATATCTAATCCTAAGATAGTAGAAATTGTATTTGGTTTTCCATTTTCGTCTACCAAGCTAAACATTTTTTGGTCGTTCTTTATCTTTTCAGCTGTATCTTCTTTACAAACCTGATTGATTGATTGTAATAGCTTTGTAGGAATTATATTCCCGAATATTTCTACATATTTCTGTAAAAAATCATTATCATCAAAATACGTTAATCTAGATAAAATAACTGCGTATAATGAAATAAAGTGTGTGCTACCATATTTGTCGGTTTCGTTAATTACGTCATTATTATTATTATTATTATTATTATTATTATTATTATTCATTTTATCTACTATATATATTTAATAGAATATTAAATAAAACTACATATATTAGTTAATAAATAATTATGGATATAACTGTAGAACCTGAAATATACTGCCCAGTTATTGATGAAAAAGGTAATTATACGGATTCGTGTCCTTCTTATATTAAATATGGTATAATTTGTCCATGTGGTGCACGAAGCGACTGGGTTTACAATAGCAAGCAGAAATTTAAACAACATATATTGGGTGTTAAACATAAAAAATGGATTTCACAAATGAATAACAATAAATTAAATTTTTATGAGACCAACATTAAACTAGAACAAACAGTTAGAAGTCAGGTAGAAATAATTGCAAGGTTAGAAAAAGAAAACGAACGTTTAAAATTGGTCAATACTTATATTGAATCTAAATTATTCAAAATTGAGAATAAAAACAACACCTCTGAAAGCATAAATCTATTGGATATAAACGACTAAAAACATTTTATACAATAATATGTATAATATATTTTGCAATAAAATATTGTATTAGTTTATATAATGAAGCGTAGAAATAATAGTAAATTGATAATGATAGCAGTAGTATTAATCATACTTTATTATATAGTAACACGTTGTTCATTATGGCGCACAACTAAAGAAGGTATAAAGAATTATACGGATAAATCCAGTACATTCTGTAAAACCAATAAGCACAACGCTATGCAGCGTGATTCAAGTTGTGGGTCATTAACACAAAAAAATTGTAAGAATGTAGGTTGTTGTGTTTGGACTAGTGAACAGAAATGTGTAGCTGGTGATGAAAGCGGTCCTTTATACAATTCTACTAAAGGAAAAACTCAGCATCTAGATTATTATTTTTTTAATAATAAGTGCTACGGCGATAAATGCTCTTGTTAATATGTCTACGTTTGACCAGTATGTTTTGATTTTAGCAGAAGGTGAAGAATTCCTATGAATAAACAGTTCCTGGTAAGATATATGAGTTAATATTATAGATTTGATCATCAACGCAATATATTTATTAGCAGGAAATGTAGCTAGGTTTATGGGTATTAAACTGTTATCACTAGTCCAAGGGATAACGTTACCGTTATGGTTAATCATATTGTAGAACAAGAAAGAACATAGTAAAATGTTAGCGCCTAGTATTGCAAATGATAATTTTGGTGTTTTTTTAATATAAAACCAATTATTAATATAGTGATTAGGTACATGTATAGAAATCATATAATAATAGAGAAAACGCACGTCAACGCATATACTTAGAAATAAAAAGAATCCTATATAAATAGTGCTTCTAACGCCGATTGAATAGTTAATATCTCTTTGAAAATGTAAAATAGACATCCCAACAAAAATAGAATCAAATACAAAAGGTTTGCAAAACGAGTTTATTAAATAACTAGATGCGGTTATTAACCCTTGTAACTTGTAAAAACTAACGAGGTTTTTATTTTGAATAGCATGAATCAAATCTGTGCATCCATGAGGCGCTATTAAAATAGGCATTCCGTGTTTTATTATTAGTGTATCTAACACGTTTGGCTTAGTTATTATAGAATACAACATTTAATATAGTCGATTATATTATCTGTTTATTAATGTTTATATTAATACGGTTTGTATTATTTTATATGAATTGTAATGTATGAATATAAGCTGGTTGATTTAAATTATAAACTGATTTATAAAAAAAATGAATTAAAAATAATTATTATACTTACTATTAATAATAGAAAATATGATTATTCCAGTAAAGTGTTTTACATGTGGTATGGTTATTGCCGATAAGTACAGATATTATTGTAAAGAAGTGCGTAAAATGAAATTAGCTAAACAATCAATCGAGAATGGAAATATTGACAAAATAATATATTTAACAAAAGAATTCGCGGATAAAACACCAGAAGGTGAAGTGTTAGATGATTTGGGAATAAATAAAATGTGTTGTCGTAGACACTTTCTAACACATGTAGATATAGATTAATTTCTCGGTATAATATATAAATATACTAATGGCTAAAAAATCAAGAACAAAATCCCAAAAAAAATATAAAATGGTAGGATGTAATAAAAGTAAAAACAGCAAGAAAAATAGAACTAAAAACAACAGAAAAAACAGCAAGAAAACCAGTAAAAAATATTTAGGAGGAACATTAGGAAGAGATGAACTTACGCCTGCAATTTATCATGCAGGTAAATCATTTTCTGATGATGCAAAAGCTTATCCAACTAAAGGACCACAGCCAGGTGGATTCACTTTTTTAAACCCACAGACATCTTCATATCAAGGGACTTCATATAAAGGTGGAGGCTGTGGCGGTAAGAATCCGCCGCCTGCGGTACCTAATGGTCTTTTAGGAAAGGAATGGACTCCTTCAGTAGGAAGTTGGCCTGGCGTAGATGGTAACCCAAATAATGGTAACCACTTAGGTTATAACAAATATGATAACGATATATCAAGACAAATGAAAGATGTTGGTGCCGCTTATCCTTATACGTATATTATGAAGGGTGGAAAAAAACGTAGTAATACAAAAAACACGCTAAGAAATATTAAAAGAATGAGCAAGAATGTTAGAAATAATAAGAGCAAAAAAAATAGACACTCTAGAAAGAATAAAAACAAACATGGCAAGAAAAAGGGTGGTGGTATCAATAATTATTTAATTCAGGATTTCGTAAATTTAGGAAGAAACGTAAAATACAACATGGGTAGCACATGGAATGCATTAAACGGATACACCGCACCAGTAAACCCTAATCCTTGGGAAGACCAATATGAACATGCACAGCTAAAAAATCATGATAAAACATTCTATTAAAATAGTAACATTCTATTAAAATAGTAACATTCTATTAAAAATAGCGACTTTAAATTGTAATCAATTTATTTTTTCTTTGTATAATTCATAATAAATGGCTGTTCCTAAAAAATTAAAAGACCTTTGTCCCCCAGCGTTACTATACTTCATTATTTCGATTGTGTTTTATGTAATTTCTGTATTGCAAAATTTAGGAAATAACAATACCTACAGTGTAGGTCATCTAACAACAACTGTTCCCAACACAGGAGTTGTTTTTGTAGTTGAACTAATCTACATCTTATTCTGGACTTATATTTTGAATTTAATCTGTAAGGATGGATATACTGCGTTATCATGGTTGCTAGTGTTATTTCCAATCGTCCTGTTGTTTGTTATTATTGGTATGCTTATGATTGAAATGTAATTATTTTAACAAATAATATAATATGATATATAATATAATATAACATATTATGATTAAAAGTGGTGTCAAAAATAAAAATAATACCAAAATAAGTGGTACATTAAATAGAAATGGTGCATCATGTGAAACAAATGGATGGAAATATGTGTCTATATGGGGTGAACCTAAAGAAAGGGGCTATGCTTATGGTGCGATTTGTGCCAAGGATTTTGAAGAAATACAAAAAATATTAATTACCATAATCCCTATAAAGTATGGTCTGGAATGGTCGTGGTTTGTCGAAACTATAGGAACCGAACTGATGACTGTTAGTAAAAAAAATGCCGAGTTATTCAACGAAATGACAGGTATTGTTGAAGGTTGTAATTCCAAAGGCGTGAAAACTACCATAAAAGAAATAATCGCTTGGAATTATTATATAAGCATACCTTATTGGTGGAACGATTACGTAAAAAGACACAACAAAAATAATAGGGTAGAGATAGACGACCGTTGTAGTGCTTTTATGGCGGTTGGCAAGGACTGGACATCAGATGGTAAAATTATAGCAGCACATAATACATTTTCCTGGTTTTATGACGTATTCAATATTGTTTTGGATATACGACCAACAAAAGGAAACCGAATAGTTATGCAAACATCCCCATTATGGATATGGAGTGGTAGTGATTTTTTTATAACTTCAGCTGGATTTATTGGATGTGAAACCACTATAGAGAGGTTTGATTCTTATAAAAAACAAGTACCTCGAAACTATAGATTACGCAGGGCAGCACAATATGCTAATACTTTAGATGAATATGAAAAATATTTATTACAAGGTAATAGTGGAGATGGAGCTTCGTCATGGCTAATAGGCGACACAAATACTAATGAGATTATGCGTTTTGAATTAGGACTGAAGTATCACAACACCGCAAAAACCAAAAATGGGTATTTTATAGGATTTAATTCTACTTATGATAATAGGATTAGAAATATTGAATGTAATATGAGTACTAATATATTTGATATTCAAACACATATAGGGTCACGAAAAGTACGTTTGACAGACTTAATGGATAAACACAAAGGTAAAATCAATTTGAGTGTAGCAAAAAAAATACTATCTGACCATTATGACGTATATTTGTTGAAAAATAACCCTAGTTCACGTACTGTGTGTTCCCACTATAATTTAGATAATCGTCAATACTCAACCGTAATAAGTAATAAACCAGCGTATGCACCAAAAGGCGCTATTGATGGTAAAGTATGTGACAGTAATATGGCTAAACGAATGCAGTTCTTGGGAAGAATAGGTAATACATGCGGTAAACCATTCAATAGTAAAAGTTTTTTTAGTAAACACAAACAGTGGAAAATATTTGAACCTGTTATCAAAAATAAACCCTCACAGCCGTGGACATTATTACCACCTACTAAAATGCTAAATGCATATAATAGCAACACCAAGAACAAGACCAAGAATAACACCAATAATAACACCAAGAGCAACAACAAGAACAACATCAAGAGAAAAAATAACAAAACAAATAAACGAAGTAATAGTACTAGAAAAAATAAACGCGGTAACTACTCAAAAACAATCAAGAAACGCATGCACACATACACATATAAGTAGACGTAGACGTAGACGTAGACATAGACGTACAATACGAATAACATAATTATTTATTTGGGTTGAATAGCTCTTCTAGTTTATTAAAAAGGTTTATATTATCTATATTTTTGCTATTGTATGTTGTGCTATAATGTTTTGTTGGATTACTCAATACATCTTTTATAACCGCAATATCGTTTGATAGATTTCTATTAAGTAATATAACATCATTATTATCAATATAATTTGATATATTCCTAGCACCCAGGTACAGAGGTTTGCAATTATGCATAACTGGAGACAACACTTTTTCTGATATATAATCGTTATTGATATAATTCTCAATAGCAATTGTAAACATATATTCTTCATATGGTTCGACGTCTTTGAATTCACCCATTACATATTCCGAATTGTTTTTGTATTTGTTAGCTCCTCTACCGTATATATGTACTGGCAAATTGTGATTGATAATTTCTTTAATTAAATCATGACGGTATTTATGTCCTGGTGCAAACTTCTTTTTACTTACAATAATAGAGATAATTTTAGGTTTATGAGTTAATGCCCTCCCTGGATTGCTATGCCACATGTATGCAAAATGTTCTGTGAAAGGTTCTGGTAAATCTTTTTTATCACCTATAAAGTATTTCCCAATATTTGCTTGAGCGTATATTATAAATAATTTATTAATTTTTAATAGCTCGTAAGGTTCATAAGCTAGCCCAATAACATTTTCCTTGGGTATTTTTATTAGAGAAGGCATAGCTTTATTAAGAATAATAGCATGTGTATAAATGGCTTTGTCTGTTATGTAAAATTCTTTATTCATTCCATAATTTTCATTTTTATTAAGATTATATGTCTTTTCAAAATTAGTTTTACATGTTGTGCTATCACAGAAATCTGAGAATATCTTAATTATAACAACCATGTATATTTTAAAATAATATATTTTTAAAGTGATTTTAAAATAATATGATTAATAATTATATGAGCGGTGATACAGAAAAAAATATGACTACAGTTTCGTGGAAACTTATAGATAAATACTTTGTGGACAATCCAAATAACTTGGTAGCACATCACTTGGAATCATATAATAATTTTTTTAATGGTGGAATCAATAGAATTTTTCTAGAAAATAAT
>Ga0209137_1002760_pt1 | contig 15136 bp, 9 predicted proteins | sample SaaInl5LU_22_DNA_FD_184642 | JGI IMG/M metagenome (GOLD analysis project Ga0209137, IMG submission 184642) | Marine microbial communities from expanding oxygen minimum zones in the Saanich Inlet - ESP_105LU_22_DNA (SPAdes) (version 2) | ecosystem: Environmental > Aquatic > Marine > Intertidal... | reverse complement strand
AAGTAGCCGGCGCAGAATTAAATATATCTGCAGAAGATTTGGATTACAGCAATAAAGCAGAAGAGCGTTTGAGCTGTAGCTACCAAGGAGACGACCTTCAAATAGGATTCAACTCAAGGTTTCTAACCGAAATGTTGAATAATCTAAATTCTGATGAAATTACACTCTCCATGAGTTTACCCAATAGAGCTGGGATTTTAACCCCTTCTGACGGTTTAGACCCTGGAGAACACGTTACCATGCTGGTTATGCCAGTCATGCTTAATAACTAAGCCTAAATAGTTCCTTGTTTGAAAAAAATGGCCGCTTTAATAGCGGCCGTTTTGTTTTACTTCAGAAATTTAAAGAAAGGATAAGAAATAGGTTCACCATTACTCACCCTAATGGCATTGAGGATTGGATAAATAAGGCCTATAATACCAATCCCTATTAGACCTAAAATTCCTAGTCCGAGTAAAAAAATGGCAGGAATACATATAAGCGCTAAAAGGAAAAGAGATATTTGAAAATTAATGATAGCCTTCCCGTGCTCGTCCATTCCCAAGACATGCTCTTTTTGGGTCAGCCATAAAATCAAAGGCACTATAAAGCCCCCAAAACCGGTCACTAAATCTAATAATTGACTCAAATGAGTGACCATTAACAAGTTTTTGTCTTCTCTCATCATAATTGTGTAAATTGGTTAGGCTTCTAAAATACAAAAAAAGGAACTTACAAAAGGGATTAAACTAATCTAAGCCCACTCCCATTTTTTTAGCTAATTTTGCGACATGTCTCAAGAAAAAAATATTATTGCCATAGCCACACCTGCTGGTGCTGGTGCTGTTTCTATCATAAGAATCTCAGGACCAGAAGCATGGTCTCTTGTAGCAGGGCAATTCAAATCTTTCAGAGATAAAGATCTTTTGAAGCAAAAAAGCCACAGCATTCATTTGGGGCATATCACAGATGGAGATAAAATTATTGATCAAGTGCTGGTCTCCCTATTTAAGGGCCCCAATTCATACACAGGAGAAAATGTGGTGGAAATAAATTGTCATGGCTCCTCCTACATACAACAAGAAATACTCCAATTATTCCTAAGAAAAGGCTGTAAAATGGCGGCCGGAGGTGAATTCACCCTGAGGGCATTTTTAAATGGCAAGTTAGACCTGAGCCAAGCAGAAGCCGTGGCAGATCTAATAGCCTCTGACAACGCTGCCGCCCACCAAATTGCCATGCAGCAAATGCGTGGTGGGTTTAGTTCAGAAATAAAAGCCCTTAGACAAGAATTATTAAACTTTGCCTCGCTCATTGAATTAGAGTTAGATTTTGCAGAAGAAGACGTAGCCTTTGCAGACCGTGAAGCGTTTAAAGCGCTCTTAGAAAAAATCGCTAAAGTCCTCAGACAACTCATAGACTCCTTTGCCCTTGGCAATGTCATTAAAAATGGGATTCCAGTAGCGATTGTAGGCGCTCCAAATGCAGGTAAATCTACCCTTCTCAATGCACTATTAAATGAAGAACGCGCCATAGTATCCGACATTGCAGGGACTACTAGAGACACCATAGAAGATGAAATTTCTATAGGAGGCATTGGATTTAGATTTATAGATACGGCAGGAATTAGGGATACCCAAGACCAGATTGAACAACTGGGCATTGCCAAGACATTCGAAAAAATTGAGCAGGCACAATTAGTGGTTTATATGGTAGATCTTAAAAAGTGTCATGAAGATTTGGCCGTTATCACGGCCGATGCCTTAGCCCTTCAAAAGCTCAAAGAAACCTATCCCAAAAAACCATTGCTGGTCTTAGGAAATAAAGCAGACCTTATATCAGCAGACGCAGCAGCAAAGATTAAAGAGACCATCACAGACCTCTCCCCGCTTTCTGCCAAGGAAAAAGAAGGCATTGAATCCCTAAAAGAGGCTTTCCTAAACGTAGTACATACCGGAGCACTTCACAACAACGACACTATTGTAAGTAATTCTAGGCACTATGACGCCCTTTTAAGGGCTCAAGAAGAAATTGGCGAGGTGCAAGACGGATTAGCCGCAGGCCTCTCCTCTGACCTTATGGCCATTGACATTCGCCAAGCACTGTATCACTTTGGTGAAATTACAGGAGAAATAAGCTCAGATGAACTTCTTGGAAACATCTTCGCTAACTTCTGTATTGGTAAGTAAAGTGTACTTCTGTTGGTTTACTTTTGTTAACAATTCCTTTATTTTTAGGGTATTATAGTTTTATTGCTTTCTTTTAATTGTATCTTTATTTCATAATAATGATACATATTTGATACAATCAATGTATTAATGTATCAAATTTGATACAATTACATGAAGGCTACTGTCACCAAAACTAAAATAAGTTCAACTAATGGGGAACACTACTACAGAGTAAGAATCTATTACGGAAAACATATTAAGTCCAAATACATTTCTCTGAATGATTTAAAATTTTGGAACACCCCAAAAACGATCGAGCAAAAGAAAACCAACAAGCTAAATAAAGAAATCTTACTAGATAGAATTGAAGCTTTAAAAAGACAGGTCAATTCAAAAAACTACAATCATCAAGAGAAAAAAGAAAACTTTTTTAATCACATAGATTTTGTTGCTAAGAACAGAGGTGGGTCTTCAATAAAAAACTTTCAGTTATATGGAGCGACAAAAAAGCACCTATTAAAATATTGCTCAAATAACTACAATGAGGAATTAATGGTAAATGATATAGATTACGATTTCTGTATCGGATTTAGAACATATTTAAAAAATACTTTTTCTTTGAGGTCCAGCTACAATAGATTATCAGAATCTAGTCAGAACTCCTACTTTGTTAGATTTTGCGTGATAATGAATGATGCGGTTTCTAGAGGACTAATAGACTCCTCTCCCACTTCAAAAGTAAAAGCGCCTGCTATACCAGACAAGGAAATTACTTACTTAACACTTGAAGAAATATCAACTCTTCATAAAACAAACTGTGACAATGAGATACTTAAAAAGGCCTTTCTATTTGCGTTTTATACAGGACTTAGAAAAGGAGACATAGAAAGCCTAAAATGGAAGCATTTGCCGGTTATTAATTCGCAAACTGAGTTAGACCTCATTACTGGCAAAAAGGGTGTTAGATTAACGTTTAAACTACCAAAACAGGCTATTAATTTACTCCCTACTAGAGGTGATGATGAGACTAAGGTTTTTTTAGGTTTTAAATATGATGGATATCAGAATGAAAAATTAAGGAGATGGATTCTTGAGGCTGGTATAAAGAAAAAAAATGTTGGAAGCCACACCGCAAGACATTCATTTGCTGTATACCATTTATCAAAGGGAACACCCATTTATACGCTCTCAAAATTGATGGCACACAACTCCGTTAAAACTACTGAAAGGTCTTATGCGCAGTACGCTAAAGAAGACCTTAATTACGCATTAGATAAAGCATTTAATCATGAGTAAAGAATACTATACAAAAGCTGAGGTTAATAAACTTTTAGCTGATCAAAAGGAAGAAATTTTAGCAATTCTAAGTAAACCATCAAAAAAAGAATTGAATTCTTTTGAACTAAAAATGTACGGTGGTAGAATAATGAGGCTTCAAGTAATAGATATTATATTTCATGAGCTTTCAAATAATAAACTGATAGATGTAGTGTCTAAAAAAGTATTTAGGGACGCCTTTTTAGGAAATGACATAAAAAAAGAAACAAAAAAGTCATTAATTAATTGGAAAGGACCAAGAAATTTATGTGTATACTTAATAGATTCTTTAGCTGATTTCGATTTAATTATTAAAGAAGAGCTTAATCTGAAATGTGAACATATTTTTGGTGTAAAAAATGCAGCACAAATTAAAGTTAAGTATAGAAAAAACAAAAACAAACTGCCTGGAAACTATGAAATTATTGATGAAATAAGACACAAAATCACTTCTATATACAACAACATTGATCAAGATGAAGAGTATTTTATAAATGAAATATTACCAGAATTAATGTAATAAAATAAATATATATAGTCTTCTATTAGTTATTTAAAAACAGTTCACTGAACCCATGTAAACCACTGATATTCAGTTTTATATAAATCTGTTTGTAATTTTGTATGAAATTATAAAACCAGATTTCATGAGTGAAACAGAAAAAATCCTTGCAACTTTAGAGGAACTTAAATTAACCAGTTCGTTCTCAAAAAACACTTTAACTCTCAAAGAGGCATGTGCATACACTAGCATCTCCCAAAGCTATATGTACAAATTAACAGCTTCTTGTAAGATTCCTTTTCACAACCCCTTTGGTAAAAAATTGTATTTCAACAAAAACGAGTTGGACAGATGGCTTACATCCAATTCTGAAAATGAAACAATTCGAATTAATGAATCTGACCTGTGGGCAGTTAAAAACTTACAAAATGATATATAAATTAAGCCTTAACAAAAAAAATCGCAGTAAATACTTTGATACTATTTCTAACCTTAATAAAAGATAATATGCAAGAATTAGGAGTTGGAAAGTCAAGCGAGAAACATATACTAAATATGTTAGAGATTATTACTTCCTCACGGAAGGGTTGGTATAAAAAGGGATTCGAAAGCGTTGGGGGTCTTTCTAAGCGTTTAGGCATAAGTGAAGACACTATATACTGCATATTTATTGAGTTAATTAAGGTCGCTATACCACCAAAAATTAGTCTATCGGATATTGAAGAAGTGCTTAGACTTATGATACAGGAGTATACTCATCCTTCAAAGAAGCCAGAAACACCACAAGAACTTAGTGATCGTTTAAGGCTTCCTATGGAGACCATAGATCATATATCTTTTGGTATATGGAGCATCTTGTATGGCCTGGAATTAAATTCAGGCTGTGGAGTTTGGGAGCCTAACTTGGACGCTTTTACAAGTAGAGACAAAGGGTAGATGGACCATTCAGAAATTAAGTCCAGATTCCAGAACAAGATTGTTGTGGAGCCAGGCCCTCTTTTTGAGGCAGTAGACTATAATGAGAAAGTGTTTACTAAGATTAACCGTTGGTGGTCTGATGAAAACCCTGGGAATGATCCAAACTTCGGTGTGATAGAATATTTATCGATTAATGAAGCAGTTACCCTAGTTAATAATTTAGAGGGGGTTTTAAAAAAAGATCAAGCTCCCGCAATTCTTAAAGGCTTATTTAAAGGGGGGACAGGAGGGTCTTTTTTATACAAAGGAGCAGCTTATCTCCCATGGGATGTAGATATAAAAAATACCGCTGAGAAGAAGGAGAACCTACCTCTATTAGACGGGAAAAATAACTCAGATGTGTTTGATTACCTAAAAAGCATATCAGTCTTTGCTGTAAGGTCAAATAGTGGAATAGGAATGTTTGGTTACGTAAGAGTAGAAGGCATAGAAAACTTATTAGTTGGAGAAAAGAAACTACATCACGAGATAGGAAAAGCTGTTACAACTAAAATGTCAGAAATGTGCTTTGAGGCCACGGGAATACTAGTGGACTTTGACCCAGCTCAGTCAGTATTTAGAGTCATAAGAAATTTCCCCCCTCAAGAAAATAAAGTTGTTATAAATAAAAGACATTTGAATTTTAAGGTTACTGTCACTAAGGAAGAAATAGTTACATCCTTAGGAGTTCCAGCTCTCACTTACGCAGGAAGCTACTCAGGTCATCCGGGCACAATAAGGTATAAATTCAATACACAAAACAAAATAGAAGACATCCTACCAAAGTATGGCTTTACACATGTTAACCTAAACAGGTGGGTGCACTTTTCTTCTACCTCTGACTCAACAGGTCAAGTTAATGATAATAATACCTTTTGGAGCTATTCAAGCACGTTTGGTGAGGGACTTTACTCACCTTTTGACTTAGTTAAAAAAGCAGAAGGACTTAGTTATAACGAATTAATTCGGCGTTGCAAACAAGAAGGGTATGAAGACACTCCAATAGAGCCCTCTGAGATTGATTTAGCGGTTGAGAAACTTCACTTTGGTTACTCAGCTCCTCCAAGTGTTTTTGGTGTGTGTGACCCGCTTAAAAGACTTCCAGAGAGGGACAAGTATGAGATGCTAGATCGGTTGAACATCAGAAAAGAGGTTTTGTTGCTTGTATGCACATACCTAGAAGTTGTACCACTTGATATTCCATATGATCACAAACTTGAAATTGAGAACTACCTTGGGGATTCTTTTAAAGAGATAGAAGAGATTATATCTAGAGAACAAATGGTTTTGATATCAGCTGGTACCGGGATTGGCAAGACAACTGCAGTAGTAGATTTCTTATTAAACAGAACAGGTGAGAGAGGAATTTTCTTAGCGCCTTTACAAGTCATTGTGGAGCAAGTTTCAGAAGAAAATAACCTACCAGCGCTAATTGGAAATAGCTCTCCAAGTCTTCATTCAGAGGCCAAGAATGCCCCACTAATTGTTGCAACGTATGAGCAAGCTATAAAGTACTTAGCAGACGATAATCAGCACTTTGACTATATAGTAATAGATGAAATTCATAACCTCGCACTCAGTCAGAGCTACAAAGAAGAAGTCCTAAGACCTCTCTATCAATTGATAAAAAAGACAACTGCCAAAGTAATTGGACTTTCTGGCACGGTATCAAATGGCTTAGCCATGTTAGGTTTCACTATCATAAATGTTGTTAAGAAGGATCAAAAGATGACATTAGTTAAGAGGAGGACTGCTAATAGATCTGGACACAATACAGCCATAAACCACATTAGGGAGTTCAAGGGCAAGAAGTGCATCATTCGCTTAAACAACACTAATGACTTAGATTCCATAAAAGCTCAACTGGTAGAAGAAGGGTTATTTAAGCCTGATGAAATATTAATACTCAAGTCTAGCAAGCAAGTAAAAGAGGGTAAAGAATTCAGAGAACTTGTAGAAAAAGGTCGAATTGACAAAAAATTCAAGATAGTTCTTACCACTAGCCTAATAGACGAGGGTCTTAGCATAAGAGATGTATACTTTGATCATATTGTTTTTATTGAGTGTAACAGTTTTACTCCAAGACCAGAACCAATTGCTCAAAACTTTGCTAGGGTACGCAATCCAGGACTTAATGTTGAGTATTTTTTATACACTAAGACTAACTCAAAGGGAGAATACTACGATGAAGTTGACAGCTTTAACTCTGCACTTGTAATGCTCGAGGAAAATAAGCCAGAAACAAGAGGTCCGCATAAAAAGCATGTACTCAGTAACAGTGATTACTACCTAATAGATAAATCAATCAACAAGCCAAGATTGGCATACGATATATCTCAAAATGCGTTTGGAAAGTTTTCCCCTTTCATGTTAGATAGGTATCTAAGGAATTATAATCTCAATGTTGTATTTGATGACTCTTTTACCGAGATCAATTCTGATTCTGCGTTCAAAAAGGCTTATGACAAGTCTCGCTTACAAGCTCTACATCACGTATGGATAAATGAGTGGCCAACCATATCTTTTGTAATCAATAGTTCCTCTCAGGATCCTGACCTAAGATGTGATGATATTTACGAACCAATAGAATATAACGAGGAATGCGCAGGCTTCGTTTATAATAACATTTCCATATTTGAAAAGTATTTTAAAATGCAAATAAAACTTAGATCTTTGGGAGTTATTCCAGACCGCTATATTGTTAAGGACAATAGGCTTGCTACTATCAAGCAACTAAATAACGATATATTCGCTTTAGAAACCAAGGCAGTTATAGAGAACCCTAGGTCAAAGGAAGACTATAAAGCAAAGGAAAAGCTTGAATCCGCTATAAGTTGTTTAATAGATATGGAGACGTGCACTAAAGAAGAAGTCTTAAGCGCATTTGACGACGGTGTAGTGCTTAATAAACCTAGTGTTGATGTTGCTGTAAAGGTTCTTAAGGAGTACGCAGATGTTACTTATAACAAAAGAGCAAAACGTTATAGGGTGAAGAAAAAAAAGAAGGACCCTGATGAGATAGATCTAATATTCTAAACATGGAAGGGTACATTTTGCTCTACGGTAACTTGTATTCTTTCTTGTTGCAAACTGGTATTACTTTTCTTATAAGGACCTGAAAAAATAAAAGTTACCCACTTTTTACCGAATTCATTGGGTTTCAAGCGTTTTTTAATTGTTTTCTTTTTAAAAAACAAAAGTTACCCACTCTGCTTTTTAGTGATTAATATGATGCAAAGCCTCTACAAAACCAATTTAGTTTAAAAATAAAAAGCTTATTTGATCTATCTAATTATGTTTTGTAAGTCAGTGGAAGTTGAAGCGTATTTCATTCATTTTTTTTTATAAGTCACGCTAAAACAGGAGTCTAACATAACCCCACCCCATATCTCAAGCATCCCTAACATAACAGGCGTATTTGTTTAGGCTATCGTGTTGATGTTCATTTCTTTAAGCAAGCTTTTTTTGCTGCATTCATGTTAACCTATTGTTCGGAAAAGAGGCATTGAACAAAGAATTTCTAATTGTTTTATTTAGAATGATGTTGTGACTGGTTATGGGGAAGTGTGTTGGTTTTCAGAGTATATAAACGATGAAAAGTGACTAGTCAATCAGAATTAAACCGTTCTATAAATTTAATTATTCTCCTTGGCTTTCTATTAATTGCTTAATCTTTAATAAATCTGCCTTGGTATATGCCTTTCCTTTGTAGTACACATTAGACATATGATCTAATATTTTCAATCTTTGATAAGCCTCGAGATCTATTTTAGATAACTTCCTTGGCATGTTATTCTTTTAAAGCTTCTTTCTTTTCTATTTGTGTAGAATTTCTAAATCTGTACCTAAGAACAAACTCCATGGTGTTCTCTCTTAATGAAGACAGCCCTTTTCTTTGAGAAAATTCATAGCCTATTCCTAAATCTAACTGGTTATAGCCCATGATCAATAATGAGGCAGATAGGTAGTCATTATTGGTTACCCCCAGACCCAATTCAAATTGTTCCTTGTAATTCACCTTTCCCATTACTGTAAACAGATTAGGTGCCGCTGTAATTGCCCTGTATAGCATCACAGGCCTAAAGCTTAACTCGTTGTACAACTTAAAGTTCAAGCCTCCTGATAAGTATACATGGGGCCTGTCTGTAGCGGTTGTTTGAACGCCCTCCACTTCCTTGTATCGCTTTGAATTCAATATATTTGGAATCGAAATGCCAAAAAAATTGTGACCTTTGTTCAAATACGCTCCTATACCAATTAAGGGGTTTATATAATTACTCAAAGCGTTTAAAGTGGCATTGTTTTCTGTTGTCACTCGCTCTAAAGCATTTAAGTCTATATTATAAAACACCCCTCCTGCTTTTATTCCAAGATTGATCGTAGTGTTTTCTGCTATATTTAATTTATAGCTGTAATCTAAAGAAATAGCCCCTTGGTTCTCTACATATATCTTATCCGATAAAAAGTTAAACCCCCACGAGGCCTTATTCTTCTCTTTGGTATGGTAAGTTAAGCTGGCTATTCTAGGGGCATTGTCTACTCCCATCCATGCTGTCCTGTACTGAACACCTAATAATGGCCCCTGCACACCTGTATAAGCAGGGTTTATCATACTCATATTAGATTCAAAAAATAGAAAATTTGGCTGTTGCTGTCCTTTCACTCCCATTACTGTGAGTAAAAAAACCAGGCTTACATAAAAACGATTTTTTATGGTCTTCATCTCTCTAATTATTAATAAGTTATATACAACCAGCCTTTTCTTACATCTCCCGGAGAAACATGAACTATATAGTAATAGGTTCCTGCAGGTAAAGGCTCATTATTGCCCTTATAATTTCCTCGCCAGTCGTTTTTGTAGTTTGTAGCTCTAAAGACTTCTTGACCGTTTTTATTGTAAACAACCACCCTATTCCCAGGGTGTTTATCTATGTTGGTGATAAGCCATACAGATTCGCTACTGCCACTATTTGGCGTGAGTACCCCAGAAATCTCTACTGGGTAAACCCTATCATCCCCAATATCTGCTATTTCACCTATGCCGTCTCCATCTGTGTCCACAGATTCAAATGGATTCTCTGGGAAAGCATCCTGTTCATTTGGTACACCATCGCCATCTATATCATCGTCTATACAATTCACAATACCATCTGCATCTATATCTGCAGGGTACTCATTAGGATCCAATGGATTAAAACCGCATATGGTCTCATCTAAATTTCCAAAGCCGTCGCCATCTTGGTCATTATTCGGATTCTCGTTTTCTGAATCATACTCGTCAGACACTCCGTCTTCATCCTTGTCTGCTAATCTTGACTCAAAGGCATCTATTAATCCGTCACCATCTCTATCGTTATTCAATGGATTTCCATCGCCATCTTCGTCCTCTTCAATGGTTAGAATATTGTCATTGTCGTCATCTACATCAATATAATTTGGTGTGTCTTCATTGTCTGAATTAAGCGCGTCGTCTGGAACCCCATCTCCGTCTTGGTCAGGAATTTCATTAATCGTTGGAATACTGTCATTGTCGTCGTCTACATCCAAATAGTTTGGTATTTGCTCGTTATCACTATCTAGTGCGTCGTCTGGTACTCCATCTCCGTTTTGATCAGGCAGCTCAAAGAAGGTTAGAATACTGTCGTTGTCGTCGTCTACATCCAAATAGTTTGGTATTTGCTCGTTATCACTATCTAGAGCGTCGTCTGGTACTCCGTCTCCATTTTGATCAGGAATCTCATATTTAGTTAACACGCCGTCGTCGTCGTCGTCTACATCTAAATAATTTGGCACGGATTCCTGATCGCTGTCTAAAGCGTCTACTGGGTTACCGTCATTGTTTGTGTCTGGAACCTCATATGAGGTTAAAACACCATCTCCGTCGTCATCTATATCTGCAAAGTCTGGTATGCCATCGCCGTCTGTGTCGGGGTATTCCACTTCGTCTTCTTTGGAAGACAAAGTCCTACCTTTTGCACTAGAGCCAATAGTCCATCTTTTAGGATTGTAATCCCAGGATTTCTTGTGTCTTACTTTGCTTGAACTTTTACCAGAATTTGCAAACGGATTAAACACTGTTTCGTATTTGGTCAGTACTCCATCATTGTCGTCATCTGTATCTAGATAATTTAATATACCATCGCTATCTGAATCTCCATTGTAAATGGTTGCAAAGAAATTTTCAAATATTGTGGGGATGGTGTCGTTGTCGTCATCTGTGTCTAAGTAGTTAGGGGTACCATCTGCGTCAGTGTCGTCATCGTTATAATCACTGTTAGCATTTAAGTTCTCTGTTTTTGTTGGAACACCATCTCTGTCATGATCATATGGAATTACCAATACAGTAACCTTGGCGTTATTTGAAAATACCGAGGCCCCTTTAACATTGAAAGTAAATTCATCTTTGTACACAAAAGAATATGCGTTGTCTGGAACAATTTCACCTAGTAAATTTACATTCGGTGTATAGGTCACTTGAGAAGATCCATCAGTATCTAGGGTTCCATGTAAAGGGCTCGCAACTATATTATATGTAATGATAGGATTAGATTCCTCGTCAAATGCCTCAAGATTAAAATCAATGAATTCTCTCTCATGTACGTAAATTGTCTGATCAAATGATTCAAATGGATTCTCTGGGAAAGCATCCTGTTCATTTGGTACACCATCGCCATCTATATCATCGTCTATACAATTCACAATACCATCTGCATCTATATCTGCAGGGTACTCATTAGGATCCAATGGATTAAAACCGCATATGGTCTCATCTAAATTTCCAAAGCCGTCGCCATCTTGGTCATTATTCGGATTCTCGTTTTCTGAATCATACTCGTCAGACACTCCGTCTTCATCCTTGTCTGCTAATCTTGACTCAAAGGCATCTATTAATCCGTCACCATCTCTATCGTTATTCAATGGATTTCCATCGCCATCTTCGTCCTCTTCAATGGTTAGAATATTGTCATTGTCGTCATCTACATCAATATAATTTGGTGTGTCTTCATTGTCTGAATTAAGCGCGTCGTCTGGAACCCCATCTCCGTCTTGGTCAGGAATTTCATTAATCGTTGGAATACTGTCATTGTCGTCGTCTACATCCAAATAGTTTGGTATTTGCTCGTTATCACTATCTAGTGCGTCGTCTGGTACTCCATCTCCGTTTTGATCAGGCAGCTCAAAGAAGGTTAGAATACTGTCGTTGTCGTCGTCTACATCCAAATAGTTTGGTATTTGCTCGTTATCACTATCTAGAGCGTCGTCTGGTACTCCGTCTCCATTTTGATCAGGAATCTCATATTTAGTTAACACGCCGTCGTCGTCGTCGTCTACATCTAAATAATTTGGCACGGATTCCTGATCGCTGTCTAAAGCGTCTACTGGGTTACCGTCATTGTTTGTGTCTGGAACCTCATATGAGGTTAAAACACCATCTCCGTCGTCATCTATATCTGCAAAGTCTGGTATGCCATCGCCGTCTGTGTCGGGGTATTCCACTTCGTCTTCTTTGGAAGACAAAGTCCTACCTTTTGCACTAGAGCCAATAGTCCATCTTTTAGGATTGTAATCCCAGGATTTCTTGTGTCTTACTTTGCTTGAACTTTTACCAGAATTTGCAAACGGATTAAACACTGTTTCGTATTTGGTCAGTACTCCATCATTGTCGTCATCTGTATCTAGATAATTTAATATACCATCGCTATCTGAATCTCCATTGTAAATGGTTGCAAAGAAATTTTCAAATATTGTGGGGATGGTGTCGTTGTCGTCATCTGTGTCTAAGTAGTTAGGGGTACCATCTGCGTCAGTGTCGTCATCGTTATAATCACTGTTAGCATTTAAGTTCTCTGTTTTTGTTGGAACACCATCTCTGTCATGATCATATGGAATTACCAATACAGTAACCTTGGCGTTATTTGAAAATACCGAGGCCCCTTTAACATTGAAAGTAAATTCATCTTTGTACACAAAAGAATATGCGTTGTCTGGAACAATTTCACCTAGTAAATTTACATTCGGTGTATAGGTCACTTGAGAAGATCCATCAGTATCTAGGGTTCCATGTAAAGGGCTCGCAACTATATTATATGTAATGATAGGATTAGATTCCTCGTCAAATGCCTCAAGATTAAAATCAATGAATTCTCTCTCATGTACGTAAATTGTCTGATCTAATGAAAGAGGAGGGTCGTTAACAAGCGTTATAGATCCAATAATTGAACCCATGGTGGTGTTAACACCATCACTTACCTCAAAAGTAAATTCATCTGAAGTGGTTTCCGTACCATCATGAGTGTAGGTTACCTGAGTTCCATTCAGAGTTGCAGTTCCATTAATGGGGTTTGTAAGATTTGAGAAAACCAAGTCTGCTCCTTCTTCATCTGTGGCAGACAAATCAAAAACAACTGAGCCACCTTCATCTACATTAAAAGAGATATTAGAAGCTATAGGTGCGTCATTTACCGGAGCTACATTAACAGTAACAGTAGCTACGTTACTATCCGTATAGCCATCGTTAATTTTAATGGTAAAACTGTCTTCAGGTACGGCATTCGTACCGTCGTGCTGGTAGCTATATCCGGCACTTTGAATGATTACTTGACCATAGGTGGGTTGGGTAATAACATAATATTGAGATACAGCGTCATTTTCATTATCTGTGTAAATAGGAGTAAGAGAAGCTGACCCATTCTCCTGAACATTCAAAGTTTGGTTTGGTAGAACTGGAGACTGGTTAAAGGAAAGTGTTGCAGTAGCCGTTTGTGCACTTGTGACTTCTCCATCATTCACGTCAAAGGTGAAAAAATCACTTGCTACTGCACTACCATCATGGGTATACACAAAACTACCATCACTATTTACCACAACACTTCCATAAGAAGGATTATCTACTAAAGTAAAAGTTAAGGTCTCTGATGGGTCTATATCTGTTCCTGTTAGAGTTCCAGAGGTTGTTGCTCCATTGCCTAAATTACCTTGATAGGATTCACTAACCCCTTGTGGGGCGTCGTTGGTATTTGTAATATCTATCTGTGTGCTATTTTCAATTGCCATGTCTTGTGAACCAGCATTGTCATTAACCACATAACTAAGTGTGTCTTTATTTAATCCCTGAGCATTTAAAGCACTTAAGTATTTAATATTAGTGGTGGTATCTAAATAATCTGTTAGATCACTTGCTGTGCCAGAGAGAATAATACTTGAACTTTGGGTTTGTGAAACCGTTATACTAGCGGTACCCGTAGCAGAAAGGCTTCCCTCTATAACTCTTAAAGTAAATGACAGCGTATCTGAAGGGGAAACGTCTACATCTTCAATACTAATTGAACTTAGATCTAAATTAGACAATGTGTCTTCAGGTGTAGTAACAGATCCAGGAATGTTTGAAACCACAGGAAGATCATTAACATTTGTTATGGTGATATTTATTTGAATTGGATCACTTTCCGAAGCTCCGTCATATGCAACTAATGTGGTCTGATCTGTCTTAACTTCAGATCCATCGTGAGTGTAAGTAATATCTCCAGTTAAGGTTTGGGAAATGGAAAGAGAACCTACGGTAGGTAATGTACCAATATTATAAACAATATCACTTGGGCCATCCGTATCTGTAGCATTTAATCTAGAGGAGATTGGCAAACTAACACTACTGCCCTCCGCAACACTTACCTCAATATTTGAAGCGTCTGGGAAAACTGGTTTAAGGTTGTACTGAATGCTTTTAACGACTTGAGCTGTAGACATTGAATTACCTGAATTGTCAAATATTGAATTTGTATTAGGTATGATTATAAAAGATTCATCACCAGCAGCTGTGCCGTTAACAGATAGTGAAAGTTCATAATTAGAATCGTCAGATTTTGAAATAGAGGTTATGTTTGGGTTACTAAAACCACTACCTATAATGGAAATATTAAAATCTGTTATTTCTAAGTCACCACTGCCAGAGGGGGAATTAAAAACATTTTGGGAGAATCTAATGTTCAACCTCAAATTTGAAACATCTAACCAGTCTAAAGATTCTGTTACAGGTATTTCCGTATCTACGTTTATTGCTAAAGTAGCTGTTGTTGTATTGTCGTTTCCAACTATATCTTCAAAGGCAATTACTCCTACGGTTAGGGTAACAGTTCCTGTGGTAGCTGCAGGTGGCGTGTAAGTAGCCGTAAATACCTGAGAAGAAGTAGCGCTTATACCAGATAAACTTCCT
>Ga0209137_1002756_pt1 | contig 15155 bp, 10 predicted proteins | sample SaaInl5LU_22_DNA_FD_184642 | JGI IMG/M metagenome (GOLD analysis project Ga0209137, IMG submission 184642) | Marine microbial communities from expanding oxygen minimum zones in the Saanich Inlet - ESP_105LU_22_DNA (SPAdes) (version 2) | ecosystem: Environmental > Aquatic > Marine > Intertidal... | reverse complement strand
CCCGAACGGTATTGCGTGCCAAGGTCATTACCCTGCCGCATACCTTGGGTTGGATCATGCCCTTCCCAGAAAGCCACAAGCAACTCTTGGAACGAAATAACCGCCGGATCATAAACCACCCGCACCACTTCGCTGTGCCCTGTCTTGCCAGTGCAGACCTCATCATATGTGGCGTTCGGTGTGTGACCCGCAGCGTAGCCAACCATGGTTAACCACACGCCTTCAAGTTGCCAAAAAATCCGCTCAACACCCCAAAAACAGCCCATTCCAAACTGCACAAATTCCATGCCTGTCGGCACCTCCATCGTTAGATCGCGGCCCGACACAAAATGCGTCGCAGCCGTTGCAATCGGATCAGCACGCCCCGCAAGCGCATTTTGCGCGCTTACCATCTGCATCTTTTTTCTTTGAAATAACATCATCGCAAAAACTCCATTCCGCAGCTTCTTTGGTCAGTGATATAGGGTCAGGTCGCCGGTTCGGCCAGCACGCGGCTAAACACAGTTTCGTTGCCAGGTGTCGGGTGACGCGGGATCAACAAGGACAAGCCAAGGGACAAACCAGCCATGCCCGCCGCCAAGATAAATACCAGCCCCGGTGATGTCAGCCACACATACCCTAACAGAGCCGGCAAAAAGACCGCTGCAATGTGGTTGATGGTGAACGCCACGGCCGCCGTGGGCGCGATATCTGCAGGATCAGCGATTTTCTGGAAATACGTTTTGATCGCCAGCGCAAGACTGAAAAACAGGTGGTTTACCACGTAAAGTGAGGCCGCCAAAACAACGCCCCATCCCAAATAATAGATGCCAGAATATGCCACGAAGACCACGAACAGTCCCACATATTCAACTGCCAATGCGCGGCGCTCGCCGAAGACTGCGACGACTTTGCCGATCATCGGCGCAAAAACCATGTTCGCGACCAAAGTAATCATCAAAAGCCCTGTGATCTCGTCCACTTTATAGCCAAAACGCTCAACCATCATAAAAGCTGCGAAAACCACAAAAATCTGGCGGCGCGCACCGGACATGAACTGCAGTGCATAATATAGCCAATACCGTTTGCGCAAAACGAACTCCTTGCGCTGTGGGTTGGGGCTCTCAAACTGTGGATAGGCAAAATACGCAAAGATCGCGAGGCAAGCCGTGATTAAACCGCCTGTCATATAGACCGCGTTATAACTCAGGCCGAGCGGCTCCCACAAAAACTGCAGGCCAATATAGACAGACAACGTGGCCGCAGACCCTGCGCCAATGATCCAGCCCAATGTCTGTGGCGCGCGCGCCTTATCAATCCACTGCAACTGAAGTGATTGGTTCACCGTCTCATAATAATGAAAGCCGATGCTGCTGAGCATCGTAAGGGTCAAAATACCGCCCATGTAGGGAAACTTTGCGGTCAAAGCTGTGGCAACGCCCAGCAAAACCAACGCCACAATTCCCAATACCTGTTCACGCATCACCATCAATACAGCGATCACCCCGATCGCAAAAAAGCCCGGAATTTCGCGCACCGTGTGCAGCCAGCCGATGTCACTGCCGTCAAAACCCGCGACCTCAATTACAAAGTTATTGAGCAGTGCGGACCATGTGGAAAAGGCGATTGGCATCGCGGCCGCCATCAAAAACAGCAGAGCAACAGGCTGGCGCCAAACCGGCAGGGTCTTGGCTTCGGAGAGTTGAATATATTTCATACGCATTGCGATACGCCGAACCCGCATCAAAAGGAAGCCACCTTGTGCCGCGCATGTGTGTTCTCACGTTAGTATATGTCCGCCAAGCACGCCGTTGCCCTTGACCAATGCATAGGCGCAGATCACCTTTGCGGATATGTTTCCAATCCGCGATCATAACCCGTCAGGCCGCCTGCCCTTTGTGACCTACACGTTGATAGCACTGAACATCGGCATTTTCCTCAGTTACTGGCCGATCATGGACGACCCGCGCGCGCTGACGCTATTTTATATGGAGTGGTCGCTCATCCCGCGTCAGGTAACGGGTGGCTTGGACTTTGCGGGGTTGGTGACGTCAATGTTTTTGCATGGTGGCCTGATGCATTTGGCCGGCAACATGCTGTTTTTGTTCATCTTCGGCGACAACATGGAAGACGCCTTTGGCCATTTTGGCTTTGCTGTTTTCTATCTGGCGTGCGGTGTGGGCGCAGGTCTTGCACATGTTATTTCTGATCCGCTTAGCACAATTCCCACTGTCGGTGCATCAGGGGCAATCGCTGCTGTGATGGGGGGATATTTGCTCCTCTACCCCAAGGCGCGAGTGGATATTTTGTTGATCTTGGTGATCATCTTCAAAGTCATTCCCGTACCCGCCTGGATCATGCTGGGGCTGTGGTTTGCCTTCCAACTCTTTAGCGGGATCACAGCGCCTGCTGGCGCGGGCGTTGCTTACTGGGCGCACGCGGGGGGCTTTTTGATCGGGATGTCCGCGACTGTGCCCTACTGGGTCAAAAACGGCGGGCCTGCATTTTGGCGGGTGCGGCAGATGCAGCCGCCCCACCCTGAAGCGCAATACACATACGCGCGCAGCAACGTCCCGCGCGTAACACGGCGCAAATAAACCTAGCGGTCAAACTTCAGGCACAGACCTTAAGAGCGGATGACTTTGGCGAAGTTGTCGAAGATTTCGTTGTTTGCAGCAATCACTGTGCCGCTGCCGATGATGTCGTCACCTGCTGTTACGGCGTCAATCATGCCGCCACCCTCGGTCACGATGATCAAGCCCGCAGCGATGTCCCACGGCTTAAGGCGGCGCTCCCAGAAACCTTCATAGCGGCCAGCCGCTACATAGGCCAAATCCAACGAGGCCGCACCAAAGCGGCGCACACCGGATGTTGCAGGCAACAAACGACCCAAGTCTTGGAGTGTTTGCGGAAGGTCTGCGCGACCCGCCCAAGGCAAGCCAGTTGCAAAAACTGATTCGATCAAACGGTTGCGTCCAGACACCCGAATACGGCTTTCGTTCAGCCAAGCCCCCTGTCCCTTTTCAGCAAAGAAACATTCATCTTTCACCGGATCGTAAATGACGCCGGCAACAACAGCGCCTTTGTGCTCAAGCGCGATTGAAACAGCCCAGTGCGGCAGGCCGTGCAAAAAGTTTGTCGTGCCGTCAAGCGGGTCAACGATCCAGCGGCGGGTTGGGTCCTGCCCTTCGATCTCGGCGCTCTCTTCGCCCAAGAAACCATAGGTCGGACGCGCTTCCATAAGTTCTTCGCGAATGATTTGTTCTGCGTTCAGATCAGCGCGCGTCACAAAATCGCCCGCCCCTTTGACGCTGACTTGGAGCTGTTCGACCTCTCCAAAATCCTTCAAAAGCGCGCGGCCCGCTTTTCGGGCAGTTTTTATCATTACATTAAGATTGGCACTGCCCTGCATGGCTCAACTCCTATAAAGCTCAAGCCGCGGCTATAGAACGTCATCCACCATCGCGCAAGGAGTTGTAACCCATGACAAACAAGAACCCTCATGAAGGCAACCGGATGGACCCAACTGACTGGACAGCGTTTCGCGCAGAGATGCATCAGGTTCTTGATGCCTGCGTCGATCACCTTGAAAATGCCCGCAACCATCCGTGGCGGCCCGTTCCAGATGGGTTTGATGCGGCCATATCGCTTGACACGCCAACGCGCGGAGACGCGACCAGTTTATTGACGAACACAATCATGCCCGCCTCCACCGGCAACACGCATCCAGCGTTCTTTGGGTGGGTCCACGGCACGGGCCAAGCCATGGGGCTTGCCTCGGAAATGGTAGCGGCCGCGATGAATTCTAACTGCGGAGGCCGCGATCATGGGGGCATCCGCATTGAAAAAGAATGCATCCGCTGGCTGACCGATTTGGCGGGACTAGGCGAAAATGCAAGCGGCATCCTGACCACAGGCACATCGCAGGCCACAATCTATGCGCTGTCTGCAGCAAAAGTAGCCCGATTTGGTGCAGATGTCCGCAAAACAGGCGTTCAGAATTTACCCGCCGTGCGTGTTTATATCGCCAAAGGTGCGCATAGCTGCATCAAACAGGCTATGGAAATTCTTGGCTTTGGCGGGGACGCCGTGTGCCAGATCACCTTGAAAGACGGAGCGATGGATACGGACGCGCTGCAGACGCAGCTGACCCAAGACGCCGCTGCTGGCATTGTGCCGTTGGCAATTGTCGGCACCGCCGGAAGCGTCAACACCGGCACTTATGATGATCTGAACACTCTTTCGCGCATCGCCCAAGAGCACAGCACATGGCTGCACGTTGATGCGGCTTTCGGTTTTTGGATCCGTATCGCCGCACCGCGCCTCAGCGTCCTTGCGAGCGGTATTGAGCACGCCAATTCCATCGCGCTGGACGGGCACAAGTGGTTGGGTGTGCAATACGATTGCGGCGCGTGTTTGCTACGCGATCATGATCTGCACCGCGCGACATTCTCGGATCGTGCGGAATATTTGACCGCGCAATCCGCAGGGATCGGTGCGGGAGATTGGTGGCCCACGGATTATGGCACCGAACTTAGCCGCGGGATGCGCGCACTTAAACTCTGGACCACGCTCAAAACCCACGACCGCGACACAATAAGCGCCGCCATCACCGACAACTGTGATCAGGCCGCGTTAATGGGCGAGTTGGTTGAGGCCTCACCCCACCTAACGCTCGCCCATCCCGTCATCTCAAACCTGTGCGTCTTTACGCCAAATGCAGGTGACGCCTCTGATATTGCGGCGGCCTTGCAGCTATCTGGTGATGCCGTGTTCTCGACCACGACGGTTGATGGCAAAAACTGTTTGCGCGCGGCGATCGTGAACCACCGCACTACATCGCAAACAATCCACGACGTGATCGCTGCGGTCGAGGCGCAAGTGATCGCTGCGTGCTAAACGGTGCTACTGGCGTTGAAGTTTCACCGCTTCAATGCCAGCCAGCTTTAGCAGATGGGCCATGTAGGGTAGCGTGGTCTCGTTGCTGCGCGTCGCGGCGTAAAGCCTGCGCGTAATGCCTGTTTCTGTCAGTGGCCGCGTCACGTAGTCAGACGAGTATTTCACCTCGCGCACGACCCAATCAGGCAACACCGCCACACCGCGATTTGAGGCAACCAGCAACAAGATTACGGCTGTCAGCTCCGCTTGACGAACCTCTGCAGGTTCGACTTTGGCAGGGATCAAGAGCTGTGAGAAAACATCAAGCCGCGAGCGTTCAACAGGATAGGTTATCAGAGTTTCGCCGCGAAAATCCTCGGCGTCGACAAAAGGCTTGCGGGCCAGCGGGTGCTGGTTCGAGGCAACAAAAACCGCGTCGTAGTCAAAAAGAGGTGTGAAATCGACACCGGCAAGATCCGCCGGATCCGATGATACAACAAGATCAACTTTTTCCTTTTGCAACGCGGGAAGCGCGTCAAAGGCCAAGCCGGGCAAAATATCAACATCCACGTCAGGCCAGGCTTTGCGGAATTTCTCAAGCACCGGAAACAACCACTCAAAACAGGCGTGACACTCAATCGCGATATGAAGGCGTCCTGCGCGGCCCTGTTCAATGCCCGCAAACTCAGCCTCAAGCGCTGCGACTTGGGGCAACACTTGCTCAGCCAGACCCAACAGCTTCATGCCCGCCGCCGACAATTTCAAAGGCTTTGAACGCCGGATAAACAGCTCAACTTGGGCTTGATCCTCAAGGCCTTTGATCTGATGGCTCAGCGCAGATTGGGTAATGCTGAGCCTGTCCGCGGCGGCCGACAGCCCACCGGCCTCATGAATCGCTTTGATCGTGCGAAGGTGGCGAAACTCGATATGCATGCTGCCCTCATAATGATGGTGAGCGTTATGAACTTGTCTCAATTAGTGCCTACAGGCACAAAAACGCAAGCCAAAAAGGAATATGCCATGCCAAGCCCATCTGTGAGTTTCGAGTTCTTTCCGCCCAAATCCATCCCTGCGGCGTTCCGCCTTTGGGATTGCGTGCAAACTCTTGCGCCCCTTGATCCGTCATTCGTATCCGTGACCTACGGCGCGGGCGGCACAACCCGCAAACTCACCCACGAAGCCGTCAGTGCGCTGAGTAGCCAGACAGACCTGAGCGTGGCCGCACATCTGACCTGCGTCGATCAAACCCGCGAAGAGACGTTGGAAATTGCGCGCGCCTACATGGATCAAGGCGTGCGCCAGATTGTGGCGCTTCGCGGGGACGCCCCCAAAGGCCAAGCGCAGTTCACACCACACCCCGAAGGCTTTGCATCGTCCCTTGAGTTGATCAGCGCGCTTAAAGCCGAAGGCGTTGAGCACATTCGCGTTGGCGCATATCCGGATTGCCATCCTGATGCCACGGACATGAAGGCCAACGTTGACTGGCTAAAACGCAAGATAGACGCAGGCGCCGACAGCGCATTAACGCAGTTCTTCTTTGAGGCCGACACGTTCCTGCGGTTTCGCGATCACTGCGCAGCAGCAGGCATCACTGCGCCGATCATCCCCGGTATTTTGCCGATCGAGACATGGTCTGGCGTGCGCGCTTTTGCCAACGCCTGCGGCACACCAACGCCGCGCTGGCTTGATGATGCATTCGACAAAGCAACCCGCGATAACCGTGCCGACCTGCTGGCAATTTCACTGGCAACAGAACTGTGCGACACGCTGATTACGGAAGGTGTCGAACAGCTACACTTCTATACGCTGAACAAGCCAGAAATGACCCGGGACGTATGCCACGCCCTGGGGATCACTCCGCAACTCGAACTTGAGAAAGTCGCCTGACACCGCGGCGCATCTCAACGGCCAGCGGGTGGATCGCCTCGGACGGATCAAGCCCGACGCGCCGACGTTTGCGGGACAAAAACACCACTGACAGCCCACGCCAATTCCCCGTTGAAGGCGCGTTGGGGTTTTCCACAAACCGCCCGCGCCAGTCACGGGGCAACGGTACGCCGCAGTGATCCAAGTGACCCAACATCCAGTTCAGCGGGATATTCGCCAAACCGCGGTCCGCCACATACGCCCCGATCTGCCCGCCCACATCACCGTGTGTCCCCCGAAACCAAACTTGCTCCATCTGCAGACCGCGCCAGTCGGGGCGGGTCTCCCATTTGACCGGCATATATGCCCGCCGCGTCTCATCAAGCGCCAACGCGTGAAACCCGTGGCGGACATTCTGGCCAAGTGTGTGTGAATGAAACAGGTGCTTCTTTTCGGTTATCCGCCACAATATAGGCAACCGTAGCCCAAGGGCTTTGACCGTGTCCCAAACACCAATCATCTCAATCGGTGTCTCTGGGTGACAATGGGCATCCGAAAACGCGCGCCGCACGTCTGAATTGCTGCCACGTTCGTAATGCCTGTAGGCCGTGCGAATATTGCGTACTGTGGCGTGTTCGCGCTGCAAAAGGCCAATCTGGTCCACCATGCCCGCCAAACTGCGCACCGCATAAGCCCCGCGCGAAAACCCAACAAGAACAATTTTGTCGCCTGCCCTGTAACGACTTGCCAGATACCCATAGGCGCGCCGGATTTGCCGGTTGATGCCGCGCCCTACCATGACATCCCACGTTGTGCGCCAGTCAAACCACTGGATGCCCGGCTCATAATAAACGGATAATTGCGGGCTTTCGCCGACTTCTTGCAGGAGCTTGAAAACATGCCCCGCGTTCGTTTCACGCCCCACGCTCAACGATGACATGGTCCCATCAAGGATAATGACATGGGTCACGCTGGCGCTATGCGTGCCCTCTTTGATTTGCTGCGGAGCAGGCCCCCGCGTAATCCACTTGAATAATCGCCTAAACACAACGCGCTCTCCTTGGACCAGCTATCGCACAAGCGGCCATCACACCCCAACCAAACTGACGCGAAAACAGTGTAATATTTCGTAACGCAGCCGCAATGGGTCAGATGTCTGCTCACAGGCCTTTTCCTTGGGGCGCAGCTCGGCTATCTGAGGGCCAATCTGATAAGGGATCAAGATCGATGGCACTGGACAAAACTTTCAATGCAGCCGAGGCAGAGGCGCGTCTTTACAAAGCATGGGAGGACAGCGGTGCCTTCAAAGCAGGTGCGAACGCATCTCGCCCCGAGACCTTCTCTATCGTGATCCCGCCCCCCAACGTCACAGGCAATCTGCACGTTGGGCACGCATTCAACAACACGCTGCAAGACATCTTGATCCGCTGGAAGCGCATGCAGGGCTACGACACCCTGTGGCAAGCGGGCACAGATCACGCTGGCATCGCAACACAGCTTGTGACCGAACGTGAAATGGCGGCCAACGGCGAACCCACCCGTGCCGAAATGGGCCGTGACGCCTTCATCGAGCGCGTCTGGCAGCAAAAAACCCGCACACGTGGCAATATCATCGGTCAGTTGAAACGTCTTGGCGCGTCTTGTGACTGGGACCGTGAGGCCTTTACGATGGGCGGCGCCAAAGGTGACCCAGAAGCCGGCAACGGCGCACCAAACTTTCACGACGCCGTCATCAAAGTCTTCGTAGAGATGTACAACAAGGGCCTGATCTACCGCGGCAAACGTCTGGTGAACTGGGACCCCCATTTTGAAACGGCGATCTCTGATCTTGAGGTTGAGAACGTCGAAGTTGCAGGCCACATGTGGCACTTCAAATACCCGCTCGCGGGTGGTGAGACATATACGTACATCGAGAAAGATGCTGACGGCGTCGAAATCCTGCGTGAAGAGCGGGATTATATTTCCATCGCGACCACGCGCCCTGAAACAATGCTTGGGGACGGTGCCGTCGCCGTAAATCCACGCGATGAACGCTATGCGCCAATCGTTGGCAAGCTGTGCGAAATTCCCGTGGGGCCCAAAGAGCACCGTCGCTTGATCCCGATCATTACCGATGATTATCCTGATATGGAGTTCGGCTCTGGTGCGGTGAAAATCACCGGCGCGCACGATCCTAACGACTATCTGGTGGCAAAGCGCGCAGGCATCCCACTCTATAACCTGATGGACACCAAAGCAGCGATGCGTGCCGATGGCCGCAGCTATGCCGAGGAGGCCGCAACTGCTTTGCGCATCGCACGCGGCGAGGAAGACTTCGACGAGGCGAAAATTGCCGCGATGAACCTTGTCCCAGACGATTACCGCGGCCTTGACCGGTTTGAGGCCCGCAAGAAGGTGATCGCCGACATCACAGCCGAAGGTTTGGCCGTGATGACCCAAGAGACCTTCAAAAATGAGGACGGCAACGAGGCAACCCGCAGCGTACCGCTTGTTGAGAACAAGCCCATCATGCAGCCGTTCTGCGACCGCTCCAAAGTGGTGATGGAGCCTATGCTGACGGATCAATGGTTTGTCGATGCGTCGAAAATCGTGGGCCCTGCCCTTGATGCTGTGCGTGACGGCCGCACGACAATTTTGCCCAAAAGCGAAGAGAAAGTATATTTCCACTGGCTTGAGAACATCGAACCATGGTGCATCTCGCGTCAGCTGTGGTGGGGACACCAGATCCCCGTTTGGTTTGACGGCGACGGCAATCAGTATTGCGCGGCAACCGAAGCAGAGGCTCAGGCCCTTGCAGGTGACGGTGTTGCACTTACCCGTGATCCCGATGTTCTGGACACATGGTTCTCGTCCGGCCTTTGGCCAATCGGCACACTTGGCTGGCCGGAACAAACCGCGGAACTGGCGCGCTATCACCCCACATCAACACTGATTACTGGCACAGATATTCTGTTCTTCTGGGTCGCCCGAATGATGATGATGCAGCTGTCCGTGGTGAACGACATTCCGTTCGACACCGTCTATCTGCACGGCCTTGTGCGCGATGCCCAAGGTAAGAAGATGTCGAAAACCACCGGCAACGTGATCGACCCGATCGATATCATTGACGAATACGGCGCGGATGCTTTGCGTTTTGCCAATGCGGCGATGGCGTCTCTGGGCGGGGTGCTGAAACTCGATATGCAGCGCATCGCAGGCTACCGTAATTTTGGCACCAAAATCTGGAACGCCCACCGCTTTGCCGAAATGAACGGCGCTGTGGGCGGCAAGGGCACGCGGCCAGAGCCTACCGCAGCAGTCAACCGCTGGATCATTGGTGAGACGGCCAAAGTGCTTGCGGACGTGAACGCAGCCCTTGAAGCTTACCGTTTTAACGATGCGGCCAATACGCTTTATGCATTTGTATGGGGCAAGGTTTGTGATTGGTATGTGGAGCTGTCAAAGCCGCTGTTGCAGGGGGATGATGATACACACAAAGCCGAAACCCAAGCGACCATGGCATGGGTTTTGGACCAGTGCTTGATCCTTCTGCATCCCATTATGCCTTATGTCACCGAAGAACTTTGGGGCACATCAGGCGACCGCACATCCATGTTGGTCCATGCAGAATGGCCAAGCTACGGCGCGGACCTTGTGGATCCGGCTGCGGACGAAGAACTGAACTGGGTAATCTCTTTCATCGACGCGGTACGTTCCGCACGCGCGCAAATGAACGTACCTGCAGGGCTCTACATTCCGGTTCTCGCGATCAATATCGATCCGGCAGCACGAGCGGCCTACACCGCCAATGAGGCAATGATCAAACGTCTTGCGCGGATCGATAACCTGTCTGATGCATCTGAGACCCCCAAAGGGGCGATCTCTGTGAACGCCGGTGCATCAAGCTTTGCGCTGCCGCTCAAAGACATTATCGACGTGGACAAAGAAAACGCCCGCCTGTCCAAAAACCTGCTCAAGCTTGAGAAAGAGATCAAAGGGCTCGAGGGCCGCGTCAACAATCCAAAGTTCGCACAATCCGCACCTGCGGAAGTGGTTGAAGAAGCCAAAACGAACCTGTCAGAGCGTCAAGGCGAGGCAGAGATTGTTCGCGCTGCTTTGGCCCGCTTGGCCGAGATTTAGGCAGGCGCGTACGGGCACTCAGGCGGCAAAGAAAGGTATTGAACATGAGCAATGATTTTCTAACGCCGCTTGCCCGTGAGTTGCCGGCCTCGGTCCCTTTTGTTGGGCCAGAGGCGCAAGAACGCGCCCGTGGTGCAGCCTTTACCGCGCGGCTTGGTGCAAACGAGTCTGCCTTTGGCCCCTCACCCAAAGCGATTGCGGCTATGCAGCACGCGGCGACTGAAGCTTGGCAATACGCCGATCCAGAGGCGCATGAGTTGAAACACGCTTTGGCGGAATTTCACAACGTCAGCACCGATCACATCATGATCGGTGAAGGCATCGACGGTCTTTTGGCCAATCTGGTGCGTCTCACAATTACTGAAGGTGACCATGCGGTCACGTCACTTGGGGCCTACCCCACGTTCAATTATCATGTTGTGGGATTTGGCGGCACATTAGCGACAGTGCCATACCAAGACGATCATGAAGACATCCCTGCCCTCTGGGAAAAAGCGCGCCAGACCCCGCGCACCAAGCTGATGTATCTCTCTAATCCCGACAATCCGATGGGCACGGCACATAGTGCAAAAGTAATTGAAGCGGCCATTAAAGACATTCCTGCAGGCGTTCTTTTGGTGCTCGACGAAGCATATGCGGACACCCATCATGACCTGCCGCAGATTGATGCCAATACCCCGAATGTCATTCGGATGCGCACATTTTCAAAGGCTTACGGGCTTGCAGGGGCACGGGTCGGCTACGCACTTGGCGCGCCGGATATCATCGCCGCATTCAACAAAGTGCGAAACCATTTCGGCATGTCGCGGGTCGGGATGGCAGGTGCGCTGGCCGCATTGCAAGACCAAAGCTATCTAAAGCAAACAGTCTTACAAATCGAAGCATCCAAGGCGCGCATTGCTGAAATCGCTCGCGCACAAGGACTTACCTGCCTGCCCTCACATACTAATTTTGTTGCAATTGATTGCGGCCGTGACGAGGCTTTCGCGGTCCGGGTCATGAACGAATTGCTCGAACGCGGCATCTTCGTGCGCAAGCCTGCCGTGGCCCCACAAAGCCGTGCTATCCGCGTGTCTTGTGGCCCGAAAGACGCCATGGACGCATTTGAAAAGGCATTTGCAGCAACTATGGCGAAGTTGGCGTAATTTGAATTAATTCTTGCCTGAGAGCTTTGCAGCCATAAAGTTATGTTTAACCATTGGCTTCTAGCGTGCAGAGTATGTCTTATCGAAAACCCTTTTCTGACCGTGCAGAGCGTTACACAAAGCCGTTCTTATGGAGTTTTGGCGCGCTGCTCTTTATGGCGATCTTCGCCATCTACACCCATTGGGGTGCTGTTGGCGTGATGCTCTTTGCCTACGGTTTTGACCTGTTAATCATCAGGCGCATTCCACAAAAAATCAAAGAACGCGCCTGAAAAACGTTAAGCACACCGTGCTGCTATCCCTGCCCCGACAGAACGCGCGTCGCTGCTTCAAGTGCTCCGACCCCATGCGGCAAACCAGTGGCTACAAGCCCTGTTTGAATTGTGCCCAACGCACCCAAAATCATTTGCGCGTTCACATGGCCCATGTGACCGACACGGAAGAAACCGTCTGACTTTGGATCGTCCTCGGTTGCCATGCCCAACCCGATACCAAGGGTAAGACCCGCATTTCCGCTCACCCAATTTCGCAGGGTTGTCGCGTGCGGGGCACCGGTGCGCAATGTTGTCACCGCATGACTGCGCAAGGTACGATCTGCAATGTTCAACTCAAGAGGGCCATCTTGCGACCAACACTCAAACGCGGCCCAAACGGCTTCGGCCAACAAACGGTGCCGCGCCAAGACGTTCTCGTAGCCTTCTTCGTTGATCATATCCAACGCTTCACGCAACCCATAAATATGATGCGTTGGGGCTGTGCCGCACCAATGCAGATAGAAAAACTCTGGGTTTGTGCGCGGGCGCCAGTCCCAATAACGCGACAGGCATCCGTTCGTTTCGCGAATGTTATCAGCCTTGTCGCTGTAGAAAACAAAGCTCATCCCCGCCGGCACCATCAGGCCCTTTTGACAACCTGCGACCATCACATCGACGCCCCACGCGTCCATGCGGAAATCATCACAGCCAAAACTTGCGATACAATCCGCCATTAACAGCGCATCACTGCCCACCTCGTCCATCAAAGCACGCACCGCAGACACGTCGTTTTTCACCGAGGTCGATGTATCAACGTGCACCATCAAGACCGCTTTGGCCTGAGGGGTCGCCGCAAGAGCCTCGGCGACACGGGCGGGATCAAAACTGCTGCGTCTGCCAAAATCCAGAACATGCGCGGTGACGCCCATCGTCTTGGCCATATCTCCCCAGCCATTAGCGAACAGTCCCGTCATAATGACGATCACCTCATCACCTGCCGAAAGCGTATTGAACAAAGCTGCTTCCCACGCAGCATGGCCGTTACCAATGTACATCGCAACGTGATGCTTGGTCCGCGCCATCGCCTTGAGATCCGCAGGAAGTGTTTCAGTGATCTCAATCAGTTCGCCCTCATAAATATTGGGCGACGGGCGGTGCATCGCCTGCAAAACGCGGTCTGGCATAACAGAAGGACCGGGAATAGCGAGGTAGTGGCGACCGTGGGTAAGCGATGTCATTGTAAATATCCTTGAAGGGCTCGGATCTGTTCCGATGGCCTAGAGCTAGACCGCCGATGCGCGTTGGTCAATTCGTGACCCTTGCGCCAACGTGTTTGCCAGAATAGACCGTAGGTTACACATCTGCCCTGCCTAACTGAAAGTGCGCAACGACAGTGACCGAAACATCCCCCCCTATAACTGGTATAGCCGCGCAAAGCCCCGTTGCTGCGGGCACACCTCGGACCCTCACGGACCGGGCGCTTTTTGGCTGGCTTTGGACACGGTTTTTGCGTCCGCACACGGGCTGGCTGATCATCGCGTTGATCTTCATGGCCGTCGAAGGCTCTATGCTGGGACTGTTGTCGTATATGCTGCAGCCGATGTTCGACACGGTGTTTGTGGGCGGCAACAAAAGTGCGGCTTACGTCGTGGGCGGTGTTATTTTTGGCATCTTTGCGGTTCGTGCCATCACAACTGTCGGTCAGCGCGCGATCCTAACGCGCATCGCCCAAAAGACCGAAGGTACCATTAAATCCGATATGGCGCGCCACCTGATGAGCCTCGACATGGGGTTTCATCAAAAGAACCCACCGGGATATCTGATTGAGCGTGTGCAAGGCGATGTGCAAGGCGTGAACCAAGTCTGGATGGCGCTGATCACCGGTGCGGGCCGTGATGCAGTGACCCTTGTGGCGCTTTTGGTTGTGGTGCTGTCCATCGATTGGGTCTGGACGCTTGTTACCCTGATCGGGCTGCCGCTTATGATCCTACCAAGCCAGCTAATGCAGCGGTTTGTGCGGCGCAAAGCCACCAATGCCCGCGATGTTGCCGCCTCTATGTCTACGCGTCTTGATGAGATTTTTCACGGCATGGCACCCATCAAGCTGAACCGCTTGGAGACGTATCAAGATGACCGCTACACCGGACTAATCTCGAAACGTGTCCGCGTTGAGGTGCAAGCCGCGATTGGCCGTGCGATGATGTCTGGTCTTGCGGATTTGGTGGCAGGCATCGGCTTTTTCGCAGTGCTGGTTTACGGCGCGAGCGACATCATCTCGGGCGAAAAGACAATCGGTGAATTCATGTCCTTCTTTACGGCCATGGGATTTGCGTTTGAGCCCCTGCGCCGCTTGGCCGGTCTTGCAGGTATTTGGCAAACGGCTGCGGCGGGGATTGAACGGCTCAAAGAGTTATTTGAAACCACGCCGGATCAGATCAAAGCGCCAGTTTCCATAACCCCGCTACCTTCAGAAACCGGCGATATTGTTCTGCGCGACGTGCATCTTAGCTACGGCGATCATCCAGTGTTGCAGGGCGCAAGCTTTACCGCCGCTGCGGGTCAAACAACCGCGCTGGTGGGCGCGTCTGGTGCAGGCAAATCGACTGTGTTCAACTTGCTGACGCGCCTCAATGACCCAAGCGCCGGTCAGGTTATGTTGGGCGATACGGACATTACCCAATTTGACATCAACGCACTGCGCTCGCTTTATTCAGTGGTGACCCAAGACGCGCTGCTCTTTGATGAAACCATCCGCGAAAACATTTTGTTGGGGCAAAGCAACGTCACAGATGAACAGCTTGCTGCTGCCCTTGATGCGGCCCACGTCAGTGCGTTTTTGCCCAAGCTTGAGCAAGGCATTGATACCCCAGCGGGTCCAAGGGGGTCAGCGCTGTCTGGCGGACAACGACAGCGC
>Ga0209137_1002753_pt1 | contig 15171 bp, 15 predicted proteins | sample SaaInl5LU_22_DNA_FD_184642 | JGI IMG/M metagenome (GOLD analysis project Ga0209137, IMG submission 184642) | Marine microbial communities from expanding oxygen minimum zones in the Saanich Inlet - ESP_105LU_22_DNA (SPAdes) (version 2) | ecosystem: Environmental > Aquatic > Marine > Intertidal... | reverse complement strand
AAAGGGGATACACCAAAGTGCATCCCCTTTTTTTGTGCGTACAGTAGTCCGCGTTAGCCCATAAATGGGTAGCGGTAGTCGGTCGGTGGGACCAAGGTTTCTTTGATCGTGCGGGGAGAAACCCAGCGCAATAGATTGAGCACCGAACCGGCCTTATCGTTGGTTCCAGATCCGCGTGCCCCGCCAAATGGCTGCTGGCCCACCACGGCTCCCGTGGGCTTGTCGTTGACGTAGAAGTTCCCTGCCGCGAAGGCCAGTGCTTGGGTCGCTTCATCAACGGCCTGGCGGTCCGTGGCAAAGACCGCACCCGTTAACGCATAGTCGGACGTGGCATTGACGAGGGCGAGGGTGGTCGACCATTCGGCATCGGGGTAGACGTAGAGCGTTAACACAGGGCCGAAGATTTCCTCGCACATGGTGCGGAAGGAAGGGTTCGTTGTGACGATGACGGTCGGGGCGATGAAATAGCCCTTCGATTTGTCGTAGGTGCCGCCTGCGATGATTTCAGCATCGGGCTGTCCCTTTGCGTAATCAATGAATTGCGCAATTTTATCGAATGCGCGCTCGTCAATGACGGCAGTGATGAAGTTTTTAAGATCACCCGGGCTACCCATTTTAAAGCTCGCCAAATCCGCAAGGAGGTGGGTTTTGACGTCCGCCCAAAGGCTCTCAGGGATGTATGCGCGCGAGGCGGCGGAACATTTCTGGCCTTGGAATTCAAAGGCTCCGCGGGTCAATCCGGTCGCCACCTGCTTGGCTTCCGCGGAAGGGTGGGCGATGACGAAGTCCTTGCCTCCCGTTTCGCCGACAATGCGCGGATAGGCTTTATAGCGGTCGATGTGGGTGCCAATTTCTTTCCACAGGTGCTTGAAGACCGACGTGGATCCGGTAAAGTGCAGACCGGCGAAATCGGGATGATTGAACACCACCTCGCCAAATTCAGGCCCATCCATGTAGACCAAATTGATGACGCCATCTGGCAACCCGGCCTTCCGGAATATTTCCATGACGACCCAGGCTGAATACACTTGGCTATCCGCTGGTTTCCAGACCACCACATTGCCCATCAAGGCGGCCGAGGCGGGTAGGTTGCCTGCGATGGCGGTGAAGTTGAAGGGGGTGATGGCTACGACAAAGCCCTCCAGCGCACGGTATTCCATTCGGTTCCAAATGCCCGGAGCACTGATAGGCTGCTCGGCGTAAATTTTCTCCATGAAGTGCGCATTGAAGCGCAAGAAATCAGCGAACTCACAGGCCGCGTCAATTTCGGCCTGGAACACGGTTTTGGACTGGGCCAACATCGTGGCCGCATTGATCGTAGCCCGGTAGGGACCCGCGACCAGGTCTGCGGCCCGCAAGAAGATCGCTGCGCGCTCATGCCAGGGCATAGAGGACCAGCTGGCGTGTGCCCCCAATGCGGCGTCGACCGCCGCCTGGGCGTGTTCTGCGCGGCCATAATGGTAGTGGCCGATCACATGCTGGTGGTCGTGTGGAGGGCGGCAATCGCGCAGATCCCCTGTCCGAACCTCTTTGCCATCGATGAATTGGGGAATATCTACCATCCCCTTGTACATCGCTTCGTAGGTGGAAATCAATGTAGTCCGGTGCTCGGTGCCCGGGGCGTACGAATAGATAGGTTCGTTGACGGGGATAGGGAGTTGAAACATTCCGTTGGCCATGGCTATAGATATCGATTAATTCAAAGGTTGATCAAGTCAAAGGTCGGACTCTGCGGTCGGTTCTCGAAGGATTTCTATGATTTCTCCCGTTCGAGTGAGTCGAATCCCCGTTAGACCGCCTCCACGCCAGGCTCCGGTGTCGATGCCCCAGGCATGGGCTTCGGCGAAATAACGGGGCTGAAAGTCCTCCTGCACTACGTGCCCAAACAACTGAAGTTTTCCCACGTCCTTCAAGGCGGATCGGTTGTGAAGTACGCCTCGGGATGAGTCGGGGTTGAACGGATCGCGGGCGTGGAGCGAAATGCCTGCATGGGTAATGAGGACATAGGGATTTTCCCATTTGACCGGCCACTGGCCCATCCACTGCATCATCCGTTTGAACGGGATGCCGCGTTTGAGCATGTCGCGTTTGAGTTTCTGCAGGTAGGGAGGCTCCTCCCCCTGGCGAACAGACTCGGCGGCCATGTGTTCGTGGTTGCCACGAAGTAGAAAAACGGAATAGGGGAATTCCTTCTGGAGTTTACGCAAGTACTTGACCGTTTTGCCGCTGTGCCGCCCCTTATTGATGACGTCCCCGACCAAGATGAGGAATTCGTCTTGGGCATTCCAATGGGTTTGGACAAAGGCCTTTAGCGTATGGACGCAGCCATGCACATCGCCCACCACCAAAAGATTCATGGGTCAGAGTTTAGGCGTTGAGCATCACGGGCATCACGAGCATCAGCACCTCTTCGCCGGCGTCCAATCCCCCTTCGGGTAAAAGAATGCCTGCTCGGTTCGGGGCCGAAAGCTCGACCGCGACCTCGTCGGATTCCAGGTTGCCCAGCATCTCTCCGATGAAACGGCTATTGAATCCAATTTCCATATCGGACCCTTCATAATTGCACCCGAGGCGCTCGTGGGCCTTGTTGGCAAAGTCCAAGTCTTCCGCCGAAATGTGCAACTCGTTGCCGGCTACCTTGAGGCGGATTTGGTGGGTGGTTTTGTTGGAGAAAATGGATACGCGCTTGACCGAACTGAGGAAGGCCCCGCGATCGACCACCAACCGATTGGGGTTATTCTTCGGAATGACCGCCTCAAAGTTGGGGTACTTGCCATCGATCAAACGGCAGATCAAGGTGACCCCGTCGTAGGTAAACTGAGCGTTCTGCTCGTTGTAGGCCACTTCCACGTCATTGTCGCCGGTGCCCAAGGTGGATTTCAGCAGGTTCAACGGCTTCTTGGGAAGGATGAATTCGGCTGTAGCCGGTGCTGAAAAGTCGGTGCGGCGGTAGCGAACAAGCTTGTGGGCATCCGTCGCCACAAAGGTCAAGCCGTCGCCGGTGAACTGAAAGAACACACCGCTCATCACGGGGCGCAAGTCGTCGTTGCCTGCGGCAAACAAGGTCTTGTGGATCGCGGTGGACAGAACATGCGCAGGAAGGTGGACTCGGTCTGCGCCATCTAGGGAGGCCGCTTTGGGGTACTCGGCGGCATCCACGTAGGCCAGTGCGTACTTTCCGAAATCACTGCTCACCTCGAGGGCGTGGGTCGCGGGATTGAGCGTGAAGGTGAGGGGCTGTTCGGGGAAGCTCTTGACGGTATCGAGCAACATACGTGCGGGGATCGCCGCAGTGGCCGTCTCGGACGAATCGACCGAAAGGGTCGTAGTCATCGTCGTCTCCAAGTCTGAGGCGGTGATGGTCAATTGTCCGGGGTGCAGGTGCACCAAAAAATGGTCCAAAATGGGCAACGTGTTGTTGCTCTGGATCACACCACTCACGGTCTGGAGGGCGCGCAAAAGCTGGCCGCTAGATACAATAAACTTCATACTGCAAAGTAATTAGTCCTGCATTTGCGTGGGGTCGCCTTTTGGCAAAAAAGCACGAAAACTTTTCAACACATGTTGAAGACCATAGCGCTGAGCAAGCACGAAGCGTCCGTCGCTCATCAGGGCATAAAATCGATCTGGATCCCACTGTTCAGGCTGGCCATTTTCATCGAGAATGTCGGGTCCCCCGGGCACATGAAAGAGGCGCATTTCGGCATTCTCCCCATCGGCATAGAGCACCGTCACAATGGCTACAGGTTCGGTGGCGGCGATCGAGTCCTTTTTCCGCCAAACGAGGTCAGTCGGGATAATCATCCCTTCGTACTGGGCCTGTTGAACAGCTTTGTAGAGGGCTTGGCTGGCCATGGGATCCGCGGCCATTGCCGTTCCGCTGCCACCGACGAGCCGAAATTGGGCGCCATTTCGTTGGATCTCCAGCAACGTTGAGTCGGGATAGACCAGGGTGATGGCGCTGATCTCCGTCGGATTGGGCCAAAGCTCGCGGGTACGCCAAAGGTCTTCACGGAGGAAGAATCGGCTCGATAGGTAGCCGTTGAATCCGGGCAAATACGTGGCGACGGGCGTCTCGTACCCGTCCATCAGCATGTACGTCCCAAGCATGTCGGGGGTTTCTGTGCCAACGATGAAGGATTTGACCAAGGCCTCCCCTTGGTATACCTCTACCCGTTTGCCATAGGTGGCCATGGCACTGAGAATCGTCTGCTGGGCGGCGGCTTGCGGAAAATTCCGCAGGCGGACGCGGTAGAGGGTTTCGAGGATGACTTCGATGGCGTCGTGCCGCGCGATGTATTTTCCATTGACCATCCACTGAACTCCTTTACGTTCAAGGGTGGCGGTGTCGGGACTTTTGTCCCAAATCACAATGCGGGTCACCGCCGACGTATCCGAAACGGCAAAATCATACAGGCCTTCATCCACTCCATGGTTGGCCACGACTTCCCGGATCAGCAGTCCAGCTAATGTGACAAGAACACCTCCGGCGAGGACATAGGACCAACGAATTTTCATGACGTGTGTGAGTTGTGAGCGTAAAGACGGCGGCGCACGCCGCGGTAAAGGAGCCCTAGGAGTACCACGAGGGCGAGCGGCCCCAGGGCATTCCCAGCTTGCCAGGCCCATCGGTGGGCATTGGCCCGTGGACTATCCAAGAGGCGCAGGGTGACATCCCGCCCTCGCACCGCGATGAGACCGGACCCATCCAGCATGTAGTCGACGGCATTGAGCAGGAAGTCGGCATTGCCAAATTGTTGGCCCGTGAACTGGTCAAAGCCCAAGGGAAGGGGCGCCCCGCGTGGAAGATCGGCCCGAACGACATTGCGTTGGTTCTTCATGAAGTCGCCATCTGAGAGGACCAATAGCTTGGCGTCGGTAGCGGCCGATTTGGGCGGAGCCACGTCGGTTTTGGGCGAAATGCGGTTGGCGTAGTAGGAGGGTAGGGCACCTTCCAATAAAATGCCCGCGGCCAAATGCCCTTCCTGGAAGAGTGCTTGGTTGGGGTCGGTATACAAGGTGGCCAGGCCGACACTGCCTGGGGTGGGTTGGCGACGCGTATAAGGCGAGGTGAGAAGCAGGGGAGTTTTGACGACCCCGGGTGCGCGGACGGTGTCCATGGAGGTGGCAAATTCCATGCGCACGGCGTTGAGATTTCGGGCAATGGGATGATCCGTCTGCGGCAAAAAGAGGGGAAAGTATACCCAAGGACGGACGGAGCGTCGGTCGTTCACTCCGGCACAAACCATGTCTTGGATCAATGAGGTATTAATTCGCGTACCATAGGCGAAGAGCTGGTCCCCCAAGCCGATGGCATCCAGAATCGGGTAGGCCAAGAACTCGGGCGCATAGCTCAAGGAATCCATTTCGGCGTACACGGCATCAATCATGAAAATGCCCCGGCCATTGTTCATCAGATACTGATCAATCAACCAGCGATCGAGGTCGGAAAATGAGGCGCGGGGTTTGGCGAGAATGAGCAGGTCATAGCTATTCAGGCGACGTACTTGAAGGCTGAGGTTTGCTTGCCCCGTGGTGCTGTCAACGGGGAATTCGCGGAGGTTGAATCGCTCCACGTCGTAGGCCTTGGCCACGGAGGCTTCCCAACTTGCCGTTTCGATGGGAGAGAGTTCGCCATGGCCCTCCAAAATGGCAATGCTGGGCCGGTGGGTACTCGTGAGCCCTTTGAGCGCGCTGGCCAACGTGTATTCCAAATTTTGGATGGAGGCATTGATCTGGGCTTCCGGTGCGGTCGCAAATTGCTCCAATAGAAGAGAGATGCTCCATTCTTTGTCGCGGTAGGTCGCGACGGCTCCGGGGAAAATCTGTTGCTGTTTGACCCCATCCGCTTCCTGCACCTCAATTTGGATGGCATGGAGTCCCGCGTTGCGCAGCTGCTGGTACGTGTCGCGCCGCGCCTGGGGGTCGGGATTTTCGGAAGGGTTGATGAAGACGTACTGAATGTTGCCGTTTCGGGCACGGAATTCATCCAACATGCGGCGGGTCTCCTCCCGCAGGCGCTGAAAGCCCGAGGGAAAGTCCCCATCCAAGTACAAAGTGATGAGGAGCGGGTCTTCCACCCGATCGAGGAGTTCTAGTGTATTTTCATTGAGGCTAAACCGTTGATCCTCGGTTAAGTCCAATCGAAAGAAGGCAAATTGGCTGACTGCGATGGCCGCGATGGCGATGCCCGTCACGCCGAGCCATGTGAGGAGGTCTTTGCGTCGCGTATTCACCAGTTTCGGCTTTGAAGGGCCGTGCGCGCAGCGGCCAATGAAACACACGTCAATCCGACAAAATAGACGACGTCCCGGCTATCCACTACCCCGCGGCTAATGGAGGTGTAGTGTTCGCTGATGCCCAAGTTGAGTACGAGCAAGCTTTGGGATTTTAGGGCATCCAAGGACGCGAGTTGGTCGAATCCCGCATAGAAGATCAGGCTCAGCAACATCCCCAAGACAAAAGCGACGATGGGATTGTCCGTGATCGCACTGGTGAAAAGACTCAAGCTGAGGTAGGCGCTCGCCAAGAACAGCAGTCCCAAATAGCTTCCCAAGGTGCTACCCAGGTCTAGGTTTCCCACGGGATTGCCAAGTTGGTAGACCGAGAGGGCATACACCATGGTAGGCAGCAAAGCGAGCACGACGAGCATCATGCCCGCGAGCCACTTGCCCACGACCACCTGCATTTCGCTGAGGGGTTTGGTCAATAGCCATTCCAGCGTGCCCGTCCGGCGTTCTTCTGCGAGCATGCGCATACCAATGGCCGGGAGAAGAAATAAAAAGACCCAAGGGGAGAGCATAAAAAGACCATCGAGCTGGGCATATCCGCTATCCAGAAGATTGAAGGGGCCTTGCATGGCCCATAAAAAGGCGCCGTTCAAGCCCAAGTAGACGCAGAGTATCAGGACCCCTGTGGAGGACTGAAAAAAAGCATTGAATTCCTTTTTGGCTAAGGCCCACATAGGCTAGAAGGGGATTTGGGTGGTGGTCCAGGCCGCGGCTTTGGCTGCGAACCAGGGTTTGACCGTGGGCCAAATTTCGGCAAATAATGACGAATCCCGGTATGCCTCGAGGTCCTTTTCCTCGGCCCATTCGCTGACCGTGAAATAATGGCCGGGTTCTCCGCGTAAAAGGCGGACGCCGAGGCAGCCTGGCTGGGCCGAAATGCGTGCCATTCGGGGGTGGACAAAGGCTTCAAAATCTGCGCAGCGGTCCAGGGAAATATGCAAATGCACGAGGCGTGTAATCATTTCCGCTGGAGTTCAATGGGATCGCGGACATCCATGCCAAGCAGGCTGGCGGCCGTATTCACTCCATGTGCTCCCGGCTTGCTAACCCCGAGTTCTAAAAAGCCGAATCGATTCATCCGGGTGTAGAGCTCTCCGGCATCCTGCATTTGGGTGGAGGCACTCACGTGCCGAGTGACGCGGCGCCCTCGCGCCACGGCCACGAACCCTTTGTCGCCATGCCAAGCTTTCAGCCACTCTTGGCTCGCATTCGTGACCAACTGGCCAAAGTGGTCGATGTATTGGACATGCACGATGGCCGTGTCCGCATTTTTGATTTCGGGATGGGGTGGGTGCAGGCTCGCGGGCTCTGCCAATGCGGGCCCGAGAACACTCAAGGCACCCCGATTGAGCAAATGAGCGGCGGCAGCGGCCAACAAGGATTCCACGTCGGTGAGCTCCAACCTGTTCTTCAGATCTAAGGTGACGCACTGCCGCGGTTTCAAATCCGGGCGAATGAGGGAGAGCCCCCCGTGGTTGAGGCCGAGGAAAAAGTGGCCGTCCAGCTCCATAGCTATGGGGGCTGCCTGCGCCCAATCCAAACTGTCCACCAAGACGAGGTGGACGCTGCCCTTGGGAAAATGCGGGTAGGCACTGCGCAGCACGTAGCCCGCCTCCAGATGGTCTCGGGGGGGGATTCCGTGGCTGATATCCACGAGGGGTGCGCCGATTTGGGACCGCAGCATTTCGCCATAGACCCGTCCACGAACTACAGCCGTATCTGGATCGTTCCAGCCATAGTCAGAAGTGAGGGTCACGAGGGGCATACATCGTACTTTTGGATACCTTAAAAGTACTTGCTTCGGCCCACTTACCCGGTATGGAAAGAATTGTCCACATAGAAAACTTGGATCCCCGCATTCTCTTTGGGGCCAACAATGCGCGATTGACTCAGCTGAAGGACTATTTTCCCAAGCTCAAAGTCACCGCCCGCGGGGAGATGATCAAGTGGGAAGGACCTGAGGCCGATGTGCTGGCGTTGGAGGAAAAAATCGACCTCATCTTCCGCCACATCGAACGCTTTGACGTCTTGACCGAGGCGCAATTGGAGCGCATCGTGCTGGATGACAAGCCCAGCATCCTCAAGAATTTAAACGGCCACAACGACGTCATCGTTAACGGGGTGGGCGGCTTGCTCATCAAGGCCCGAACGGCGAACCAACGAAAAATGGTCGAAGCCGTTGAGACCAACGACCTCGTCTTTGCCATGGGGCCTGCCGGCACAGGGAAGACCTATACGGCGGTTGCCCTGGCGGTGCGCGCGCTCAAGAACAAGGCCGTGCGCCGAGTGGTCTTAACCCGTCCCGCCGTGGAAGCCGGTGAAAGCCTAGGGTTTCTGCCGGGCGATATGAAGGAAAAGTTGGACCCCTACATGCAGCCCCTCTACGATGCGTTGCGGGACATGATTCCTGCCGAGCGTTTGGCCCAATTTCTCGAAAATGGCACCATTGAAATCGCCCCTCTGGCATTCATGCGCGGCCGAACCTTGGACCGGGCCTTTGTGATTTTGGATGAAGCCCAGAACACGACTCCGAGCCAAATGAAAATGTTCCTCACCCGGATGGGGCCCTCTTCGCAGTTCATCGTGACGGGAGACCCCTCTCAGATTGACTTGCCCACCAAACAGGCCAGTGGCCTGCCGCATGCCTTGCAGACCCTCACGAATGTGGAGGGCATCGCCCACATTACGTTGGATGGCCGCGACGTGGTGCGCCACCCTCTCGTCCGAAAAATCATCGCCGCATACGACGGCCAATAAATCGCCTCATGTCTACACTGACACATTCTGAATTCTCCTTTCCTGGCCAAAAAGCGGTCTACCACGGCAAAGTCCGCGATGTATATACCTTGGAAAATGACCTCCTGGTCATGGTGGCCTCGGACCGTATTTCGGCATTTGATGTGGTGCTTCCTAAAGGCATTCCACACAAAGGCCAGGTGCTCAATCAAATGGCCGAACACTTCTTGACGGCTACGGCGGACATTGTGCCCAACTGGCGCATGGCGAGCCCTGACCCCGTTGTGACGGTAGGGCACCGTGCTGAGGCCTATAAAGTGGAAATGGTCATCCGCGGCTATTTAAGCGGCCACGCAGCACGGACCTATGCGACCGGTGAGCGGATGCTTTGTGGCGTTCGAATGCCGGAGGGCCTGCGTGAGAGTGATCCTTTTCCCGAGGCGCTGATTACCCCCACGACGAAAGAAGCCTTGGGAGCGCACGACGAAGACATATCCCGGGAGGACATCCTGGCTCGGGGCATCGTCTCGGAAGCCGAATACCTTCAGTTGGAGGCCTATACGCGGGCCTTGTTTGCCCGCGGACAAGAGATGGCCGCGAAGCAGGGCCTCATTTTGGTGGACACCAAATACGAGTTTGGCCGTTTGCCCTCGGGCCAAATTGTCTTGATCGATGAAATCCATACCCCGGATTCTTCGCGCTACTTCTTGGCGGAGGGCTATGCCGAACGGCAAGAGGCGGGTGCGCCTCAAAAGCAGCTGTCCAAGGAATTCGTCCGGCAGTTTTTGATCGCCCATGGCTTCCAGGGCAAGGAGGGCCAAGTCATTCCCACCTTGACGGATGAATGGGCGGCCTCAGTGTCGGAGCGCTACATTGAACTGTTTGAATTGGTGACCGGCAAACCCTTTATGGCGGCCGATCGGACCGACATCCCTGGACGCATTCAGTCGAATGTGGAACGGTTCTTGTCTTCCGTTTCCCATGGATAAACGTCTTCTACGTCTTGCGCTGGCCGTCTTCGGAAGTGTATTGGCCCAAGCGCAATTGTCTGCCCAGCTCTATTCCTACGGGGTGACAGGCGGTGCGCATGTCGCCCAGGTCGAAGTCGATCCCTTTTCGATCGACCCCAATCAGCCCTTGGAAACCATGTCCTTCACGGCGACGGGCGGCTATCATTTGGGGCTGTATGCCCGCTTGGGCCTGGGCCTGGTGTATCTCCAACCCCAGCTGTGGTACACGGAACTGAATCAAGACGTCACCTACACCGATGGCTCGGGGAGCACCCAGACTGTTCCTTGGACCTTGCGGCGGCTAGACATTCCCTTGGAAGTGGGAGTGAAAATGGGGCCGTTGCTGCTCTTAGCCGCTCCCGTATGGTCAGCGCCCATTTCTCAAGTTTCGGCCGTCCAATCCGTGACCCCCGCCTCGGGATCCTGGGGTGGTCAAATCGGCGTCGGCGTCAAGTTTGGCCCCGTCCAGCTCACTGCGCGGTACGAAGGGAGCCTGCAGCCCCTCGGGGATCAAGTGTCGATTGGGGGCACGGCCTATCCCACGGATAGCCGCATTTCTCAACTCATTACGAGCCTCAGCGTGAAACTTTAAGTCGATGCGGGCGGGCGCTTAGCGCAGGACCACCTCTTTTAGCCGTCCAGCCCAAAAGGCTTCGGCCACCAAGCTCTGTAGATAGGTTCCCCCCGAACCGGGCTCAAAGCGGGTGAGCTTTTTCTTCAGTAAGGTCAAGTCCTGGGTTTCCGACGCCAATTCGGCCGTCGTGTATCCCAAACAGGCATGCCCCTCCACCAAAAACACCGTATGTGTCCCGGATTTTCGGCCCTTGTCGAGCAGAATCATGCGTTCTCGCGGCCAGATTACTTGGGCGAGTTCTTCTTCCGTCCATGCGGCAGGAAGGGGTCCCCCGAGCTGCTCGACACTTTGTCCTTCAAAGTCGAAGGCGCGGAGGGCTTTTTCGATGGGGACTTGGTGTTTGGGCAGGGCCAAGTCGGATGGGCGAATACCTGCTCGAAGGGCCCATCGGGCGAGCATGCGGCTCCCGGCGACGGCATCGGCCACTTGAAGCGCAGGTTGGTCCCGGCGAATACCGCGAATGTCCCAAAGCGGACCCCGATCTCCGGGCACCAAGAATAGCCCCATGCGCAGGCTGTATTTGTCTTTGGGGGCATTGTACTTGGGCCGCAATTTTTTTAGGGCGAGGTGCTCCAAGATCTCCGCCAGAAGCAAACTCCCCGTTTCTTCGACCCGGAGCGAACGCACCTCGGCTTGCAGTGCCAAGGCTTTTTCATTCGTGGACAAGAAATGCCGATCAATGCGGACTCGAAGCTGATCGCTTTTTCCCAAGTAGATGACTTCGCCCTCTTCGTTAAAGAGGTAGTACACCCCTGTGGTTTTCACCAAAGGCTCGATTTGCTTTGAGAATGGGTGGCGGCCTGTGGCGGCGGGTTGTTTGAGGTAGACCCCTTCGATGTATTTCTCGCGGTCTTTCTCGAGTAGAATTTCGAGGAGTTTTACCGTCGCGCGGGCATCTCCATCCGCCCGGTGGCGCTTGGCATTGGTGATTCCCAACTCTTCGCACAAGGTGGCCAGGCCGTAGGCGGGCAAGTCGGGGATAAACTTTTGGGCCAAGGGAATCGTGTCCAATACGGGCCGGTCATAGCTGTAGCCCAGTCGTGCAAATTCCTCGCGAAGGACGCGGTAGTCAAACGGGGCATTGTGGGCGACGAAGATGGCGCCTTCGGTCATTTGGACGATGCGCTTGGCCACTTCGTGAAACCGAGGGGCTCCCTGCACGTCGCGCTGCTTGATGCCGGTCAACTTCTGGACGAATGGAGGAATCGGACACTCGGGGTTGATCAAGGAAATAAATTGATCCACGATGTCTTTGCCGTCATAGAGGAAGATGGCCACCTCGATAATGCGTTCCTCGCTGGGCTTTCCACCGGTGGCTTCTAAATCAATGACTGCGTACATACTCAGTAGTTACGGGCCCCGAAAATGGCGGTGCCGACCCGAATGAGGGTGGCGCCACATTCCATGGCTAGGGGATAATCGCCGCTCATGCCCATGCTCAACTGGTCAAAGTGCGGGGGCATTTGCGTTTGGCCCGTGCGGAATAGGTGGGCCAATCCGTCAAATTCACGCCGCACCTGATCGGCGTTGTCGGTGAAGGTCGCCATGCCCATGAGGCCGCGAATTCGGACATGGGGAAAGGCGGTAGGAAGGTCGCTAGCAAGGGCCGCTTGAAGTTCCTCAGGTGAAAAGCCAAATTTGCTTTCCTCTTCGGCAATGTGAACTTGCAACAAAGCATCAATGACTCGGCCCACCTTTTGTGCCTCTTGATTGAGCACTTGTAAAACTTTGAGGCGGTCCACCCCGTGCACCAAGTGAACAAAGGGCGCAAAGTCTTTGATCTTGTTCGTTTGGACATGTCCAATCATGTGCCATTCGATGTCGGCGGGGAGGCGTTCGGCCTTGCCCTTCATATCCTGAACGCGGTTTTCACCAAAGGCCCGTTGGCCGGTGGCATAGGCTTCTAGAATGGCCGCATCAGGTTGGGTTTTGCTGACCGCTACCAAGGTGACGTGGGGCGGGAGGCTGGCCTGAAGCGCACGGAGTCGCGGAGCTATTTCCATGCGAACAGGGTGATGCCTGAGCGCAGCTTTGGCTCAATGTAGGTACTCTTTGGGGGGAGGGAGTGGCCTGCGTCGGCCTCAGCGGTGACGCGCTCCCAGGTAGGTGCGGGAAGGACGAAGACCACCTCATGCCCTTGGCGGTTTTTTTCAAGATCTTCAAGGGTCATGGTTCCCGGTTCATAGCGAACACGGGAGTCATTGCGCTCGTCTTCCACCTTCCAAATGGGTTGAAGGATGTGCTGGTAAACCCAAGCAGATTCGGGAAAGGCCAAGCTCGAGGCCGGAATATGCCACCATCCCTGCGCATCCAAGGCATACAGGCCCTTTGCGGGAAGGCCGCTCGGGCGTTCGGACAAGGGTACGGCACCCAAGGGGGCGACCCAATCGAGGCCCAGGGAATTTTGGACAAAGCGGTGGAAAGGCGCCATGCGCATTTGCGAAGGGGAGAGCACGAAGGCCATGACCCCATCGGTTTCATTTAGCAGACTGGACGAGGCGAGGCGGTGGTGCCCATCTGCGACATAAAATGCAGGCATGGATGCCGCCATGTGCTGGAACTCCGCCGCGTCCTTTGAGGGGACAAGCCATAGTTTGTGAATGGCCCCATCCGCCGTGGCAAACTCTGTTTCGGGCCGTTCCGCGCAAATGGCGGACATGCGGTCATCCCAACCGGGGTGTTCGGGGCGGGCCAGCAGCACGGGTTCCGCATGAAATCCCACGGTACGCAAGTAGCGCGCAAAGAGTTTTTCCCGCTTCGCGATGGTGTTCTCGTGCTTGACGATCAGGCCTGCTCGGTAATCTTCAAGAGAAATCAATCCGAGCATCCCCGTGAAGACATGGCCGTCCCACTGCTGCTCATAAATGTACAGGTGCGCCTCGGGGTCTGCCTCCAAGTGTCCTTCGGCCACAAACTGCTCGTAGCCCTCGCGGACGGGGGTAAAGCGGTTGGCGGTACTTGTGCCTCGCCGATGGAGCACATGGAGAAGGGAATACGGGTTGGTGTCGAGCTTTTGGGCCAACTCTTCTTCCGAATACGTCATGTATGATCGGGTGCTCACCAATGCCGCCAACGCACGGGGCGGGCGGATCGCGGCAAAGGGGTTGAGCCGAGGCATGGGCTGTGTTTAGGCCTGGGCCAAAATTTGCTCCGCCAGCTCGATGCCAATGCGGTCTTGCGCCTCCTCGGTCGCCGCGCCAATGTGGGGGCTCAGGGAAAGTTTTTCGTGCATCAACACCTGCATGGCCGGGGTCGGCTCATTGACAAAGACATCCAAGGCGGCGCCGGCGAGGTGCCCATCGTTGAGGGCGTCGAGGAGGGCGACCTCATTCACGACACCACCGCGTGCGGCGTTGACCAAAAAGGCGCCGGGCTTCATGCTGGCTAGCTCTGCGGCGCCCAGTACTTCGGCTTTGCCACCGATGTGAACCGTAACGATGTCAGACTGGGACAACATCTCATTCAACGGATGCATGCTGGCGCGGGTGGTCAGTTTTTGGCCATCCGCGAATACTACATCAAAAGAACTGTCCGCCACGTGGGGATCGTGGGCGATCACCTTCATGCCCAAACCGTAGGCCATGCGGGCCACCGCTCGGCCGATGCGGCCAAAGCCGAGGATGCCGATGGTTTTACCGCGGAGCTCTTGGCCTTTGGCATAGGCCTTTTTTAAATCGTTGAACCGCGTTTCGCCCTCCAAAGGCATCATGCGGTTGGCGTCAGGAAGAAAGCGAAGCATGCCGCCCAGATGGGCAAAGACCAGCTCGGCCACACTCTCCGAAGAAGCCGCAGGGGTATTAAAAACGAAGCGACCCTGGGCCCGCGCATAGTCGACATCAATGTTGTCCATGCCCACGCCGCCGCGGCCAATCATGCGCAGACCGGGGCAGGCATCGATCAATTCTTGGCGTGCCGTGGTCGCAGACCGCACGAGGAGGACCTCAATGCCCTGCTCTTGGATATAGTTCGCTAGGTGTTCTTGCGCCACCTTGGTCGTGAGGACGGTGTGTCCGGCGCGCTCCAAGACATCAATGCCCGCTTGGGCCATGCCGTCATTCGCTAAAATCTTCATGATCGGGGATTAAATGGTTTTTTCAAGGTGTTGCATCACATCGACGAGGACCTGAACGCTTTCTAGGGGAAGGGCGTTGTACATCGAGGCGCGGTAGCCTCCGACGGAGCGGTGGCCGGCGATCCCTACAATACCTGCGTCTTTCCAAAGGGTGTTGAACTGCTCGCTATGCGCCTCGTCATGGAGGAGGAAGCATGCATTCATGTCCGAGCGGTCTTCCATCGCGGCGGTGCCGTAGAAGAGGCTGTTGCGGTCGATTTCAGCATAGAGGAGGGCCGCTTTCTCTGCGTTGTGGCGCTCCATGGCTGCCAGTCCTCCTTGGTCCTTCATCCAGCGCAAGGTGAGGAGCGAGGTGTACACGCTAAACACTGGGGGCGTGTTGAACATGGATTCGCCATCAATATGGGTCTGGTAGTCGAGCATGCTGGG
>Ga0209137_1002752_pt1 | contig 15175 bp, 17 predicted proteins | sample SaaInl5LU_22_DNA_FD_184642 | JGI IMG/M metagenome (GOLD analysis project Ga0209137, IMG submission 184642) | Marine microbial communities from expanding oxygen minimum zones in the Saanich Inlet - ESP_105LU_22_DNA (SPAdes) (version 2) | ecosystem: Environmental > Aquatic > Marine > Intertidal... | reverse complement strand
TGGCAGTGGAGCCCATCAATTCTGACCGGCTTGATTTTCTGGTGATTAATGTAATTGAACAGGGCGAAGAGAGTGGCGCATGGATAGTACAGAATTTGCTGCCAAAGCTGCAAGGCAACAACCCGGACGCCGCTCACAATGACGCCATTACTCATAAATTTTTTAGCGTCACCGGGCCACCAGCGCATGTCCTGTTTCATGAAACAAATCAATCCGGATTTATCGATAATGTCATCAATTTCGATTTGGAAGCGCAAATCTCAAGTGACGGTATCAAAAAAACATCCGTTCGCCATCAATCTGCCAAAAAGATATGGCCCGTTTGATTGAGTTTTTTAGTTTGCAGGCGTTGCCGGTATTAAGTTTCAACGCCCCCGATAACCACAAAAGAGATCTCAATCAGACACAAATTGGCTAGCATTATGTCAGTCATGATTATCCCCTTTTACCAACAAAGCAGCGAAAGGCTGGGCTGAGTTGAAATTACCCATCAAATTGGGTGAGTAAAAAATTCATCTACTAAAATAATATAATTTAGAGTTAATCACTAAATTTGATGAATAAAAAAGTGCTTTTTGATGAGAATATGACATTTAAATGATATAAAATTATAATTGTTTTCACGTTAGTCGACTTATGGCCTAGCACTGGTCTGTTGACTAAACAGTTTAAAGTTCCGTAACTTTAAAATGAAGGTTGGGGGGGCATGATCAATGTGTGAAATTTTTGCCAGTCAGCCACAAGACTCTTATGAGCCAATTACGCGTAATATCCGTCTTAATGGACAAAGCACGTCAATTAGGCTGGAGAGGTCGTTCTGGGCAATCATAGACGCGATGGCGGAAGAAGAAGGCGTGTCGACTCCTACGTTTTTGTCGACGCTTCATTCAGAAGTTCTTGAAATACACGGTGAAGCAAAAAATTTCACGTCATTATTACGATGCTCGTGTGTTAAAAAAATGCAGCTTATCACATTGAATCCAAATTCAAATTTGCTTGTACGATCAGCTGAAACAAACGAGAAATTGAAAAATTTTTTCCCATAAAGTGCCTTTGTAGTAATGTGATACTACCACGCACCAAATTCCTCTCCATAAGATTTTAGCAGCCAGAAGGTCAAAAAATCAGGAGGGAAGAGTTGGCTAAAGCAATACATTCGATGATCCGCGTTCTTAATGAGGCCAAATCAGTGGCCTTTTATGAGGCGGCGTTTAATCTCACAGTTGCCGATAGATTAGATTTTGAGAGCTTTACGCTGGTCTATATGAGCAACCCTGAGACTGAATTTGAATTAGAACTCACCATCAATAAAGGCCGAACAGAAGCCTATGAACTAGGTGATGGATATGGCCATTTGGCTGTCAGCGTAGATGATATCGACGTTGAACATGCGCGTTTTGAAGCAGCAGGACTTAAGCCAAGAAAGCTCGTTGAATTTGAGCAGAATGGGGTGCTTTTGGCAAAATTTTTCTTTGTTCAAGACCCAGATGGTTACGAGATCGAAGTGCTTCAAAGACATGGACGCTTCAAATAGGAAAATAGGCAATAAGGGAGGAAATAATGAGTTACGTCAAATCACTCACAAGACGAGATTTGCTTAAGACGAGTGTCGCCGCTGGCTCACTGCTAGTCATTGGTGGTGGTTTTGTTGCCGCATCAAATGCAGCTTGGGCACTGGAAGTCACACATCTGAAGTCGAGCACAATGGCAACCCTCATCCAAATGGCACGAGATATATACCCTCACGACAACATTGCAGATGAGTTTTATGCCGCCGCTGTAAAAGGGTATGACACGGCCGAGTCGAAAGGGCCAGTTGAGGAAGGTATCGCAGCCTTGAATGCCGCCGCCACAGGTCGTGGACATGCAAGCTATCTTGCCACTGGCTGGGAACGCGACCGCGTTGATATTCTTCGCTCAATGGAATCCAGTCCGTTTTTCCAGCAAATTCGCGGCGGATTAATCACTGGCCTATACAACCAAAAAGCAGTTTGGCCTGTGTTTGGATATGAGGGTGAGAGCTTTAGTAAAGGCGGTTACATCGATCGCGGCTTTAATGATATTAAGTGGGTATAGGGGGGTAATATGTCTGTATCTTTCGATAAAAAGGACGGCAATGTCGTAGTTGTAATCGGCACTGGACCTGGTGGAGGCGTATTAGCCAGTGAATTGGCTCAAAAGGGCGTCAAGGTCGTGGCTTTAGAGGCTGGAGGCCGGCATGGCCCTGAAGATTTCGTCAATGATGAATGGGCGAGTTTTGGCCAGATTTCGTGGCTGGATAGTCGTTCAACTTCTGGAAGCTGGCGCGTTGCTAAGGATTTCTCCGGTTTGCCTGCATGGATCGTTAAAGGTGTTGGTGGCTCAAGCCAGCATTGGGCGGGTGCATCACTGCGGTTTCAAGAGCATGAATGGAAAACCCAGACTGTCTACGGCAATGTAACAGGTGCTAGCCTGCTTGATTGGCCAATTGATGCTAAAACCATGGATCCCTATTACACAAAGGCCGAAGAAAAACTTCGCGTTACGCGCACGGGTGGCCGTAAAGGGCTTCCGGGTAACAATAACTACAAAGTGTTTGAGGCTGGTGCTAAAAAACTCGGTTATAAAGATGTTCATACCGGACGCATGGCAATCAACTCAAAAGACTATGATGATTTTGTTGCGTGTCAGCAGACAGGTTTCTGTTTCCAAGGGTGTAAATGGGGGGCAAAATGGTCAGCAGGCTATAATGAGATTCCTGTTGGTGAAGCCACTGGAAACCTTGAGGTCCGGATCAATTCGCAAGCGTTGAAGATTGAACATGACGCATCAGGTAAGGTTACGGGCGTTATTTATGCCGATGCTGATGGAAAACAGCATGTTCAAAAAGCGCGGATTGTTTGTGTTGCTGGCAACTCAATCGAAAGCCCTCGCTTGCTGTTGAACTCGGCGTCATCAATGTTCCCTGATGGATTGGCCAATTCTTCTGGCCAGGTTGGCCGAAACTATATGCGTCACATGACGGGGTCTGTTTATGCGACCTTCGACAAACCGGTTAAAATGTGGCGGGGTACCACTATGGCAGGCATCATCCAAGACGAAGCTCGGCACGACCCATCTCGCGGGTTTGTTGGCGGCTATGAATTGGAAACATTGTCGCTTGGTATTCCATTTATGGCGGCGTTCCTCGATCCTGGCGCTTGGGGACGCGAGTTCACGTCAGCTCTTGATCAATATGAGAACATGGCGGGGATGTGGATTGTTGGTGAAGACATGCCGCAAGAAACAAACCGTGTTTCGTTAAATTACGATGTTAAGGATCAGTTTGGCTTGCCAACCCCTAATGTCCATTTTGACGATCATCCAAACGATATCGCAATGCGTAACCATGCCTATAAGCAGGGTGCCGCAGTCTATGATGCCGTGGGTGCGGTCAGAACATTTCCAACACCGCCATACCCGTCTACACATAACCTTGGCACTAACAGAATGTCGGATAAGGCGCGTGATGGGGTTGTCAATAAATGGGGGCAAACGCACGATATCAAGAATCTGTTCGTATCGGATGGCAGCCAGTTTACCACTGGAGCCGCCGAAAACCCGACATTGACAATTGTCGCGCTTGCAATTCGTCAGGCGGAACGGATTGCGTCAGAGATGTCTAAAGGCAATATCTGATTAAATTGAAATTTGAGAAAAGCGCCGCATTTTATGCGGCGCTTTTTTATTCAGTATATTTGGCACTTTGCGCTAACAGCCCGTGAACTGTGTGGAAAGACAGCAGCGAAATAAAAATTCCCATCTAAAAATGAAATATAGAACCGGTCATAATCAGCCTGCCAATCGGTCAGTCTCTCAAATCGCGAGATCTTGAATGCGTTGGTTCCACCGGTAAATCCATTGATGCCAAACGCCACCATATCTTTTGATACGGTCATTCTAAATGTTTCATTTTTTGACGTGGTAATTTTGTGTCGTTCCGTCTGCAGAATTTGCGTCGTCTCACAATAGATCGGTGTTTTGGCCTGACCGGTTGAAATGGCCGATACAAATAGACCTGTCGCCAGAAATAATATTGATATGGAATTACGCATAACCGCCTCGATCAGTTGAGTATCATTGCTCAAAACAACATCAACTGACAACGGTAACATCATCTGGGGCATATGACGACATTGCCAACTCCCAACGGCTGTCACTTGCGATAGGATGTTTCATAGCGTGATGATGTTTCATAATAATCATCAAAGCCGATCCGGTGTCGCAGTTCGGAGAAATCCATCAGACCAGCATTTTGCCGTGTGTCGGTTTTGATGTGTTCAAGCGCTAATTTCATCGCCTGCATGGATGCTGCCAAAAGGGTCAATGGATAGACCGCCATCTGATAGCCGATCTCTTCAAGTGCGCCCATCGGCAAATCAGGTGTCAGGCCGCCCTCAACAATATTGGCCAATTTGCATCCCGGTACCTCGCGGCAAAGTGTGCGCATTTCATCAATTGATTTTGGCGCTTCAATGAAAATAATTTCGGCGCCCAGCTCGTGATACCGCTGCCCACGATAGATAGCCTCGCTTAACCCATGCGTGTGATTGGCATCGGTACGCCCCATGATGACGATATCAGTATCCTCGCGGCTGGCATCAACTGCCGCCTGAATTCGGTCAAAGGCTTCCTCGCGACCGACAACATCTTTGCCCGGCGTATGCCCACAGCGTTTTGGCGATAGCTGATCTTCGATCAGCACGCCGGCACATCCAACTCTGGCAAAGCCACTGACCGTGCGATAGACGTTCATCGCATTGCCATAGCCAGTATCGCCATCAACGATAACCGGAATTGTTGATGCTTCGGTGACGTTGCGGGCTTGATCCAGCACTTCGCCATAAGACATTAGCCCGAGATCAGGCGCACCAATACGCGAGGCTGATGCAGCAAAGCCGGACATGAAGCTAAGGTCAAAGCCTTCCTGCTCAATCATCTTGGCCGACAAACCGTCAAAGCAGCTTGGCATTGGCAAAAACTTTCCCAAAGCAATTTTTTGGCGCAGGGTCTCGGCCATCTTGTTCATGTTTTTAGGTGCCATCACGTCGCACGTCCCTTATCAGATATTACAGTTTAAACGGTATGTAGAGCGCCAAATCAGGCCAGATATACATCACGAAAACGGTGAAAAGCATCAGCGCCAAAAATGGTAAGACACCCTTGGCAACATCGCCAAGGGGCGCTCCCGAGACCGATTGTATAACATAAAGATTAAGCCCGACAGGCGGCGTAATCAGCGCGCATTCAACCATGATCACCATAAAGATACCAAACCAGATCGGATCAATACCCATATTCATAGCCGCCGGCAATAATACCGGCACCATGATAAGCACCATCGAAAGGGTTTCAAAAACCAGCCCCATCGCAATGAGCACAATACAGACCACAAGAATAAACATGGCTTTGCTGTCGATCAGCAATTGAATCGCCATCGAAATTTCCTGCGGGATACGGTAAAGGGTGATAGCCTTTCCAAAAATCTTGGCGCCCGCAATAATAATCAGAATCGCGGCGGTGGTAACCATCGCCTCAAAAACCGCTTTTTTGAAATTAGCAAATGACAATGAGCGCAAAATCCCAACCGTTAGGATTAGCGCTAACGCAAAGCCAACGGCGGCGGCCTCCGTCGGAGTGAATACTCCTGTATAAATGCCCCCAAGAATCAATGCTGCCAGCCCGATTGTTGGGGCAACCTTGATCATGCTTTGGCGACGCGCTTCCCAGCTCGCCGGCGCACTTGGCGTGTAGCCACCAAAGAAATGTGCGTAGATAATCGAAAACAAGATGAATAATCCAATCAGAAATACGCCTGGCCCGATCCCTGCAAGGAATAATGCGATCACGCTTTCTTCAGTGATAAAACCATACACAATCATCGGCAGGCTTGGCGGTATCAAAATGCCCAAAGTACCGCCAGCGGCAAGCAACCCATAAACAAATTTCTTGTTATAGCCGCGCTCGATCATCTCTGGAATTGCGACAACGCCAATCGTTGCGGCGGTGGCCACAGACACTCCCGAAATAGCGGCAAAAATACCGCAGGATACGATGGTTGCAATTGCTAAACCACCTGGCCAGTGACCAACCCACGCCTGAACGGCAGAATAGAGGTCTTTGCCACAACCACCATAGAGTAAAATATTACTCATCAAGAGGAAAAGCGGTACAGCTAGAAGAATAAACCCGTCCAGTGTAGACAGGATTGCTTGGGGGGCCATAAGCGGCGAGAACCCGCCGGTTACCAGAAGTCCAAGTCCGAGGCTGCCAAGTGAGAAAGCGACCGGTAGGCTGGCAAGCAGCAAACCAAACATTAAACCAAGAATAATGACGAGTTTCATTCGTGCCCTCCCGTGGGAATAGGGAGCCCGTCAATCAATTTTTTAATTTCAATGATGGCTTGAACAGCAAGACAAAAAAAGAATAAAGGAACGGGTAATTCAGCTATCCAGATAGGTAAATCCATTAGGCTGCCAGTGGTCCGGCCGCGTTCAAATGAGTCATAAAAAATATCCCAACCATAAATCGTCACATAAACACAAAAAGCAATCAAAACGCACATGGTTATAACCGCGGTAATACGCTGTGCAATGTCGGGTAGCTTTGCGGTGATCGCATTGATCTGGATGTTGCGCCGATAGCGTAAAATCCAAGGCATTGCGAGTAATGTACCATAGATCAGGCATAACTGACTGAATTCAGCCGCCCATTTAGTTGGCGACAGAAAGAAATAGCGCGCTATAACCTCAAAGCTTAACATCAGCCCTGACAACACAAAGAGCCATGCTGCAATCCATGCAAACAAGGTCATTAGGCGCTCAAAATTTGAGATATATGACGTCATTAGAAAATCCATAAAAAGAGACTTGACCCATAAAAAAGACCCAGGCCGGCATCAAAGCCGGCGCCGGGTTGGTTTATGGGTTTAGAGTTTTGACGCAGCGTCCAAAAGCTGTGCGCCCAATGGACCAGCCTTAGCCTTATACTGCTCATAAACCGATGAAGATGCTGCCTTGAATGCTCTGATGTCGGCATCAGAGGGGGTAACAACCTTCATGCCATTTTCCTTGGCAACTTTATAGGCATCTGCCTCTATCTCAGCGATGTAGTTGCGAACATGTGCTTCGGCAACACCAGCGGCATCACCAATAATTTTACGTTGGCCATCGGTCAACTTGTCCCACCACTTTGAATTTACCACAACGATAAATTCGATGTCGGCATGGTTAGTAATGGTGATGGTATCCATCACTTCATAGAGTTTGCGTGACTTAACGCCAGAAACCCCAGTCATGCCAGCGTCAACGGTACCTCGCTGATAAGCAAGATATTGCTCCGATCCAGAAACCAATGTTGCAGCCCCGCCTGTTGCTTCGACAAATTGGCCGAGTGTCTTTCCAAAAACTCGCACTTTTTTGCCTTTCATGTCATCAGGGTTTGCAATTGGCCCGCCTTTTGACAGCATGATCGCACCACCATAGGCCTGCCACCAAAGAACGGTTGAGCCAGTCCCCTCGATAGCCTTGTCGATTGGGCCACGAATAGCGGATCCCTTGGCTACTGCCTTACGGACTTTTTCCTCAGAATTGAATAAAAATGGTTGATAGAAAATATCAACTGCTGGCACGTCACCAACATAGCGTGTTAGAGAGGCGACTCCGGCCTCGATTGCACCCGATCCAACTGCCGCTGGCACTTCCTTGTCCTTATATAACTGCGCTGAGTCGTAAATCTGAACTTCAATATTTCCATTTGATTTTGCTTCAACCTCCTTTTTAAAAAGCTGAAGATTCTGTCCCAAATGGCTTTTCATTGGCAGTTGCAATGAAATCCGCATGGTTACGTCAGCGGCAAACGCCGATGCAGACATCAAAAGGGCCACTGACCCCGCAGCCAATGTGGTTAGCAACTTATTCATTTTAATACTCCCTCGTTTTTCAATCTTTATGAAGATAAGCCTACATAAGTTCACTCAAATAGAAACATCTAAACACCAGATAGGTTAATGAAATCATCAATTTCAACTTTTCTAAAAACTCTGGCAAATATCACGAGCGTTTTAGCACCGCTTAAATAACAATCGTACGGGCAGTCTGTGATTTAACTCGGCGCAGAGGAATTGATGACTCGATTGATGCAACCCCCTCAGTTCGTGTCAACTCGCCAAGCAAGAATTTTTCATAATCCTCAATATTTTGCGTAACCACTCGAAGCAGGTAGTCATAACTACCTGTCATCAGCCAACAGTCAACCACCTCAGGCATTGTGCTAATCCGGCGTTCAAACTTTGCAAGGTTGTCGTCAATCTGTTTTTCAAGCCGAACTGAAACAAACACTGAAAAGCTAAAACCCAAGCGCGTTTCATCAATGAGTGCCGTATAACCAGTGATAATCTTGTTATCTTCGAGCTTTTTCACACGGCGTGCTACAGGCGTTTGGCTTAGGTTAACACGCTCACTCAACTCATTGATTGACATACGTCCATCAAGCGTCAAGTGGTGAATAATACGACAGTCAAAATCATCAATCATTTTTACTACTTATGTTATAATTATTAGTGATAATCACTATAAATATCACACTTGAACATTAATATAAGTAATATTTCTATCTAAATCTACATTAATATCCTCTCATATTTTGATGGGAGAGCGCAGTGATGACATACCACATAGACTTTGCAAGGTTGCGACAAGTTGAGGCACGGCTTTTGTGGCTCTCACACTGGATGATCCACTATGCCAATCACCTACGGCAAAATGAAGATGACATCAAAGTTGGAGGGCACCAAGCAAGCAGCGCATCAATGGTGTCTATCCTGACAGCCTTATATTTTGCAGCTCTAAGGCCTGAAGACCGAGTTGCAGTAAAGCCGCATGCCTCACCACTATTTCATGCCATGCAATATTTAATGGGCAATCTCAACCTCGAGTTATTGAAGAATTTTCGTGGCTATGGGGGAGCGCAATCATACCCATCCCGCACCAAAGATGCTGACGACGTAGATTTTTCCACTGGCTCGGTTGGGCTTGGAGTTGCGATGACTAGTTTTGCCTCACTTATGCAGGACTATGTGAGTGCCAAACAGTGGGGCAGCAACGTAAAGCTTGGTAGAATGGTTGCGTTGATGGGTGACGCAGAGCTTGATGAGGGTAATATCTATGAATGCCTTCAAGAAGGTTGGAAACATAACCTCCGCAACACCTGGTGGGTAATTGATTACAATCGTCAATCCCTGGATGGCATCATTCATGAAGGCTTATGGGAACATGCTGAAAAGATATTTACGGCCTATGGCTGGGATGTAATCCGGCTTAAATATGGTGTCTTGCAGCGGGCAGCTTTTGATGAGCCTGGTGGCAAAAAGCTAAAAGATTGGATTGACGACTGTCCCAATCAGGATTACGCGGCACTGACCTATATGGGGGGTAAAGTTTGGCGGGAACGCCTGCTTAATGATCTTGGTGATCAGGGTGATTTTACTGAATTTCTTGATCGACGGAGCGATGATGAACTTGGATGCTTAATGGAGAATCTGGGGGGAAATTGCGTCGAAACAATGGCGAAAGAGTTTGCTGAGATTAATCATAACCGACCAGTGTGTTTCTTAGCATATACAATCAAGGGATGGGGGACACCAATAGCAGGTCACAAAGACAACCATGGTGGTCTAATGACCCTTAACCAGATGCAGAAATGGCAATCCAATATGGGCATTCGCGAAGGCCACGAATGGGATCGGCTCGAAGCTGTTGCTGATAAGGCTAGCTTTCAAAGATGGTTGGGCCAGGTGCCCTTTTTCCAATCTAAAAATCGTCGCTTCGATGACGCCATATTTAGAGTCCCTTCGCTGGCACTTGATAAATCTAAATCAGCTTCGACGCAGGCATCTTTTGGTAAAATTTTGGATACCATTGCTCGTGGCGATGACGAGATTGCAGAACGAATTGTCACCTTAAGCCCCGATGTCTCCGGCACTACTAGCCTGGGCTCTTGGATCAATCGCAAAAAGTTGTTTTCACGCCAACCAATCCGAGATGCCTTTAGAGATGCAAAGATCCCATCAACAGCCAAATGGGAGTTTGATTCCAGTGGTCAGCATATTGAATTGGGCATAGCCGAAATGAACCTATTTCTGGCACTCGCTGCAGCTGGCTTATCATCATCACTATTTGGCAAACGGCTTTTGCCAATCGGCACAGTTTACGACCCATTTGTTTGCCGTGGACTAGATGCTCTAAATTATGCGTGTTATCAGGACTCCAGATTTATGATTATAGGCACGCCGTCAGGAGTTACTCTTGCGCCAGAGGGCGGAGCACATCAATCAATTGTCACCCCACTGATTGGCATGGGTCAGGATGGGTTGACCAGTTTTGAGCCGGCTTTTACCGATGAATTATCGGTTATTATGGAATGGGGATTTTCACATATGCAGTTGGATGATGGCGGCTCCGTTTATTTACGCCTGTCAACAAAACCGGTTGAACAGCCTCAACGCGAGATGACTCCAGAGTTGGCCGCGGATATCATCAAAGGTGCATATTGGCTTCGAAAACCCGGCCCAAATTGTGAATTAGTAATCGCCTATCAGGGAGTTATTGCGCAAGAGGCTATTCTTGCGGCGGGCCATCTTGGCGAATTTCGCCGAGATATTGGTGTTCTTGCTATAACATCAGCGGACCGTATATACGCCGAGTTCAAAACGCAAAGTCACAACCTAAACAAGACCTCTCATATTGAAACTCTTTTAGCTGATGTCCCAAATTACGCAAAGATGCTAACTGTAATTGATGGACACCCGGCAACATTAACATGGCTTGGCGGGGTTAGAGGCAATCCAACCATAAGCCACGGGGTTGACCACTTTGGTCAGACAGGTCAAATAAACGATCTTTACCAGCATTTTGCGATTGATCATGAGTCATTAGTGCGTTCAGCCTTACAACAAGCCCCAAGACATCAAAATCCAAGGCAAATGAGCTTTGCACAACATAACGCTGCTTGAAAAAGGAGGGGCTTACTCTAAACGGGTGTTAAAGCTGCAATATAACTTGCTAAAATTAGCTGCTTTACGGGATTGAATGTAATGCTTGGGTACTGGGAAACCAATTGGCTATTCAAAAACTTCAGATCACTGTTCTGCTGGGCCATTTGTGCATTGATACACCAATTGCCTTGATATTTGCGACTTCCTTACGTTATGACACTGCATCGTGATAGATGCATCGCAGAATTCATGATCAAAGATTTTGCCTCAGGTGAAAAGTTATTACTTTCAACACAAACCATCTTTAGTTTGTTTGACCTTCGAAGAAATAAGGCGATATTGTTTGCCGATTTATCACCAAGCCCACACCCTACCAGCCCGAGCTCAGTTGTATGATCTGGCAAAGCCTCCAATAGCCGTTTTAGACCAAGCTCTGTGATGCCGGGGTTGTGACTGAAACTTACTGACTGAAGGTTTAACACGTTATTCTGATGGAGTATTTCTATGGCATCAGCAATTAGAGTTGCTTCTGCTTGACCCAAATTAGCACTGCGCAAGTGCAGATTGTAATCGAGAGAACTTAGAGGCTTGTTCTCCAGAGCTTCTGCAACTTTTGCACAGATTGGTTTTTTGACACGAAGCAAAGCAATAATCAAAACGCGAAACAAGTTTTTTTCTGTCGCAACCGCACTATTCCAATCTAGGGTTGCGCTCGATGCTATCGCCAAAAAACCTAACTTCAAAAATACCCGCTTTTCAATCATTATAAATCAGTAGCCCAATAAACACGTGCCAACTAATTGAATTTTTTAAATGCCATGTCTTGAAGATAAGTAAAATGTGCATAGATCATAAAATAAGGAGGCTGTAATGGAATTTTTACTTCTTTGGGTACTGGGTGGCAACGTTCTTGACAGTGGATTACGTTATCAAGATGCTGGCAGTTGTTATGCTGCCGCACAAAACAGTGGTAAGGACTTACAAGAAATAGGTCTAGCACCACCCAAGTTTACTTGTGTTCCAGTTGCAGGTAACAAGGAATTGAAGCCTATTGTTACCGAACAACAAGGGGCTCGATTCCCCTTTTGAAATCTCGGAACCTCAAAATATTGATTGAACGTTTTTACTGGTCATTTAAATCTGTTGGACCAGAACTCAAGATCTTGGGTGCCATGCAAAACAAAGTTTGTTTGTTTCTGATATCGATGTTTTTTTTAACTATGAGTACGCACGCGATGTCATACGAAGAACCTAAATACAAAATCATCAAGAAGACTGATATCTATGAGGTACGGCGGTATGAACAGCGAACTGTGGCTCAGGCAAAATATGATAAGGAGAACAGTGGCTTCAGAATTTTATTCGACTATATATCCGGTGAAAATGAAAGCGCAACCGATGTCGCGATGACGATACCCGTCGCTCAATCTACAGAAATCAATATGACGGCCCCAGTCACTCAGACTAATACTCGCGGGAAAATGGTGATGCAGTTTTTCCTACCAAAAAAATACACCAAAGAAACAGCACCCAGACCAAAAGATGGCAGGATCGATATTATTGACCTTCCAACCACTTATTATGCAGTTATCTCCTATTCAGGATTTGCATCTGAGAAAAACTTTCAAACACACCATAGAAAACTAAAAAACGCGCTTGATGAAAGTAGAATTACTGTTAGTGGCCCTCCAATCAGAGCGACCTACAACTCACCATTTACTCTACCATTCTTTCGCCGCAACGAGGCTATGTACCCACTAGATTGGGATTAAACATTCGATTAATAAATCGAGATTACAGTTCAAAGATCATAATTCGGAAGCCTCCCTGTCTACAATCGTATCACTGTTAGACTGTGGACTCCCCCTGATAGAGAAATCACTTTTTTCTCACATAATTCGCTAATTAAATTTTTGGCAAGCACCTGAAATAAAGCGCATGTTTGCATGCGTCTCGATTTTGGTGAAGGGTGGATGGAAAGAGACGTGGGCCGTTCAGAGACCTATTTTGGCCGAAACCCCAGCGTCTGAAAGCCGGATGGTCTCGCTAAACCCCTTTGAAACAAATAGAAAAAAGGCCCCGCTAGGGACCTGTCTTTGGGTTTGCGATGTGCAAGTGGCGGAGGGACGGTCTGCCTAACCGAAGTTCAAGCCATTGATTACGATTCATTTTTTTGGTTGCACAGGATCTTACCCCACATTTTGCCCCACATAAAAATCAGGGTTACTGTGGGCATTTCTCTGTCAACTTTGGACTTGATTATGGGGGGTGGGGCCGCAGGATGTAGGGGCTTGCGTCTCGGATCGGCGGTTTACTTGATTGGTTGGCGGAGGCGGTCAGGTGGAGTTTTATTAGGCTTTCCAGTCCTCGCCACATTCTCAGCAAATTAAGAACAAATACCTTGCATATAACTCCCGTAGTTAATTGAGGGTTATCATATGAACAAGGTACTTTTAGCAGTCACACTCCTCTCTCTTGGTGGGTGTAATGCTGCTTACAATGAAGCAGTCAACAAGCAGTTAGCAGAAGGGTACAGATGGGTTGAGATACCCTGCCGCCCTGCTAACCCTGATGTGCCAGCGATCACTATTGATGCCCCTAACGGACGAAAGTTAGTTTGCAACGTTCTGAGGAAGTAGGCGTCATGAAAGAAATCATTCAAAGCAATCTCAAGCCATCAACTGCAGTGTTGGTATTTTTGTTTCTGTTGATAGCGACAGCAGCAGAGGCAAAAGAAAACTACTCCATACCATCAAAACTCTACCCCCAAGTGCTTACAATGGATGAGCATATGGAGAGGATCAAAACCTTAGATTTATCTGATAAGGACAAGGCTGAGATGGCAAAGTATACGCTGGCCAGATGTTCAGCAGCAGCTTTGAAGATCATCAGCATCATTGATGACAACAATGACCCAATAAAAAACAGTGCATTCTTCAAGGCACGTGACCGTGACTATTGGCATAGCATAGCTGTTGAAGCGGTAATGACAGCACGCGCATTTGCTAACGAAGACAATGTCAAAGCTGATCTTGATAAAGGCATTGAGATGACAAAGCTGTTTATGCATCTCTATGACAGGTCAATGGAGCTTGAATCAAAGACGCCTAACAATAGTTTGCTATCAAATGACGGTGTGGTTTGCTCAAACCTAATCAAAGCTAGGGTGTCACAGTCATGATCAGAGCAACCTTTAGATGTTTAGCTGCCTCATTGACCCTATTTGTAAGCGCAAGCAGTATTTCTTTTGCAGAGGACGACAAGTGGGCTGTTGATTACGTCACAGAAGAGAACATTCATGCCAGTGTGAATGGGCAGGTGACGCACGGTGATAAGCTGATGGTAAGGTTTGTCAAAGGCAACTGTGACAAGGGAAACCTGCTTACCACGGTTTATACTGTTGCTGATCACCCAGATATCATGACGCTTAAAGATCAGCTGTTACCTGTTAACTTCATTGGAATGAATGTCAACGTGAAGGCAATCTATATCGCTCCATTCCTGTCAGGACATCGTGTAATGGTGGATATTGGATGGGTAGCCCCCAAAGACCTCAAACATGATCTTGGAAAGCAAGAGCCTATAACGCTGGACTTCAAGGACTATAACGGCACCGCCATTAACGGGTATTTTGACATCCCTCAGAACGCTTGGAGTAATAATAATCTCAGCGTAGCTCTTGATGAAGCTCAGGATATGTGTCGCAAACTTTAGACGCTTTGTGGCGAAGTTCGATGCCCTTTACAGGGACCCCTTGTGTCCTGACTTTTAATTTAATCAATGTCTTAGCAGAATCAGCTGATGGGTCAAACGCCCTATTTTTGCTAACAGTTTGGCTAACAGTCAAAAGATCCCAGTTCCGCGCTGCAAGAGACGCCATCCAAACACGGCGGTTCGACGACCTTGGGGCTTGGACATCTGGTCGTGGACCGGGGTTTGCTGATGGCGCTTGTCAATCAGATTTGGACTTGATTATAGGGGGTGGGGCCGCAGGACGCAGGGGCTTGCGTCTCTGATCGGCGGTTTACTTGATTGGTTGGCGGAGGGGGTGGGGTGGTTTTACATACTATTTTGGCAATGCTTTCGTTTTGCCTAGTCACAAAACACATTTCAGCATGATTTTTTACGGCAGTGGTTTTGGGATTGCTAGACGCTCAGTTATTA
>Ga0209137_1002750_pt1 | contig 15179 bp, 14 predicted proteins | sample SaaInl5LU_22_DNA_FD_184642 | JGI IMG/M metagenome (GOLD analysis project Ga0209137, IMG submission 184642) | Marine microbial communities from expanding oxygen minimum zones in the Saanich Inlet - ESP_105LU_22_DNA (SPAdes) (version 2) | ecosystem: Environmental > Aquatic > Marine > Intertidal... | reverse complement strand
TGTGGGGGAGGTAAGTGAAAGAGCAAAGATATTTTCTTCATTGTTAGTTCAAGGTGCGGTTAAATCGGACATTGATGTGTTGTATACAGATTCTACTGAGGCTGAAGCCGTCAAGCTGTTTTCAAATACGTATTTAGCAATGCGGGTAGCTTATTTTAATGAATTAGATAGTTATGCTGAAGCACATGGGTTAAATAGTCGACAAGTTATTGATGGCGTTTGTTTAGACCCAAGAATTGGTGATCATTATAACAATCCTTCATTTGGGTATGGCGGTTATTGTTTACCCAAAGATACCAAACAGCTGTTAGCTAATTACCAAGACGTACCTAACAATCTTGTAAGAGCTATTGTTGATGCGAATGTGACCAGAAAAGATTTTATTGCTGAGTCTATTATTGAACGAAATCCCGATTGTGTTGGTATCTACCGTTTAATCATGAAGGCTGGATCTGATAATTTCAGAGCTTCAGCAATTCAAGGTATTATGAAACGCTTAAAAGGCAAAGGTATTGAAGTAATTGTATACGAGCCAACTATTAATACTAAGGAATTTTTTAATTCAAAAGTTATAAACAATTTAGCTGAGTTTAAAGATAAGAGTGATATCATTGTTACAAATCGCATGGTTGAGGAACTCTGCGATATTACTCACAAAGTATATACTCGAGACATATTTGGTTCTGACTAATCAAAAGTATCGAGGTTTGTAGTTAATTGTCTTATCCGAGGGATAAAGTATTTAAACTTTTTATGAAAGGTCATTGTAAGCGATAAGTTAACAATATGGTGTTAACCAATTATTGAGTCACTAATACACTGATGATACTATCGAGTCATTAGAGTATTAAAGTGCTAAAGTGTTCTTAATGTGTATTAGCAAGCTATATTCAGTCGTGGTTAATATACATCTATTAGAATACAAAATTATTAGATTATAAAATTTTAGGATATAAATTAATGTTTGTAGTAAACAATATGAACAAAAACTATAGAGCTAAATCAGGCTTTACTCTTATCGAGTTACTAATAGTGATAGTAATACTTGGCTTACTAATGTCATTAGTTGCACCAGCTATGTTTTCTAAAGTAGATTCTAGCAAAATTAAGACTGCACAAGCTCAAATGGAAATGTTTAGGACTGCATTAGAAACCTATCGTTTAGATATTGGCACTTATCCAAATTCTTTAAATGAGTTAAGAGCATCAAGTATTCCTGGGTGGGATGGACCTTACCTTCCAAAATCACTTCCATTAGACCCTTGGGGTAATGCATATATTTATAAAATACCAGGTGAAAATGGTACACCTTTTTTGATGATGAGTTTGGGTAAAGATGGAAAGGAAGGTGGTAATGATGACGCTTCAGATATTGTGTATATTGAATAATGAATATTGAAAAAGCACTTATAGAACTTGGCGTAAATGATAGTGATATTCAAAAAGCTAAAGGGTATCAGAACAAGTTTGGTGGGGTTCTTGAAAAACTATTAGTCAATATGGGAAGTATTTCTGAAGATTCACTTCCTGACCTGTATTCAAAAATCCTGAATGCCCCCTTGTTCAATTCGAAAAATTACGAATCTTGGGAAGTGCCGAGTGCAGCAAGCAAATTGTTTAACCTATCTTATATGATTAATCAAGGGTGGCTTCCTCTGTCTATTGATGAAAGCCAAAGAAAAGTTCTCTGTCTTGTCAAGGAACCACTCTCTTTTCCAATGAATCAATATTTAATGATGATTGATTGGCAGGCCGATTTACTAATAACTAATAGTAGTGAATTTGATAAGTTCTCTTCAGATATTAATAATAACTCAAGTGTATTAGACGAAGTTAATCTCACTGAAATAGAAGAAGATAGATTGCGAGAACTTGCAAGTGAAGCTCCTACAGTTAATTTATTAAATTCATTAATTACTCGTGCGATTAAACAGAAAGCATCAGACATGCATGTCGAACCAGTCGATGGGCGTTATCGTGTGAGATACAGAGTAGATGGAGTCCTACATGATGTTGAATCTGTGCCACAAAGACTCGAGCTTGCATTGGTATCGAGATTAAAAATTTTGTCAGGCATGGATATTGCTGAAAAGCGTCGACCACAAGATGGGAAAATAGAGATGCGAGTAGCTAGTATTCCACTAGATATTCGTGTGTCCGTATTACCGTTACATGAGGGAGAGTCGGTAGTAATGCGATTTTTAAGAAAAGATGCATTAAATTATGATTTTTCAGTATTAGGTCTGTCAAATGATGTAGATCAATGTATTCGCGATGATCTCACAAACACAGCTGGCGTTATTTTATTAACAGGGCCAACAGGATCAGGTAAAACAACAACGTTATATACTTTTTTAAATGAACTAAATAACGGAAATGTAAAAATAATCACACTTGAAGACCCTGTGGAATATCAACTTCCAGGATTAAATCAGGTTCAAATTAGACCTGAAATTGGTTTTGATTTTAGTGCTGGTCTTAGAAGCGTAGTCCGTCAAGATCCTGATATTGTAATGATCGGTGAAATTCGAGACAGTGAAACTTGTAGAATAGCCATGCAAGCAGCTTTAACTGGTCATCTTGTGTTTAGTACGGTGCATACAAATGATGCACCTAGTGCATATACTCGTTTATTAGACCTAGGTGTACAAGAGTTTCTTCTTAATGCTGGTTTAGTTTCCATTATAGCTCAGCGTTTAGCCAGAAAAATTTGCGATTCTTGTTCACAAAGTCATCACAATAGTGATTATTATATAAAAAAATATGATTTACATAATCTAGCTGAAAAAACAGGGACGCCACAAATAGACATAAGATCTGCAAAAGGGTGCGCGAAATGTAATGGTACTGGCTATAAAGGTCGGTTTGCAGTGGTTGAATACCTTCGATGTGATGATGAAATTAAAGCAATGCCTAAAGATGAGCAATTTATAACAAATGCTAAAAAACATAACTCTAAATATGGTTTCAGAACGTTATTTGAAGACGGTTTATTTAAAGTGATTAGAGGTGAAACTACTATTGATGAAATAATTAGGGTTTGTGGTTAACTTTATGCCGTTCTTTAAATATATTGCTTATGACCAGCAAGGCGGAAAAATTCAAGGTGAAATCGAAGCTATAGATAAAGATACAGCATTATTGAGTTTACAAAATGAAAAACTGTTTGTAAGTACGGTTGAACAAAAAGTTAATATTGATGTGTTTAGCCTCAAATTTGGCAAAAAATCATTAAGTTTAAAACAACTTGAATATTTAACTTCAGAGCTGAGTTTGCTTCTTAAAAATGGCGTTAAAATTGATAAAGGGTTATCAATCATTAACCAAAATAATGAGTCGGGTCCAACTAATTTATTAGTTAGTAAAATGCTATCTTCAGTCCGTAGGGGAGAATCACTCTCTCAATCAATGTCGGAACAGGAAAATGTTTTTAATAAACTATATATAAATTTAGTGAAGTTAGGAGAAGCAAGTGGCGATTTATCAACGGTTTTTGAACGTTTAAGTAAAGATTTACGTTTTCAATCAGAATTAAGAGATAAAATAATACAAGCTTTAACGTATCCGTTAATCATTTTTATGGTGTGTGTCATTTGTATTGCCTTTGTTTTTAATTATATTGTGCCTCAAATGTCAAGTTTGTTTGAGGGGATGACAACATTACCAATGTATACAGTCGCTTTATTGTTGGTAAGTGATTGGTTTATAAAGTATCAATGGTTTATTTTGATAATATCTTTTTTAATGATGTTTTCTGGATATACGTTTAGACAGCATCCGTTAATGAGTAGATTAATATCTAATATTTCTATGAAGTTACCTCTTATAAAATCTATGTCTTTATTAGCAGAACAAATACGTTTTAACTCTGCATTATCCATGATGAGTCAAGCGGGAGTATCTCTAGATAAGTCTATGTTATTGGCTGCTGATGCGATTAAAAATGTCCAATTAAGAAAAGATATGCTTGCTGCACATCAAAAGATCCGTAAAGGAGATAAGTTAAGTTCAGCACTTTCAAAGAGCCCTTTATACCCAAGTTTTTCAGTATCGTTATTAGAGGTGGGCGAAGAAAGTGGTGAGTTAGGCGCTGTTTTTGATGAGTTAGCCAGAAGAGCAAAAATACAATTCGAAAGTAGTATAAATAAAGTAACTTCAATATTAGAACCAATTTTAATATTGTTTATGGGTGGGATTGTCGGTTCTGTGGTTGTAACAATGTTATTAAGTATTGTATCTGTTAATGATGTCGGTTTTTAATGATGGAGGTTATTAGTTATCATATAAAAAAGCGTGGTTTTACTCTAATCGAGTTATTAGTTGTTTTAACTTTAATGATGCTAGTCGTAACACTCGTAGCACCTATGGGTGTTGATATGGTTGATAAAGCTCAATCACAAACAGAATATGTTAAACTCCAAACAATGCTCAAAAAAATTAGTAATAAAGCATTTTTATCTACAAATGATATAAAAGTAGAGTTTAAAGATAATGTAATGACGGTTTTTTTAGGTTTAGATGATATAAGTGAAATCTATTTTACAAATCTTCTTTTCTCTAAAGACACTAAAGAAGTGGTTTTTAATCGAAATGGATTTCCTTCTGTACAGCAAGTAAAAGTAATTGTGCATAATAAAGAGACGATCTTGAATCTTCTTGAGTTGTATGAAAAATGAAAGCTCAAAGGTATGAAAGTGGTTTTACACTTTTAGAAGTTTTAATTTCATCTACTATTCTTTTTATGGTTATAACCACTATGATGTCCGTTTATAGAGGTGCATTGATAACCTCTCAAAAGTCAGAGTCGGCGTTAGAAGGGATGGCTTATATAGATGAAATTAGATTTTCTATAAAAGAAAATTTATTCAAAAATGTGCCTGGAGAAAAATTTATAATTACAGGTGAATACGATGGATTCACATATGAGGCAAGCATAACGTCGGTTGCTAAAGCACGTTCTTACCATCCAGACAATAAAAACTTTGATTTGAAGGTCTCGGCAGATATATCAGTGAGTACAGAAGTTTACTTGTGGAAGGTCAGTTTAGATATAATCAAAGATGATATAGCTAGAAACTTTACTTATTGGGAAATAACATGGGAAATATAAAAGGTTTTTCTATGTTAGAGTTACTTGTAGCAATGACAATACTTAGTTTAATTACATTAGTTGCAAACAATGCATTTCTCATGTTTAGTCAAAAATGGTCAGGAAGGATTGGTAAATTTGATAGTGTTTATTATCATTTAAGAAATAATATAATTTTCAAAAAATCTATTTCAACAATAGTACCATATGTAGTAAAGAATCCGAATAATGAGTTTAGGTTGTATTTTGAAGGTAATATAAATGGGTTTGTTGGCATAACACAAAATAGTATAACAAGACCAGAGTTTCCTGCAGTCATTAGGGTATCTGCTAACTTAAATGAATCAAGTAAATATGATTTGACTTATGAAGAATGGCCAATGGAATTCGATGTGATAAAAACGACTGTTGATATAATTCCATTTCAAGACCCTATAATCCTACAAAAAAATATAGACAATATACAATTTGAATATTTGCCACCCAAAGGTGTCATGTCTAATGTAGAGATGGAATTTGGTACCACTTGGCAAAACGATTACAATAGTCTGGATACTATGGAATATCCATTAAAGATGAAAATAGTATTAAAAGTGAATGAAAATAACATAAACCTAGTTGTAAATTTAATACAACCCACTGGAGCAATAACCTCATTGCTGTCCAGAGAAAAATTGTAGATGATGAAAGATAAAGAATCTGGTGTAGCCTTAATACAGGTGTTGTTAATATCAACAATTATCAGTTTAATGGCAATACAGTTTAGCCACACTTCACGACATCAAGTTATAACAGCGAAAAATATAGTTGAACGAGAGAATGTTAGATTAGAGTCATATTCACTTTTAAATATGGCAATATTCACATTGTTAGCTCATGACTTACATATTTATGAGAATGACTCATCATACTTATTGGAGCTTCAAAAATTAAGAACAGAAGGTCAATATATAAGTAATGCTAATAATGCCAAAATCAAAGTACAAGATATTGGTGGCTTATTACCAATATATCACCCATATCACCCACTGTGGCTTAAGTATTTAGCTGGGTTAGGTTATGATTTGGAGACATCTAAGTCGATTATACAGTATTTAAAGGATGTTCAAGACGAGGATAAGTTATCTAAAAATGGGTTTGAACCGGAGATGAATGCCAAAGGGTTACAATATCTAAATAGACCATTTCAAACAAAAACGGAAGTGCAAAATTATCTTGGTATCTACCCTAAACTAAAGGATAACGTCGATAAACATATTCATCACTACGGTATCTACAGTGTTAGTTTGTTAGAATCGCCTGAATTTATAATTAAAAGTGTTATTAAAGACAGTTTTATTGGTGGTAAGATAAACGAACAATTAGTTCACAGTCAAAAAAATACACAATACATAAGCGATTTCATTAACAGTGTTCAGATGGAGGATGCGCTAACAACATTTCCATCTACTTTTAAACGTATTAGCATTGAGTTAGAAACTACAGATCTTCACTGGACTGAAAGTGTAGATGTACAGTTATCTGGATTGTCCATACCACCATATCAGCTTATTGGAAGGGAGTAAGAAAGAAATGTGGAGAGAAATAAAACAATTGTTCCTTTCTTTTTTTTGGCGGAGGGTAGTGCTTATTGGACCAAGAGAATATCAGTTTGATTATTGTAATGGTAATGTGATTATTAGTAATGATAATAATAAAAATATAACACCCTTAATTGGCATCTTAGACAGGGAGTGTTATTTTGAAACTAATACTACATTACCACCAGTATCGTTTATTGAAGCGTTAAAATTAAAAAAAAATATCACACCAAATTCACCGTTTAAAGGTGAAAAAATCTCATATTTACAATCAGTTAATAGTACTTGGGTGTTAAATTCAAGTGTGATTAAGGATGATTTTCAAAAAAGTATTTCTGAACGAAAATTAAAATTTATATTGCCGCTTACTTGGTTGTTTAATTCAAGGGAACAAGTTAGTGAATATCATATATGTGATACTGAATTTGTGTTTTGCGAAAACAACAACATAAAAAGTTCTATACCAATAAATCGTTCTATGGGTAAAGACCATGCAACAATGTTGCGCAGTTGGCTATGGGAAAATAACAGAAAAGGCATTGATCATGTGTATGATACAGATTCATCTTTGAATATTATGGCTTCAGGGTTTATGAACTTAACAAAACTTCAATTGTTAAGTGTAATGACATCCAATCCATTTTTAACTTTTCACATTTCTTGGAAAAAGATTGTGAAAAGTTGTTTAGTTATAATTTTTGTGTATTTTTTGTTTTTAACGGCGTTGTTAAAAGTCTCAGATTTGGTTTTGTTAGATAAAAAAGAAGATTTAATAACTAAAGCAAATCCTATAATACAAAAAAGAAATGAATTAAACAAACTTAGAATTTCTTATGATAATAAACTCAGCATAGTGTCAAGCATTCCCCTAAGCTGGAAAGCATGGATGGGAATAGTGAATGTTAAAGGGCTAATTATTAAAAGAGTAGTAATATTAGATAATAAAGTCGAGCTTTATGCGATAAGTCGCTCTTCCTCAAAGGTTTTATCGCAACTAAATGAAATTGATGATGTTATTTCTCCTACATTTACAAAACCAGTTATAAACAATAGAGGTTTAGAAACATTTGTTATTTCTTGGGAGTTTCCTATCAAGCAACCAGTTATACAAATTGACGAGGCTAGTTCTAATGAATAATTCATTAAAAAGTAAATTGTTAATGATTCTTCTATCATTGTTATTTTTACAACTAGTATTTATACCCGTATACGAGTTCCAAAATACGACTATATCAAAAATACAACAAAATTTAGATTTTATTAGTAAAACAAATAGCCTAATTAATAGTGAAAACAAGATTGAAATTGAAACTTCTGAATTACAAAGACAAAGTGAAAGTTTAAATAAGTATTTTATCCTTGATGATGGTGGGTATGACATAAAGTTTCAATCTTATATTGAAGAGATTTTAAATAAATATAATTTATCTATAGTATCGAAGGATTTTTTCACGGAACCATTAAATACTGTAGATGATATAAGTACCTATTATGTTGATGTTGGGGTTGAAGGTGATATTCAAAACCTCCTTCAATTACTTGTTGATTTGTCATCACCAGATCAGGTTCCCAAAATATATATAAATAATTTAGATATAAAATCAAAGAGTCCAAAAGGCTCTATTGTGAAATTTAGAGCTGATTTAATCATTAAAGCATTCATAATTGATAATGTTAGGGTTGAACGTGAAAATTAATTTGTCATTACCAGTATTATTTTTTTGTATTTCTGCAATCTTAATTGATTTGTTCGTAAGAGTAATCCCTAGTATAGATGCAACTACTGAAAGTAAAATTAATGGTAGCTATCAAAATATTTCAGTTGATATTGATAGAACCACAAAAGAAATTTATGAAGATTTTATATCTAAATTCGAACCCACTGAAGTAGAAGTTCAAGAGCCAGCATCTGAACAAGTGGTTGATGAGGAGGTTCAAGAAACTAACATCCTATCAACAGAAGAGGGCGTATTTCAATTAATTGGTGTTTTATCAAAAAATAATGAAGACTATGTTATTTTGAAAAAAATAAAAGGATCTTCAAATGCCTCTGATAAGAAAAGTATAGATGAAGGCTTCAAGATGTTATCTAAATTAGATAAAATTGGAAGTTACAAGGTAATTGATATATCAAGTTATTCTGCGGTTTTGTTGCATGATAATGGTTCAGAAAAAAAACTTGATATATTTGATACAAATATTGAATTATTAGAATAAAGAGACTAAATATTATGAAGTTTAATTTGCATTTTATATGCCTGCTACTGTTATTTTTAATGCTGCAAGCTTGTGTCTCTACTGACTCAAGCGTTAAAAAAAATATACCAAACAAAACAATAAAGCTTAATGATTCATATTTAATGGTTAATGAAGCTGAACTAAGTCCGGGTAACTTAAATGTAAGAAATAAAAAAGAATCGCAAATCACTACTGATAGTTTTAGTAATTATCAACAATTAGAGCCTATAAAAAGAAATGAAAGTATTAATTTTTCAACTAAGCTTATTAATGAAATATTCAGCACAGAAGACAATCTAAGTGTTAAAGCATTTGATCTGCCTTTGATAGACTACATACAATACGTATTTGGTGAATTATTAGAAGTCAATTATATACTGGAATCGGGTCTTGAAAGCAAAACGAAACCAATAATCATTAATATTAACAATAACGTTTCTTCTAGAAGTTTATTTGATATTGCATCAAAACAGCTATCTGAACAAAATATAAGTATAAAATATGTAGATAATGTTTTTTATTTTTCACAAGAAAAAAAATCAGAGCTTCAAACTATTGTTTCTATAGGTCGTGATAAAGCATCTGTTCCCAATACATCTCAATCTATTCTTCAAATAGTACCAATTAAATATGGTTTGAAAAACGGTTTGTCTGATACGTTAAAAAGCCTTGTTAAGGCAAAAATTACGAATGATTTTCAACAGAATGTAATTTTTATTGAAGGTAATCGCGAACAAATAATAAGAACTTTAGATTTTATTGAATTATTAGATGCGCCTGCAATGAGAGGAAAGGCTATCGGGTTAATTGAATTTACTTACATAACACCTGATAGCTTTACTGATGAAGTACAAATTTTATTGGAAACTGAAGGGGTACCTGTCGCCAAAAGAACTAAGGACGGTAGTAATGTTGTCATTTTACCAATTAGGCAAATTAGTTCAGTTGTTGTTTTTGCATCCAGTCAGGATCTCCTTGGAAGAGTAAAATATTGGGGAAATCTATTAGATAAACCTTCTAAAGGTGAAGATTTACAATTTTATACTTTTAGACCTAAATTTGCTAGAGCTACCGACATAGGCGTAAGTATTCAAAATTTACTATCAACGACTAATTTTCAAAATAGCAATAACACCGTTCAAAGAGAATCAACCGGCAGTGCACCTAATAGAAATAGAACAGGACAAGTTGCTAATAAAGATTTGAAAATGGTGGTGGACGATCGTACAAATTCTTTAATTTTTTATACAAGTGGAGAAAAATATCAATCAATTCTTCCTTTATTATCTGAGCTAGATGTATTACCAAAACAAATATTTTTAGATATAACAATTGCAGAAGTATCTATGAAGGATGAGTTTAAGTTTGGAGTGGAATTTGCTATTGAAAAAGGAAGTTTTGATATTTCTACAATTGGGGCATTTGGTGGTTCTAATCTTGGAGGGTTAGGTCTTCTTTATAACGGTCCTAGAGGCCCAGTAACCGCAAATATGTTGAATACTTCGAGCTTAGTGAAGGTGTTATCAAAACCGACAATTTTAGTTAGAGATGGTATGACATCTAATATAAATATTGGTTCACAAGTGTCTATAGTAGGCGCGACTACTTCTAATTTACTGACAGGTACTACAGCACAAACTACTACGACAGAATATATAAATACTGGTGTTAACATAACAGTTACACCAACAGTGAACGCTGAAGATGTAGTTATTATGCAAATAAGTCAATCTATTTCGAATACGGTCGCAGACTCAAATGGTGCAGGTGGTAATCCTGATATATTCAATCGTCAGTTAAATACTGAAGTAATAGCTAAAAGTGGGCAAACTATCTTATTAGCTGGGTTAATAAGCGAAAACAATAATTCATCTAGTTCTGGTGCTCCTTTTTTATCAAAAATACCCTTATTAGGTAAAATCTTTGAAAGTGAAGGTGATAATAACAATAGAACCGAATTAATCATGTTAATAACACCTAGAGTGATGGAAAATCTTGAACAATTTTCTGATGTAAAAGAAAGCTTGAAGGAAAGTATTAACTTTCTTGAGTTTTAAATTAAAGTTCTCTTGACACGCATTTCATAATGTATAGAATAAGACATGCGGCTGTTTTTAGGCTTGCAGGGTTCATTAAAAGTGGCCGATTAATGTTAGGTTCGGACCCATACAATTATTAATAATAGGAAAACAATATGTTAAAAAGAACATTAGTCAGCTCAGCAATTATTGCTGCATTGTCTTTACAAGCACAAGCTGCAGACTTAGATTTCATCGATTTCCCTGGTGATACTGATGACGTAGTTATTTCTTACGAAGGTAGTAAAGACACTGCTGCTTATTCACTTCCTGAGATTGAAATTTACCTTGAAGCTAATTATGTCAATAATGATTTGTTGGTAATTTCTTTTACTTCTGATTTGGATCCAGCTCTTCGTACAGGTGAATTGTCTGTAGACTTGGATTCTTTTGATTCTGGAATTGAAATTGAGTCAATAAACTTTGAAACTAACTCTATTACTTTACGCGTTGTAAGTGAAGGTAATGCAGAAACTTTCGAAGATAGCATCTTTTTATCTGGTGTTCGTCTTGATGTTGCAGCATTGCGTGCACTTGATCCTGATGAAGATGGATATCGTTATGCTAACATGACTTTCAACAGCTTCAGAGGATCATTAGATAATGAGATTCTTGATTCAGAAGGGAATTCATATGCGACTGACCTGGAAGACGACGATTTAGGCCAAGATATGGTTATCGTTGCTCCACAGTTTACTGGTGGAAGCGAATCAGGTCAGGTAGTTTATGCTGATACTGTTGGAACTCGTTCTTTAGACTCTACTTGGTCTAACTTTCGTATGAACGATTCTTTAAATAGTGAAGCAGCAAACAATATTATCAAGATTGATTTGGACACAGAAACATTATCTGATGACATAACTGAGCTTTCAGCTACAGTAGAATCAATTACTCATACAATTGTGGGTGATTTTACCAATGTTGATGGTGTTCTGCCTACAGTACATTTTGATGATCCATCGTTGACAGAGTTGGGTGAAGATGATGTAGAAATTACTGTTAATGCTACATCAATGGTTATTACAGTTACTCATGGTACTCTTGCGCCAGAAGCTGTTGCGACTCCTGCTGATGCAAACTACGACGAACTAGACCGTGAAGACGCTTTCTTTGATTTGGTTGTTAATTTCAACGGTTCTGGTGTTGGCATTGGTGCAGGTGCGTATACTGTTGATTCAGAAGTTACTTACACTACTGCGGATGGTGAAGTTGCTGCTGAGTCTTCTTCGTTTGAAGATACAGCTGAATTTGATGTGGCATACCTAGGCAAACGTGTTGTTGTTCGTTCTATGCCGTTTGGTAGTAATATTGACCCATTCTTATGGGTTTCAAATGGAGCTTCTGTAGATGCCCTGGCACAGTTTGAAATTGTGTACGGCGGTGAAACCTATGGTCCTTTCTATGCGGGTGAGGTTGCTGCTAATTCTAATACACGCATTTCTGATTCAGTGATGTCTGCAGCACTTGCTTCTGGTATTACATTTGGTCGCGGCGATATCATCATTACCTTAACTGAAAATGATGAAGCTAATGCACCGTTTGGTGGTTCTTCAATAATAGATGAATATGAAGGTACACCTTGGTATGAAGAGAACTTTGGTGAAGACTTAGCTACAACTTCAGCAACTACTTATGAATCTGGTTTGGTTCAATCTTCATACGCAGTTGTTAGCGATGTTAACGATTCTGTAGACCCTGGTGAAGATAATGTTTCTTCTACAATGGCTACTTCAGATAATGACCAGTCTACGGTTGGTTTTGAAGTTGAATACGTAAATGCCTACAATGTTTATGCGGGTTACAAGGTTATTGGTGATGCAGATCGTCTGAACTTACCTGTTGAGGTCCTTTCAGATGGTGTTGATTCAAATACTGCTGATCTTGGTTTCTTCATTCCATAATAACTATTTTATAGTTTGATAATAAAACGGGGCTTGCCCCGTTTTTTTTTGGTGATTTATATGCAAAACATAATGAAAAATTTCGATTTTATTTTCAATGATATAACTTATCAGATTTTAACAGTAATTGTGATAACTGCGTTTTTGCATTTAATTGTGAAATTTGTGTTAGTTTTATTATCTCGTAGTACAAGATTTACAAATAATCAATACGATGATTTAGTTATTTCAGCAATTACAAAGCCTATTCTATGGGTTACATGGATAATTGGTGTTATTTTTACAATTGATATAATTGATATAAAAATTGATGAAGATGTTTATTTACTTTTATCTGATTTACTACAAATAAGTGTTATTGTTTTAACATCATGGGCAGTTGTACGTGTTATCACTGCTATTGAGTTAGAAGTTGTTTCCAATCTTAAAGGCAAAAACCGATTTGCTGATGATGGTACGATTTCTGCTTTTGCAAAGTTATTAAGAATTATTGTAATAATGTCGATGGCGTTAATATTATTACAGTATATTGGGTTTAGTATTTCAGGATTATTAGCATTTGGTGGTATAGGTGGTATAGCTATCGGTTTTGCTGCGCAAGATTTGTTGTCAAACTTTTTTGGAGGTTTGATGATTCATTTAGATAGACCATTTGCTGTTGGTGACTGGGTAAGATCTCCAGATCAAAATATAGAAGGTACTGTAGAAAATATCGGTTGGCGTGTTACTACTATCCGTACTTTCGATAAACGTCCTTTATATGTTCCTAATTCGACCTTTTCAACTATTTCGGTTGAAAATCCATCTAGAATGTCGAATAGAAGAATTAAAGAAACAATTGGTATTCGTTACGATGATGCTAGACAGGTGAAATTAATATTAGACGAAGTAAGAAATTATTTAATAAATCATCCTGATATTGATACAAAGCAAACATTAATGGTGAATTTTAATGAATTTGGTGAATCTTCTTTAGATTTCTTTATTTATTGTTTTACTAAAACAACAGTCTGGACGGAATATCATATGGTTAAAGAATCAGTATTATTAGATATACTTGATATAGTACATAAACATAGTGCAGATTTCGCATACCCGACGCAGCGTTTAAGTGTTGAATTAATGAAATAATTTAATATGTAAAACACTGTCAGTATTTCATTATCCCGACAGTGTTATTACTGTTTATTGATTGTTAGATATTCCTAAAAACGATAAGTCATAGATGTATTAAACGAATGTGTGTTTTCAGGAATACCTTCATAAGCTTCTGTGTATTTACGATAGTTACCACCAAAACCGATACTTAATTTTTCGTTTAATGGTATTGACAATGTTAGATCTAATATCAATCTATAATTATTAAAATCATTTAATTCTGGTTGGATGTAATTTGTAAATGTTAACTGAGAACTATCAAAAACCTGATATTCCAATTGATTTGAAATGGTTAATCTTGTTGTCGAGCGGTCCAGTGTACTATCAATACTGTGTGTTTCCTCTTCGTACATTATGCCAGTCATGAAATGATAAGTATATTGTGTATCATCCTTGCCCCATAAATGACTAAGCCCTCCCCCAATGACACTTCGACTAGCAAGAAATGCTAAATCATTGCTTTCGTTTTGCAAAAAAGTTTCCAGACGGATTGAATTTATGACGTTGAACTTAACATTCCGTATATGAAATAAGTACTTATCTAAATATTTTTTATCATCTACATCACCATAATTAATGTTTCCAAATGCTAAAATTTGATTCTGTTCAGTGCCATAGTTGTAATTGAACGAACCTGAATAGGTGGTTCTACTGACTGATGTTTTTGCAGATTTAAATGAACCTGTTAAGGATAAATTGTGACCAATTTTATTTTTTTCTAACGCAGGTACAACTAAAGTAGCATTCGTTAATGGAGCAAACGTTATTAGTGTAGCAAATGCAAATGCAGCTTTTATATTTTGTCTTAGCATAAAAGTTTCCGTTATTTTATATTGAAAGTTATATATAACTCCGTTTATTATATATGATATATAAAACCATAAAAGTTAAATTGTATGAAAATTATAAAAGTTTGGTTATTCTTTCTTGCACTCATCTCTATTAGTAGTCACTCTGCTGTATCAACAGGCTCTATTAAGACAATACTTGGCGATGTCAGTCTTTCCCGTGATAATACAATATTATCTCCTGAAATAGGTATGGAGGTTTTCAAAAGTGATGAGTTGATAACAGGAAAAGCTTCTTCTGTTGGTGTTATCATGAAAGATAATACTATTCTTACTGCTGGAGAGGA
>Ga0209137_1002749_pt1 | contig 15181 bp, 26 predicted proteins | sample SaaInl5LU_22_DNA_FD_184642 | JGI IMG/M metagenome (GOLD analysis project Ga0209137, IMG submission 184642) | Marine microbial communities from expanding oxygen minimum zones in the Saanich Inlet - ESP_105LU_22_DNA (SPAdes) (version 2) | ecosystem: Environmental > Aquatic > Marine > Intertidal... | reverse complement strand
CCGCAAGGACAGAGGAAGTTGTGCCCTCGACTGATGCTGTCCGCACTGAGCTGGAACGAATGTGCCCTCGTTCGAACCAGTTCATAAGAAGCCGAAGCTGTCGTAAGAACAGCACGGTGAACAGGTTATAGAACAGCGTATGCCCTCACGCTCTATGACCTTTAGAGTAGCCCGGAGCAGGATGTGCCCTCGTCCAATATGCTCCGGGCTTTTTCTTTAAATTAATTTCTCTATAAATATCAATAGCTTAACTCGCATCAACAGCTAACCTATTGATATCATTGACAATCATAATGGTTGACAAACACACCATTCGATCATATACTGTATATAACAGTTAAGCAAAAGGGCAAACACAATGAACATTAAAAAAGCAGCAATCAACTTTGCATCAAGCACACTTAGCGCAGTAGCACTCATAGGCGCTGTAGCACTAGCTCCAGCACAAGCCAAAGCAGACGAAGGACTAAAGAACATATTTGGTGCAATTTTTGTTGCAGCAGTAGTCAACGAAGTATACAAAGATCGCACTGACTCAGTTAACCGTGTAGCAGATGTATATGGTAGCAAGCACAACCCACTCAACGAACGCAGACGCCCAGGGTATGCCGAAGGATTAAATGATTATTCTAAAGTTTGCGCATATGAAACTGTGCGTCATCAAGAGTACTCAGAGGTAATAGCAACCAACTGCTACGGCCAAGTTCTTAATGTTCGTATTGTACGTAGATAAGGAAACCTATAATGATTGAATTCGAACGAAGCGACATGGAGCATTATGCTTATATGTACCTCAGTACCAACTTCCCTGGCGCAGAACTACACATGACATACACTCAAGTGAGTGCAACAGAGTGTGTAGTTGAGTACCCTGAGAACAACAGAGTAATTATTAAGTTCACTGAAGACTTGATGACTGCTGAAGTAATTGATTATCCGTATGTACATTAGGGGTTGACAACAGCACAATAGATGCTATACTGTATATAAGTTAAACAAAGAGGGCACACTATGAAAAACTTACAAGCATACATTGATCAAAAGAACGCATGGAACACTATCTTCGGACAAGCTCCAATGACGTTTCCACTCTCACAAACTGATGCTGACAAGATAGCAAGCACACTGGACAGTGACCTATCACCAGAGAACCTACACTGCGATGGAGAGATCAGTCGCACACAAGCACAGAACAAGTACAACTACTATGGTCGAGTGATCAAAGAGCTGGATCGTTACTGTGCAGGCCAAGGCTTGAAGATGCCTGTAGTAGAAGAATACTACTAAACAAATAGGTTGACAACTGCACAATAGGTGCTATACTGTATATACATTAACGCTAAGGAGCATAGCAAATGACTACTATCAACACATCAACTACTGTACTGAACGACTACACTGTAGAGGACCTACAGACTATTAAGGCAGCGGCACTGCAACACGCTCGTGATGCAGCTGAAGCCAGCATTGCTGCTAACGGTGAGCTAGGCTACTGTGGCTTTGCTTGGGTTAACATCCACGGCATTAAAGGCAACACCAAGCTGGGCAAGCGTATGAAGGCAGCAGGCTTTGAGAAGGACTACTCAGGTGCTTACTCAATATGGAACCCAAGTGGGCTAGGTACGCAGTGTATGTACACCAAGGAGCAGGGTGCATACGCAGCAGCTAAGGTGTTCTCAGCAGCAGGCTTTACAGCATACGCAGGATCAAGAGCAGACTAGACTCTACAATTTATTTTAGTAGGTGAGGGAACAGTGTTTGACACTGTTCCTTTTTTCTTTTATAATAAAATAAAAAAATAAAAAAAAATTTCTCAGGGGTGGGGGGTTGTAGAATCACCAGGGCGAAACTATAAGTACTATGCTTAATGAAACCGCAGCGCAATTTTTCTACCCTACACAACCCTTTTCACTGTATATAAAAGAGTCCCCGAGAATGCGTAAGTACTTCCCTAAATTTTTTTGCGCACAATTTTTTTAATCTGCTAGAACCCTTTTGGGGACAAAAATTTTTTGTCCTTGCGAAGCTAGCTACACGCGACAGCGGAGAGCGTGTTAGAGCTTTAGCTCTACAGTTCGTATACGCTAGCTTAAAACAGACCTCACTCCTAGTGTACAACTACTGTGAGCACACTGTGTAAATACTGTATGGACACAATAGACACTGCTCGGCACATACTCAAGTTCAATTTTGAAACTATAACCAACACACAAGCTATTGATGCACTAGTGTATGCACTGTCAATAGATTTGTTGCTGACCAATAAAATACTTTGTAGTCAACCTTCACACAATACACTAGAGTTTGACTCAGCACAACACTGTATGTTAGCGCAGTTAGCACTGTCATCAGACTCTAGGTTTAGTGTGTCAACTGTTGAGTCGATACTGGATTAAGACTCATCTTTTTGTTAATCGTGTAGCTAGGGGTATTGTAAGCCGTTGCAATGTGTCTGTCGCTATGGTTGGACTCTTTTTAATGTTATACTCTTGAGATGTACATGTGGACTAGATTTAAATATCTGCGTATATAAACACTAGATTTTAAAAAAGTGTTTACCGCTTCGCGGCTTCTTGAATAATCTGGCGCAGGGCGCTTCGCGCTTGTTAGGACTCTAGGAGATTGTTGGCTAGGATGTAAGTATAGATCTTTTGTGTTATGTCTATTTGTGTTCGGTCGGTGGTGTGCCATCTTCGATTGCCTTGTATTGGCCAAGTACTGGGAATCATTCTTCGATGTGTGCTGTCGTTAAAGATTTCTCTTTTGTTGTTTTTTATTCGGTGAGCGTACTGTATATCCATTTGACTCAGCAATAGGTATGGTATTTTTGAGTCACGTATTTCTTGTATGCCATTGGCAATTATCCATGCGTCTTGTTGAGCTTTAAAATTTTCATCGTATATGTGCAGATAGTAGTCTCGAATAGCAGTGCGTTGTGCAGCGTCTCGAGTAGGGCCGCTGTTGGATCCTTGGGGTCTTGAAACAATATTACTCAATGTATCTGAGTATAGTGTTTCTTTTTCAGGATCAAACTCTAGAGCACTTTGATCTGGCTGATGAGAATAAGCGCAGTTGTAGATGCCTGCACTTGGATCAAATTCTTTATCTGTGTATTTGGGGTAATCAATCCTAGGAGTAGTTGTTGTGCCTATAATAATAAAATCAACTTTGCGCTTGACGACTTCTGAAATTTGCAATCGTATGCAACTGTTAGTGCATGCGCCTTTGGCTAGATTAAACAAGTTATAATTCATTCGGCGTGCTAGAAGCTCACTAAAATGTTTGCCTTCGCTGTTTTCACACTCCGGTCTACCCTCTATGTTTTGAGTAGGAGAGAACCAACTGTCACCACACACTCCAAGTGTCTTGGTCTTGGCCGGCGACATTTTTTTTATCTTCTTTTTCATTTAACTTCGTTGTTTAGCAACACATGAGTGTATTCAAATGTTTGATCTGTAGGGTATTGATCTACAAATCGTGCACCATTGTTGATGTGAAACTTTCGAGCCATATCTGTAAGTGGGCTTAGTGTTATCCAACGTTCAACTTCTGGACGAGTTTGTCTTACATGTTCTGCTACTTGATTTACTATAGTTCTGCCTGCTCCTCGTTCATAACTCCACACAGTGTAGAACACTACTGTGTCTGTGCTAACTGCACCTTCACCGCTGGCTGCACTGTACCAATGCATCTCAGTTTCATTCTTAGGAACTGCATTAGTGTATGCTATACAGATAATAGCTCTTGGATCTTCGCTAGGGTCATCTGCAACAGCATATTGATCATCAAACAGTGCCCACACTTGTCTTCCTTGGGAAGTTCTATAGTCTGCACTTAAATGCGGACGAACAGGATCGTCCTTGATATATTTTTGTGCTTGCGCAAGTGTGAGCTGTTTAATCATACTATTCGTCTCCGGGTAGGTTATTTAAAAACTGTCTTAGTTTGGTGCTGTCAGTTTCTGCACGTATTTTAGGCGCTGCTGCTCCGTCACTTGGGTCTTCACTAGCAGTATTAGTACGTTTTAAACTGTTTACAATTGAGCTTGCACTGCTTGAGCCTGAGCTAGTGTTGTAGTCGTCCCCATCATCTTCATCACAGTCTATGATGCGCAGTGTGTCCAAATCAAATCCAAGATCAATCTTTTGTCCTACACCACTTGAGTTACGTGTCTTCATCAGCTGTAGCTGATAGCGTCCACGTTCACGCATTGCTCTACTTGTAAAGATACCAAACACATTGTCTGCTGTTTGAATCTTTGAAAGTCCACCTGAGATATGCGAGTGATCAAATTCAATTTCTTCTACAGCACCACGGTTCAACTGTGCAGCTGTCACAAACACTGTGTTGAGCTCCATAGCTAAGTTGCGTAGCTCTTCTGATACATACTTGTCTTTGATAAACAAGTTCTCTGCACTTACCTTTGTGCTTGCTGGCATCAACAAGTCCAAGTAGTCAATCAGTAGCACATCTACCTTCTTGCCTGTTTTGATCTCATACTCTTTAATGTACGAACGCACATCGTTTGCAGTCTTGCCACTAGGCATATACTTGACTTGGAATGCTCCGCTCTTCTTACCAATCATGCGTACTTTGATCTCAACGTCATCAATGCTCTTAAACACATCACGACTTGGAATGCCTGTGACCATACTGTCTACTCGCATACTAACTAGACTCTCTGCAAGCTCAAGTGTTAGATACATAACGTTCATGCCCTTCTCGGCCATGTTAACGCCAATGTTAGCAAGGAACAAACTCTTGCCTGCACCTGACCCGCCTGCAAAGATATTCAGTTCGCCTCTGTTGAATCCGCCAAACAGTTTCTTGTCCATAGCAGCCCAACCAGTACTAACCTGTCCGTTTGTACTCTTGATGCCCTCCAATCGTGTTCTTGGATCTGCCCAGTAGTCTGTGCCCAAGTCTTTTTGCAAGCCAATCTGTACAGCTTTCTTGACTATGTCTTCACACTGTCCATAGTCTCCCTTTTCAAGCAAGTCAGCACTCTTGAGAATAGCTGCTTCTAGTGCTTTGTGTTTTGAAAATGTTTCAAACTCTGTAAGCAACCAATCATAATGATTCTCTTGCAGTTGTCCTGGATCTTTCAAGTCAGCTTTAGTTGCAGCGTTCAACATATCAAATGTAGGCAATGCATTATGCTCGGTCACATATTCAGTCAAGAACTTTGCGCCTTCTTGCAAGCGTCTATCAAACGCTTGAGGATCGAATACTGCTTGACAACGAACAAAGCTTTCTGCATCGCTCATCATCATTTCTAGATATACCTTTTGTATATCATAACCATAGTCTGTGTTTTGTCTTGTGCTCATTGTTTAATTATACACTCTTTAATTTACATTGTCAATATTGTATTTGTTTTTTAGGAAAGGAATTATTATTTCTTTAGTATACAATTGATGCATTTCATTAGTTGGATGGTGATCACCTTCTTTTGGTTGTAGACCTGTTGCCCTAGACCATTCTAACATTCCTTGATTTGTTAGAAAATATTCGTAATCTATTTGTTCATACAGATGATCAAGATTACTATTATCTGTTAAAGCAAATACTTCGTCCATGTATGTAGACATAAAGTATTTTATATTAAGCAATTTTAAATAATTTTGTGTCCTAATAATGTGTTCTAATGTTTGTATTTGTGAATACACATTATTATACATGTGTTTGTAATAATTTTTTGCTTGATTAATTCTCCAATGACTGTTATATATAATCCACCCTCCTGGATCTCTACTAACAACTGCTGTAGGATTTTCCATCCATGAGTCTATATTTTTATTTGGAAAAGAAGTTTTATCAGTTGTATACTGTTCGTGTCGACTAGGCCCACTCCACATAACTCCTACTATAATTTCTTCTGCAGGAATAGTTTTTAATTGTGTATGCACTGCATGTATAACCCGTCTGGAAATCATGCCATTACCTTCGCTGCCCATACCAGTGCTTATTACATTAGCATCAAACGATTTCTCAATATATCTAGGCCATGTTTTTGTCCAGTGAGTTTTTGTCTCACTGAAACTACAACCCCCGGTAATAAAAGTAAGAGGCTTCTTTGTTGTCAATGATTGCTGTTTTTTAAATTTTTTTTTCATCGTACCATTTGTTGTCAAGTGTTGTTCTTTGTTGGGTCTTTGCTAGCACTGCGCCTATGCAGCTTCCCGGATCGCCTGGGTTCTTGGGAACGTGTACGCTATGCCAATCAGTTAGTAATGCAACTGCTTGTCTATTAAGTGCGCCGCCGCCTGCAAGTGCTAAGTTCTTTGCACCTGTTTTCTTTTTAGTCCATGCTGCTAGATTAACTAAACAGTACTCAAATACTTTTTGTGTTGCTGCTGCAATGTCGTACATATCCTGTTCAGTAGTTAGTTCTGGTCTCCACCAACTCACACCTCTGTGCATGTTTTCTCGCATGCGTATGTAAGGGTCACAACCCATACCACGTGTTTCTATTAGCTCTTCAAGTATAGGCATAAACAATCTGTGTGGGTCACCTTTAGCTCCCCACTGGGCTACCAAGTATTCATCACGCTGTGCTTGTAGGCCCATTCGTTGTGTCATAGCACTATAAAACAATCCAAGGCTATGTGGATAACCCTGACTGTGTATCTTCTTTAGGCCTCGTTCTGTACCGTGCCATATGGTCAGGGTCTCGAACTCTCCTATACTGTCTAAGCATATTACAGCACAGTCTACATAGGGTTGGGTGTAATATGCATAAGCAGCATGACTCAAATGATGCTGGGTATACTCTATTTTGCAGGAGATGTTCCACTGTTTAAGGTAGGCTCTGATGTTGTTCTCTTTGCCTAACCAACCTTGTCCTGCACGCCATTGTCGCAGTGTCTTTAGGAACGGACGTTCATACCATATGACTTTGTTGGGCTTGCCATATTGCAGTGCATGTTCTACAATGGCATCATTTAGATCAGGGTCATTAGGTACACCGCTAAAGTCTTTGGCAAGGCCCGCCCATAATAGTTTGTTGTCATCAAATACGGCTAAGCTGGCATCGTGACTATTGCCGACTATTCCCCAAACTATCATTTATAGATAAACGGGTCTTTTTCCCGTAGCTCTTTCATGCGTTTACGGAATTTAATTTCTTCTTTGACTTTGTAGTAGGGCCATGTTATCCATTCCCATATCTTTTTTAATATCTTCTTTATCATACGAACCATTTTTTTGCTCTCAGTCTAATTTTAAGTGGGCTAGTTTCAGCAGCACTAGCAATGCTGTATAGTGTATATAGTCTTCCGTACTTATCAACACTATCGCCTATATCATTAATTTCCTGACTCCATTCAGGCATGCTAACGCCCCAGCCTTGTTCGATAGCTTGCTCTACTAATTTTTTACCAGCATGATCTCTATCAGGTACAACAAACACATCTTTATTGAGTTTGTTGATAAGCATTGCCTGTGCATCATTAATCTCTGAACCGCCTAGTGCGCAACCATCTACGTGAATAGCATCTATCTGTCCTTCACACACAATAGCAAATACTTTGTTGTATCCTTGTTCGTCTAGTCCATAAACAAATCCAGGCTGTACTTCCATAAGATACTTGGGCTTTTTATCTGCTGCAATAGTTCTAGCAGTCCATCCTACAATACGTTTTTCATAGTAAAACGGAATGATAAGTCTATCACGATATGCTAGACTAGGGCTCCAATAATAATCAGTATCATCTAAGTTTAAATGACGTGCTGCCATATACTCAAGGATAGCTAAACTAAATTTGTTGAAATCAGTAATATCAGTAATTTTAATTGCATCAGGAGGTAGTGGTACAGTTTCAAATGTAGGCAGTTCTATCTTGCGCTCTGCTACCTCAACGCCTTCGTTTAAGCGCATGACGTCAAAGGTCAGCCGTGTTATTGTATCATCTGTACAGTTGAGCCACTGTAGAAGCTTACGCAGCTTGTTAGACACCGGTCTACCTGGTTGCCAGCTTGCTTTGTATCCGCAGTTAAAACAATGATAGCTTACAGTATCACCTTCACTAATAAGTCCACCGCGTCCTCTAGTGTCTGCTGTATTGCCGTTGTGTTGACAGCAGGGGGCATTGAAGCTAGTCCACCCACTCGGAGTAGTCTTACGCTTTGCTGGCAAGTGTGCTGTAATTGTGTCGGATACAATACTCATACTACTATTATAGCAAAGTATTTTAGTTTGTCAACTAGTTTCTAATTAAAACTTTAGTAATTTTATCTGCCGGGTTGGCATCTGTTTTGAAACGTATATGACTGAACACACCATTAAAGTTTACAGGTGTTGGTGTAGTTTCTGTGCCACTAAAGGTTAACGTAGCTACATCAGCCCACTGTGTGCTTTCTGTTACTTGGTTATCAAGAGTAGCCTGTACTACAACATCACCGCTGTATGACGCTGTATACACTGCTGCGGTGTGTAATGCTTCATTGCCATTAATAGCAGGTTGGGCATCTAATGTACTGCTAGTCCATATACCCGAGTTGACTCCGGTTTCGGTAAATGAGGTGATATTAATAGAATTTTTTGGACCAGGAAATGCTTCGGTGCTTATTTTTATTATTGAATCCATACCAAAATGTGTATCAGTATATGTTAGTATGTTATCACCGGCACTGTCAATAAGATAAATGTTGTAGCTTAAATATTGCTGTTTTAAATTTAATAACTCATTTTCAGTGATAGTAACAGTAAACAACCCTTTAGTTGCTGTACTTCCGTCATCTAATACTGTTCCGTCTTTTTCTAAGACTAAATTATTAGTTTCGTCAAATGCTCTAAATTTTGGAGTATACCCTTCAGTGTTAATTGGTTTTTGATCTGCGTTTAATAATCTAAATTCTAGGATATTATCTATTCCTTTATATACTTGTACTTGTCTGTTATACACTGGTCTATACTCCGTAATGAATCCTGCCACATCCGCTATGATGGTGATTCTATTTTTGACTAAATATCTTGATAGCAATTGCATAAAGTATTTATCGGAATTTAATGTTAATAAAAGATATACAAGAAAATTTTCCTTTTTTAAGTATTCTGCAGTATGGCGGAAACGAATATATAGGTATCATATCTAATCAAGATCAATATGTTACTTCAGTATATGTTCTTACAAGCATACGCACAGAAGAAGATAAAAGTTTATTTTTAGAACTCGGCGATATTTGGTGGTGGGAATCTAATCGGATGATTCCCATTAACATTTTCTTAAAAGGAGAATTTGAACGTTTTCGGTATTGTATAATGACAATGAATTCAAAAGATGTAAATGTAACACTAGGTCCTGTTGTAAACTTAAACAATCTATCCATTAAGCGTGTAAAAAGAAAAAACGTTCAGCTAGTAAGAAAACCTAAAGACTGAGTTGATCACATAATAAATTCATATGTACTACGCATGCCATTGCGTAGGATACTGAATGAGCCTTCTTAAAGTAGTATGCACCATCAGTCGGCTTTGTCCATACTTCCTTCATTATTGTTTCCCAAGTCTCGTTCGCTAGATGCCTCTTCGCTGGTCGAATGATAGCTAGTGTCGCTGCTAATTGTTCTACCGATTGCGGCTTCAATTGCTTCAGCAGTGCTCCGTGCCCGTTTAGATGAAAGACGCTTTCGCTGAAGTCTTCGTGCTCCAGTAGTTCCCATATTGGTTTCCTTTCCATTAGTTCTATTAGATGTATTTCGTTCTTAACGTCTTTGTATATGCTTACATTAAGAAAATCTAGTTTAAAATAGCCACGCTCGTCTGCTGCCTTATGATCAACTGTGGCCAAGTTGTCAATAGGATTATGCGGAATCTCTGTTGCATAGACTCCAGTATTATGTTTTTTTCCCGTGTTTAACTTTGCTACACGGTGTTGTATTTTCGATAGTATAATGTCTCTATCTGCAAAATCTATATCAATATCAGGCAAAGTAACTTCCATTAACGTAAACTAAGTTTAAAACTAATCTATATTTTGTGTCAGTACAGCTAGTTCCGGTGTGCAGCATAGTTGACGGGAATGTTACTAGTCTGTTTTCAATACTAGATATTATTGTGCCGTCTTCAAATTTTGTATAACCATTATTAGTATTTAGATAGAAAATTGCTGATGTAAATATTTTACCAACTGATTCTGGCTGGTAGTCTTGATGATAACCGTGTTCTACAATCTTATCAGTGCATGGATTAAGATTAAGTTTTGCTCTATACATAATAGCAGGCTGTATTATTTGTACAATTGGATTTATAATAGAAAAATTATCAGACATTTCAAACGGATGTTTGTAAAAAACATGAGCCATTTGCCAGTCGTATTTTTCCTCACAATTAGGAGAATTATTTAAATCGTTGGCAATCTTATCGCCATACTGCCAATTGATATTCAGTACTTGCTTTTTCATTTCTTCAAAAACAGTCTTATCAATAAAATTGTCGTAGATTTTAATATCACTCATAATATCTTATTCCAATGAAACTTGTCTTCTTTAGGAGTTTGTCCTATATATTCCTCACCAGTTTCTCGATCGATTAATTTCCATTTCATCGGTACTTTAGTTTTAATTACAAGATCAACTGCTTGATCAAGTTCATATACTTCGGTGCCATCTAGTAATTTACGCATGTTGCTTTTCATACTTACGTGCTTTCTTTTGCGCCATGTCCCATTTAAGTTTGCTTGCACGATCTTTAAATGTAATACCTAACAAATGATCTAATTCATGCAAATAGCACTTGGCACTATATCCTTCGATCTTTACAGTTTGTTTTTCTAATTTTTCATTATACCATTCTGCAAGTATTTCTTTAGGACGTTTAATTTTAACAAACACATTTGGAAAACTCAAACAACCTTCGATATCGTCTACAGTTTCTTCTGTGTATTGTAGTACTGTAGGATTAATACACATTGTACTATTTTCTACACTGTCTCCCATAACAAACACTTTTGCATCAAGTCCGACTTGATTTGCACTTAGGCCGATGCCGTTGTTTGCTATCATAAAGTCGACCATTTCTTTTTTAAGTTCGACAGGATCAAATCCTGGATTTTCTAAGTCAACATCTTTAACTTCACGTTCTAAGATTTCATTTGGGTATGTAATTAGTTTCATAATTTACTTTCCTTTACAACGTCTTTTACTAATTGTACGTCTGCTGTTTGTCTTTTAAATCGTACTCCCCAGTGTTTAGGATCTACAATATTATATATCATGCTCAACTGTTCGTCATTAAAATTGCCCAGCATTTCTTTTCCGCTTTTGCAATTAAGCATCAGCCATGGACTAATCTTTCCATCTCTGATATGCCATACTGCTCTGTTAGGATTAGCATATAAAAAATAATGATTCCAAACACTGTTGTTTTCTTCTGCCCACTCTACCATAGTATTAATACTACGTTCAAGTGCAGTTTCTACACCTTCTTTTTTAATAAGTTCAGTAGCGTATGTTTCATACATTTCTTCTCTGCACCAATGATCTAATTTAACTCCACTAGTAACAACATAGTTAATATACTTCTCAGGATACAACGGCTTTACGTTTGATACAAAGCTACCGAACTTTACAAATGCATTGTAGTAACTGCTTTTACAAAATTCTTCGTATGTTTTATCTTTCTTTGCGCCAGCACTTAGTTTATAGAATTGATTGAATGCATAAAAGCCTAGTCGCACTCGGCGCTCATCTTTTTGTAATGCTCTACGTTTCTTTTCACACAAATGCGCCATAAGAGTTGACTCTCTTACATAACTACTGCCGCAGTATTCACATTTGTATGGCTTAGAGTTTGACTGCAATTTCATGCTCTTCTGCAAGTTGCTTGAGTTCTTTTTTTGTAGATATTCTAGCAAGTGTTTCAACCTCGTCTGTCTTTAAATGTGGATATATTTTCTCCAGCAGTTGCATTGCTTTGCCAGTACTGCCGTCACGTTTCTTAAAACCAATCCACGGATGAAACTCATTCTTGCCTGTGTTTCCACACATACACAACAACTGCCACATTAGTTTTTGATGTCCAGTGTCTTTGCCAACACCAATGTCGTTAAAGTGTTTGTTGTAGTATTCGTTAGTTTTAAACACAGCAAGTTCTTGCTTTTCACGACTACCTTGTATACCACTGACGTATCTATTTAATAACCAAAAACTAATCTGCTTCTTATGATCGTCTTCAAGATGATTCCAGATGTCACTTTCACCATTGTCAATCCAACTGAGGATTTCTTTTATTGCAAGTTTTTCTGCTGCCATGTTTCAACATCCTCCGGGGTATTAATCTCTACTCCATTAAAGTATACACTCTTACAGCCAATTTGCCAACCGTTTTTTAGCCAACGCAATTGTTCAAGTTTCTCTATGCGTTCTTCTGCTTCTACAAGCAAGTGCGGGTATGCTTGCAGAGCTTGTTTACGATATCCATAAACACCTAAATGCCATTCTCCATAACCTGTCATGCCTCTGCCAAACCATAGAGCTTGATCGCCTGCACGTACCATCTTAACTGAATTAGGATCGTTTTGCATTTTACTCGGCATTGCTGTGTACACTGTGCTTACTTCATATTGAGATAAACTAGCAATGCATTTTTCAATTAGCTCTGCTGTTACATCTGGCATATCACCCTGTACATTTATAAACTGATCGTAGTCATCAAGTGTGCGCATTGCCACAGCGCCGGCGCATCGTTCTGTGCCGTTTTCGTAATCTTCTAAATCAATAATAACTTGATGTGGTTCAAACTTGTCTGCAATACGTTTGTCATCTGTAAGCACGTATACATCATACCCTGACTTGCGGCAGCGTTCGTATACTCTGCGTATCATAGGAACGTTGTCTAATGCAACTAACGGCTTTCCAGGATAGCGTGTGCTGCCGTATCTAGCCGGTATAAGAATAGCGGTGGATGTCATCTACTACTCCTTCAAAATCTTCTAAACGTAGCATGTTAGGACCATCGCTGGGTGCGTTGTCCGGATCAGGGTGTACTTCTAAGAAATAATTAGTAACACCCAAAGCGGCGGCACTACGAGCCATGCCAGGAACGTAAGCACGATTCCCGCCGCTACTACTTCCATTGCCGCCTGGCTTTTGTACGCTATGGGTAGCGTCAAATACCAGAGGACAGTTAAAGTTATCAAGCATATACTGCATACCAGTATAGTCCACGACCAAAGTATTGTAACCAAAACTTGTACCTCTCTCAGTTATCCAGACTTCTTTAGCGTCTGCACACTTACTTAGCACTCCTGCCATGTCCCACGGTGCAAGGAATTGACCTTTCTTAATGTTAACAATCTTATCTGTAGCACATGCTGCTTGAATAAGATCAGTCTGTCGACAAAGGAATGCAGGAATTTGATATACGTCAACTGCATCTTTAAACTGTCTTTCAATACGTCTAACTTGTACAGCATCATGTACATCTGTTAGAGTCTTTACACCCAGTGTAACTTTAAGTGCAAGAAAATCTGTAAGTGTTGCATCTATGCCCATGCCACGTTTACCACTGGCACTTGTACGGTTGGCTTTGTCAAAACTTGCTTTGAAGTAATATTCGATGCCATACTTGTCGCACACACGTTTACACTCTTGTGCAATCTCTGAACTCTGTGCAAGTGTTTCGTGCTGACACGGCCCTGCAATAATTCTCATTTCTCATCCTTTACTATATAATACGTAGTAACTAACTTGTCCATTATTTTTTTAAGTGTTGGATTTTTTGAAGCTACTTCGCATAAGTTTTTCCACTCACCGTAGTCTAATATTTCACCTTGTGCTCTTGCAACAGCACCTGGATCGCCGCCTATAATCCAACGAGGTATCTCAGGTTTATCTCGATAATGAGCGTAGACAACACCGTCGCTACGCTCGTATATCAATGCTTCGCCTGGAATCATCTTAGCCAAGATTACTTGTCCATTAACTCTGCTTTGCGCTTCTCGATAGCTGCAAGGCGTTGAGCTTCTGCTTCGATGTCAGCAGAATCCTTTTCTGCCTTTGCTGTTCCGTCGCGACCCATTACCATCAAAATGATTGCTGTGATTAACGGTGAGATGAGTAGTGCAACTACAAACCAAAGCCATCCATTACGGCCCCAGTTGTTAGCCCAATAGCCTACTAGAGCTGAAAATACTACTGCGATTAAAATAATATCCAATTTACTTCTTTCCTTTTACTTCGGTGCCGCTAGTACGACGAACAATATCATCGTGATTAAATTCAGCCCAGTACAGTTCAAAAGCGACACCGTCTTCTAGTCCTTCGAACTGATGAATCTTACCGGGCTTGACTTGTGTAAAGTCGCCTGCTTCAAGAATAGTTTCGTCAACTAAGCCTTGATCATCTTGCCATACACGCACCAGCATCTTGCCCGACTCTACAAAGAAGCCATTCCATTTAAATTGATGTTCGTGCTCTGAACACTTGTATCCTGCTTTGTATTCAATACGGTGAAACTCCAGTACTCCATTAGCATGTATTAGTTCTGTGTTACCCCAGATTTTTCCTGCTTTAATTCCCATTATACTAATTTTCCAAAGTCTAGTATTTCACACTGCCTGCTTATATCTTTTACAAAAAATGCACAAAGTGGATTGTCGCCATCAGTAATTGGTACACTTAATAATTGTCCGTTTTTCATTTTAGGAAAATACCATTTTACATCTGTATAGAAATTTACAATGCTTATTTTTTCAAAACTGTTTTTAAATCCCTTTAACGGATTAATTAAAAACGCATCAAATCCTCTATCATTAATGCTTGTTAGAGGCAATATTTCTAAATCGTGTCCCGATTGTGCGTCACCAACTGCAACGCTCCAATCAACAGGCATAGTTATTTCATGTCCACCAATATCTAAAACCATTGCCGGTGCACTAAATGATTCTAAGAAAATCAAAGGCACCCAAAAGAAATCTGGATCCTTTGGATCACTATTGTCTAATACACTAAATCTTACATCTTCGTCTATTGTCTCAGGTAAGTTATCTAAATGATAACATTTATTATCTAAAGTTAATATTCTCATACTTGTTAATTCCAATCCACTTTTTCAATAGTAAAGGGATACTCTGCTTCTTTGTAAAATTTCTTACGCTGAGTCAGATGTCGCTTCGCAAACTTACACGTACTTGTAAGATCCCATATTTGCACGAAGTCTTTGTCCTTTGCCTTTCTTACG
>Ga0209137_1002748_pt1 | contig 15181 bp, 14 predicted proteins | sample SaaInl5LU_22_DNA_FD_184642 | JGI IMG/M metagenome (GOLD analysis project Ga0209137, IMG submission 184642) | Marine microbial communities from expanding oxygen minimum zones in the Saanich Inlet - ESP_105LU_22_DNA (SPAdes) (version 2) | ecosystem: Environmental > Aquatic > Marine > Intertidal... | reverse complement strand
CTTAGTTCCTCAAAAGTTTCTGCAAAAGATATTTGTGCTAAGCCCATAGACTTTGAAATATCTTTATCAGTATCTGAGGAAGAAAGTATATTTATCTTTTTATTTATCTTGAATTCTTTCTCAATTTCTTTGTAAGTTAATCCAAACTGTGACATTAAATGCATGCCTGTAGCTATTAATTGAAGAGTGAGCTCTTGATCAGATTCAATTTCTTTTATAAGCCAATAAAGCAAGCCATATTCAGCACGCGTTCCTGTAATTACGCATACTTTTCTTTTAGTCATATTAATTCGTCTTCACTATAATTTTTACTTGCGATTGTACCAACTATTTTATCCCATCTCATTGGACTAATTCCGTTGCCTGGCCTTTTTATTGTTAGATTTTTCTCATTAAGAATATCGCCTTGTTTAATTTTTGTTTTTGCGACTATTGACTTTCTAGCTACTTGAATATTTGGACTTTCACTACTTGATGGTTTTTTGATACCATTTCCTAGAGCTTTTTCAATATTTCTTATAGCTTTAATCATAGATTTTAATTCATCAGGCTCAAGACTAGCTCTATGGTCAGGTCCTTCAGAATTACTATCAAGTGTAAAATGCTTTTCTATACATTGAGCGCCCATTGCAACAGCCGCAATATCTACTTCAATTCCCAAAGTGTGATCACTATAACCAAAAGCTATATCGAATGTATCTCCAATAGTGATCATAGCTTTTAGATTTACATCTTTCATAGGTGTTGGATACATAGTATTTGCATGAAGTACTGTAATATTTTCTTTTTTTGTTCCCTCATATCTTAGGACATCTAAAGCATCCTTTATTTCATCAATATTTGCCATTCCGGTTGATAAAATTACTTTTTTGTTTAACTTTCCAATTTCTCTTAAATAAGGAAGGTTTGTGATTTCACCACTTGGTATTTTAAATACCTCTAAACCTATATCATTCAAAAAATTTATGCTATCTATATCAAAAGGGCTTGATAAAAAGATTATTTGCTTGCTCTTACAATAAGATATTAGATTTTCATGTGTTTTAGCATCGAGCTCTAATTTTTTTAACATCTCAAATTGAGATTCAGTCTTATCTGTAGTTTTTTTTTGATATTCTGCTTTCTTAGCTATTTTACTTACTAAATCTTTTGCTTTAAAGGTTTGAAACTTCACTGCATCTGCGCCAGCATCAGAGGCAACATCAATGAGCTTTTTTGCTATATCAATTGAGCCATTATGATTGACACCTGCTTCTGCAATAATAAATACACTCATTTAATCAAACTGCCGGCTTTTATAAAAGAATTTTCTTTTATTGTGACTAGCTCTCTTGTTGTAACATTGCTGCCAATAAAACATCCAGGCTCTATTTGTGATCCGCCATTAATAGTTGCATTAGTAGATACATGACAATGCTCCGCTATTACGCAGTCGTGTTCGATTAATGCTTTTGAATTTATTATACAATTATTGCCTATGGATGCATTTGCGTTAATTACTGCATTATGCATTACAACAACTCCATCACCGATTGACGCATGTTTAGATACATAAGCATGTGGAGAAATAATTTTAGGTAGAGTGAAGCCTGATTTAATAGCCATATCAAATAACTTAACTCTTAGATTTGATGATTTTATTTGACCAACAGTAATAAGAGCGTATTTATATTTTTTTGCTAATTTTGGAAGATCATCGTCAATACCAAAAACTGAGTAACCAAGGATGTTTGTTCCTAAAAGTTCTGGCTTGTCTAATATTCCTTCAATATTAAATTGGCCATCTTGTTCGATAACATCTATTACTGATTTACAATGTCCTCCCCCACCAATCAAAACAATATTATTCATAGCACAACGCTACTAGGTATATTTACAACACGATCATTTAACCATATTGAATTAGTTAGATTGCCACACTGCGCATGTTTATACATTGAAAGTTTATGCATCATTATCCAAATTGGTCGTGTCATTACTCCACAAGAATTAGTCTCTTCTAAAAATTGATCTCTTTGTTTTTTATTTTTAAGAACAAGGACATTTAGCCAATAATTAGATTTACTATTTGATGGCTCCTTAAAAAAAGTATATTCTTGATTTTTAAAAAACTGCTCATAATTATCAGCAAGAGTTCTCTTTCTTGCTAAGAAGTTATTAAGATTTTCGAGCTGCGCAACAAGTAAAGCTGCATTTATGTTTGGCATACGATAATTGTAACCCACCATGTCATGGTTAAAATCCCATTTATGAGCTACCTTGGCAGTTGTGCTTAAATGTTTTGCCTTTTCTGCAAGCACTTTATCATTGGTAATAATGCATCCACCACCACCTGCTGTAATAATTTTATTACCATTAAAACTCATAACTCCTAATTGACCAAAAGTTCCAGTATGTTTATCTTTATATTTACTACCAACACTTTCAGCAGCATCTTCAATTAAAAATATATGATTTTCATCGCAAATTTGTTTAATTTCGTCTATTTTGCATGGGTGTCCAAAAGTGTGCATTGGAACACATGCTTTAATTACTCTACCAGTTGTATTATTTATGCATTGTTTATTTTTAACAGTTGTATTGTCTTTAAGAAAGTATTTCAATGCGGAAGGTGATAAACCCATTGTATCTTTTTCAACATCAATGAATATTGGTTGTGCGCCACAATAACTAATTGCATTACAAGTAGCGACAAAGGTCAAAGGTTGAGTTATAACTTCATCATTTTGATTTACATTTGCAAGCAAGAGCGATACATGAAGTGCGGACGTTCCATTACTGGTTGCAACAGCAAATTTTGCACCTGTATATTTTGCAATTTTTTCTTCAAATTCATCTACGTATTTACCAATCGATGAAACAAAAGTTGAATCGATACATTCGTTAATATATTTTTTTTCATTGCCAGAGAACCTTGGCTCATGTAAAGGAATAAACTCCTTTGATTTATATATTTCCTTAATGAACTCAATAGTATTTTCAAACATTACATTTTTCCATCAAGGTACTTGCCTCTATCAAGGTATCTAAAACCAGGTAGGATTTTAAAAAACTCTCTTACAATTTCTTTTTTGTTCCAACTTTTTTTGAGTTTAAGTTGTTCAATAACAAATTCAAAATTCTCTAACTTATTATTGTCATATTCAGGCTCATTCTTAATAACGCCTATACTTTTAAATTTATCCATATCAAGACTTTCTTTATCTGTATAAAACTCTTCAAAATCTTTTTCTCCAGTTGTATCACTTTTAGCAAACAAACAAGGCCATTTTCCATGCTCAGGCAAAGTCTTAATTAATTCTCTCGCCTCTTCTTCAGAATCGCATATATGAGCATCATAACCCCTATACTTTAAATATTTTATAGCAATGTCAGAAAAAGATATAAGATGCAGTGATTCACTTAATTTTGGGAAAAATACATCTCTATTTTCTCCAAAAATACAACTCATTAGACAAAGCTCCCCACTTTCTTTTGGAGTCACAAAATAACGTTTAATATCATTTGGTGCGGCAATTGGTTGCCTTTTATAAATTCGTTGATTAAATCCATATAATAAGGAACCATCACTAAAAGCTACATTTGCAAATCTTGCAGTTGAGATACTGATATCCTTTGATCTTCTCATTAAAAACATCTCCATAATTCTTTTGCTTGCACCCATCATATTGACTGGATTCGCAGCCTTGTCAGTGCTTACACAGAAATATTTTTGTGTTGAATTTTTAATTGCTTGTTTGATTGTCTTGTCGGTATTAAAAATATTGACATCTATCATTCTCATTAATGTGTATGGATCTTCTTCACTTCGAACGTGTTTTAATGCAGATAGATTTAATACATAATCATATTTACCATCTGATTCAATAAATGCATCGTATTCAACCGATCCAATATCTAAAGCAAAAGTATTAAAATCTCCATCAATATAACCATGCGAACTTCTAATATCTCTTACTAATTCAGTTAAATTATTTTCATTAATATCAACTACATGTATCTTTTTTGGATTATTCTTGAATATTTGTTTGACTACAGCCTGTCCTATTGATCCTGCTCCACCAATAACAAGAAATGAAGACGAAGAAACTACTTTGTTAAGCTTTTTATAATATTGATTTATATCATCTCCAAAAAGCTCTTTGTTTCGTCCTATTAAATCTAATGCTAATTTATCACTCATTCTTTTTCACTCTTTTTTCATTTAAATTATTGAAGAACTTTAATAGATCTAGATTTTTCGTCCATAATTTTTATTATCTTAATCATAATTTTTAATTACACTTATGCATGTGATGCCATATTTTTAAAGCGCTCATTTTTTTCTATGAGCTCTTCATATGTTCCATGATCATCAATCTTTCCATCATCTATAAAGTATATTTGGTCGCAATTTTCAACAGTTTTAAGTCGATGAGCAATCAATATGATAGTTTTGTATCCACTTAAACCACTAATAGCTTTCATAATTTGTTTTTCAGTAATGCCATCAAGGGAACTAGTTGCTTCATCAAATACAATAACTTCTACTTTGTGATACAAAGCTCTTGCGATACCTATGCGCTGACGCTGACCACCTGATAGTTGAACCCCGCGCTCTCCAACTTTAGTATGGATGCCGTTACTGAGACTTTCACAAAATTCGCCAAGGTTAGCTAACTTTAGTGCTTGCTGAACTTGCTCTAAATTAATATCTTCATTAGAAATACCGAATGCTACATTTTCAGCAATAGTTCCCTCTGATAGAAAAATACTTTGAGCTACAAACCCAATAGTATTCTGCCATGATCGACGGTTATGGTCATCAATAACTGTATCATCAACAACTAAATATCCTTGTTGTGGCTTTATTAGACCAAGAAGAACATCAATGATTGTTGATTTGCCCGCACCAGAAGGACCAACTATTCCAATTATATTTTTTGCAGGTATTGATATATTTATTTGGTTAAGTACTTTTTTATCTTTGTTTGGATAAGTAAAAGAAATATTTTTGAGATCTAATTGTTTTTTTGGATAAAGATAACCATGTTTATCTTTTGCTTTTAATGTTTGGATTTCTGCTAATTTAATATTATTTAAGTCCTCTCGTATTTCATCAAAAGCTGCAGTATTAGTATTTATTACAGCGATACTTTGATAAATTTGCTGGAACGCGGGTAATAATTTTATGGCTCCAACCGCATAAAGAGTAAGTATTGGTAAAATAATACTCAAATCGCCATCATAACTAATGAGTAAGTATAGAATGAGCAATATTAATGACCCAAAAGCCAATAGTTCAATAAGAAAACGAGGTGCCTGGATTAATGCAGTGCCTGTGCCTTGGCTAAACGCAAGAAAGATACCAGTTTTGTGAAAACGTTTGATAAAATCATAATCTCTTCCTAGTAAAAGCAAGTCTTTGATTCCACCAAAGGCCTCATTCATTAAACGAAAACGCTGTTCCATAACTTCTGTTGTAGCTGATCCATAACTTTCTAGACGTCTTTTAACAACTCTAACCAAGGTATAGTAGGTGGATAAAAAAATAATAGTTCCGACTATTGCAACTTTTGCATTATATATAAAGATGCTGGTAGTCATTAGCAAAGCAAGTACAGCTTTTGCGTTTACATGCATTAGAGGGACTAAAATACCACTTGTTACTCTTACTGTCTCAGTGGCAATTTTTTTTGTTAGTTGGGCGCTACTCCCAGAAGAATGAAACAACCAATCCTGCCTTAAGTAGTGAGTGTAAAGTCTATCTGATATTTCTGAGCCAACTGAATATGCAAACATAGATAATTTCCATATAGTAAAAATAGAAATTAAAGATGAAATTATTAAAACTGTTAGGACACATAGGCCTAAGATGAACATAAATTGTGTTTCTGAGGTTATGCCGCTTGATTGATAAACTTGAGCCACGAATGTATCTTCTTGTAGTTGATTCAAATCTCCCACCAAAACCATGAAAGGAATAATAGAGGCGACACTAAATATCTCAACGATAGAAACTAATGTAACTAAAATTTGAAGAACATAAAAACGTTTACGCTGACTTGGAGTAAGAAGCGTAAAAAGTTCTTTTAGAAGTTTATACATAATAAACTCTGAACTTTATTTTAGTTTTAAAGCTAGAATTTTCATTTATTGAATGAGATTACTTGTGAAGTCTGCTGATCATGGCTTGTTTTAATATTGCTTATTTTTTGTGTTGTGATTGGGTAGTGCGTCATTACTTTAAATTTTTAATACTAAAAAATTCACGAATAAGTACAACCAAAATACCGAGCATTCCTCCAAAAATAAAACCTAAAATACAAATAGATACACGATTAGGCTCATCCCGTTTCTCCATAACTTCTGGAGGATCTAGGTATGAAAAAACATAAAACTCATTTGCTTCTATCAAAGTCAGTTGTTGCATTTTATTCTGAAGCAATTGAGCAATAACTTGTTTAATTTCTGTAAAACTAGTTTGCGCAATCTGTGCATTTAAAAAATCCATTGATAGCTTTGCTTCTTGTTTATCATTTGTTCTAAAGAAATAATTAAGCTGGCTTACGATCAATTCAACCCATTCTTTAGCCACATGAGGTGATTTGTGTTTAATAGAAATTGTTACAAAACCAGTGTCATAATCTTGTGAAAATTTCATCAGATCCTTAAATTCGTCATAACTTTCTTGAGCACTTGGAATTTCATCCCAAGTTTTTGTTTCTTGATTGTAATCACTTTTATAAACAATAGTATTGGTATCAGAATTCCAAGACTGGATCGCCATAAGATTGGGGAGATATATATTAGGTAAAATATTATCTTTAAAAAAACTTAGGGTATGAACTTTTTGTGAAGCTTTTGCTGCATTACCTGAAGAATTAGTTGATAAGTTGATTCCCGCAAGACTTGCTAACCCAGTAATATTACTAGAAGAGCTTGAACGACCGTCAGAACCAACTGGACTAAGAAGTGATTCAGACTTATATATATCAGGCAAGTTGAGGCTATATAAGACTCCCGATATTGCAAAAAATGATGTTATGGCAATTATTAGCCATTTGCCTTGCCAAAGAGCTTCAAAGAGCTTTTTTAGGTCTATTTCATCATTAGAATTAATAGAATTATTTAAATTGATTTCATTATTCATGTGGATGATTATACAGCTTTATGCATCTATTTAGGATAAAATGTATAAGGTTCTTAGTAGTTGATTTTAACTTTTTTACTATCTAGTAATTATAATTTCTAATCATTATATATTCAAATTAACTATATATTTATATCATTAATATAGTCAAAATGTTTTTTGTATATGCCATTTTGTAATGACAGCATATCTATTTTTTTTTTATCAAGTCTTTTTTTATAAAGCCTTCCAAGCAATAAACGAATAAAAGCTTTTAAAAGCTTATTCTTATATACGTAATTTAGAAATATCGATGATTTAAGGTAACCAGCATATTTGAAATCATATATATTTTCTTCAATTTTTTGATTGCCAAGATCTGTTTGAACAATAAAATTTACCACTATTTTTTGCAATGAATGAAAAATACTTGGTTTCTGAAATAATAATCTTTTTATATAAAAAATAGTCCTATCTTTTATATCTTGCAATACATTTTTATCATTGAATATTTCTACGTATCTTGAAATTTGCACACCTTGATGAACAAGGTTGATAGATTTGAATGCAGCACTAGCTGATTCAGAATGTACTGTAAAAAATGCTCCAACTTTTGATAGATATGCAAAATCATATCTAGAAGTAGCTCGAAACAAAAATCTCATATCATGACCATCATCAAACCTATTATCCATTTCTTCATAAATCTCAGCTACCTCTCTTCTAAAAACCATTCCTGTCCAAATTTGTGGGATATTACCAGAATGAAAGTCATCGAAACCTTTTTCCTTGCAATGAAAGCTTAATTTATTTGTACATTCTTTGTTACCAATAAGATTTGAATTTTCATCTATTTGTAATGTATTCAATATAATAAACATTATTTCAGGATTATTGTCTAGAATATTGATTGCATTTTCATAAAGATCCATCGCCATGCAGTCATCATCACTTAAAATGGAAAAATATGGTGTATCAATGCTTTTAAATGCAAGCTTAAAATTTGCAAGAGCTCCAATATTAGATTCATTACAATAATATTTTATTCTTTTATCACTTTTACTTAAATTAGCCACAACATCTTTGGTGTTGTCTTTTGATGCATTATCAAAAATAGAAAGCTGGATGTTTTTATAGCTCTGGCCAAGAACACTGTGCATTGCTCTTAGGAGAAGTTTTGGACGTCTATATGTGGGTATTAGTGCAGTGATTCTAGCATTCATAATACTATCTTTTGATTTTTATTTGTGAGTTTAAATGAAATAACCATATTTATTATTTTGACATTGATTCCTTCGTATAAGAAGCAAAAAAATGGTTAAATGTATTCATGAAAAATCTACTATTTACTAGTTTTCCAATTCGGAATTCCTACAATATACTGAGGCTCTAGTGGGTTGTCCTCTATAGCACCAAATTTCAATAAACTCTTACAACCATAATCTTTTGCAACGTCTATTGCATGATCTCGAATAGTTTTTGGAATACCTGAGCAAACATTTATTGCACCAGATTGATTGGATAATGAAATATCTCCAATAATTTTTCCTGCTACAGAAACATTCATAAAATCTCGAACTTGATTTCCAGATGATAGTTTTGCTGGTTTGCCTCTGATAAGTTGTTTTTTTATGTATGGAACTAATCTTCTATCATCCTCTCCTTCTCCATATAGATAAAATAACCTACACCATGCAAATGAAATATTATTTGATTTAAAAAGTTGTTCTAATATTTGAAAGGTTGCTATCTTTGCAGCTGCATAAATTGTGTGCGGCTTCAAAACACCATTAGTTGGAATTGGGTGATTAGAAGTTTGATATTCTGCACAAGTTCCGATACCTATAAACTTTTTAATACCTGCAGATAGGCAGCCTTCTGCTAAATTTAAAGAGCCTCTCAAACAGTCAATATTACTTAAAGAAGTATAATATGCCCTTGGCTCAGCATACCACGCTGCATTAATAACAATATCTGTGTCTTTGCATTTAGAAGTCCACCAAGAGCTTGTTTCATTAAAAATATCTTCTGTTTCAATTATTGAAACTAAATTTTTAATATTATGAAATACGTCATCAGAACCCTTTCTAACTACTAAAACTATGTCAACATCGTTTTTTGAAAGCTGATTCAAGATTTGTTTTCCAACAAATCCAGTTGCTCCAGTTAATAATATTCGTTTTCTCATAATAATAATAAAAATATTAAATCATTGTTATGTGTTGGTAGTACCTCATAAGAATCATAATATCTTAATAAAAAAAAGGAATATTATTTTAAATACTAAAATTTTTATCTAGCTCTAATATTCTATCTTCTAACAAACCCCATTCACGATCTTTTTCAGAGACCACAGTAGGCTCTATTGGCCAATCTATACCTATCAAAGGATCATCAAAACACGCTCCAGATTCATATTCAATATTATAATATGCAGAGATTGCATATACGGCTGTTGAGTTTGGTTCCAATGTAATGAAGGCATGGCCAAATCCTTCAGGAACAATCATGCTCTTACCATTATTAGGGGTTAGCACTTCACCATGCCATTGGAATCTTGTTGGAGAATCTGGTCTTAAATCTATTCCAACATCCCATATTGATCCTGAAGTACAGGCAACAACTTTCGCTTCAGAAAATGGTGGATATTGAAAGTGGACTCCTCGCAAAGTGCCTGCCTCGACCGATGTTGAAGTATTTACATGAACTATATTTGTTGGCCTGCCTGCATTAGAAATATCATCTTCTCCAAACAATCTAGAGAAAGATCCACGATTGTCTTCTACGATTTTTCTTTGAAGAACATATAAGTCAGAAATTGATGTTTTTTCTAGTTTCATAATTTCACCATATTAATTTAGTTTTTTCATACTAGGTTGAGCTATCCATATATTAGCGTTTGGTGCCAAATTTTTTATATTAGAGCTTAGTTCCTCTGCGATATTCCATGGTAAAATCAGAACATCTGTAGGATTTGCAGAATTTAAATGTTCTGGAGCTAACACTGGAACTTGAGAACCTGGTAAAAATTTACCTTGTTTTTCATAACTAGCATCAACAACATACTTTAAAGTTTTTGATGCATCTCCAACAGCATTTAAGAAAGTATTACCTTTATGTGCAGCCCCATAACCAACAACTACATGGCCTAATTTTTCTCGTTCAAGCAACCACTCACGCAAGCCATTAATTGCATCTTTTGAGCGGTTTGCGAAATCTTCCCACTTATCTTCACTAAACAAACCTGATGCCTTTTCTTCATCTAATGCTTTCTGAATAGTATCATCTGGAATCTCTGATTTACTTAACCAGTATCTATTAGATCCACCATGTGTTGGCAAGCGATCGATATGAAACAACGATAAACCACATTTTCTAGATACCACATCAACTGAATGAGCTGTTAGATATGAGTAATGTTCATGATATATAGTGTCAAAAAAAGCATTATTTAGTAAAACATCAAATGAGGGATTTTCGATAGTAATAATTGTTGAGTTATTCGAAAGTATTTCCATACCTTTTGTAAAATCTTGCTGATCTGGTATGTGTGCATAAACATTATTAACACATATTAAATCTGGATGACCATAGTCTGCTAATATAGCTTTTGCTAAATCAACTCCAAAAAATTTTGAAATTGTTGGAACTCCAGCCTGTCTCGCAATTTCTGCTGTATTTTCTGGAGGTTCAACATTCAAAACAGAAACACCTAACTTTTGGAACTGAGTAAGAAGATATCCATCATTTCCACCAAGCTCAATTACGAGGCTATCCTCATTTAAGGCAAGCTTTTCAAGCATTTCTTTAGCAAAATTTGTTGCATGAGTAACCCAATATTCACTTGCTGAAGAAATATAAGGATATGTTTCATGAAATATTCTTTCTGGTAAAACATATTCACCAAGTTGTCCTAAGCCACAACTTCGACAAACTTTTAAATGAAGTGGAAATTTATCTAAAACTTCATCAGAATTCATACCATATTCAGCTGGAAGAGGTTGTTCTTTTAAATCTAATATACTAACTAAGTCTTTAGAGTCGCATCCACGACAAATCAGAGATCCTCTATCAGAAATTGGTATTACTTTCATATTTTTACATTCCTTTTTTGAGCTGCTTTTAATTTAGGATTCATTGTAGGTAAATTTTAAAATAAAATCTATTTATAATATATGGGCATCATCAAACAAGCTGTCATGCAATTCCTTAACAGTTTTTTCATACGTCATAAGCGGTTTATAACCTGTATGATCTGCTAAATTAGCAATAGAAAAATCTTCCTTCTCAAGAATAATATCATTATATGGAAGTTTGCCGAATTCCATTTTTTTCTTTGAGGGAAATAATTCAAACATTCTTTCTACATATTCTCTCAATTTTCTTGGATTTCCCGAACCTACCCAGTACTCTTCATCCGATTTACCTTTTTCACATATTAAGTAATATCCCAAAGAACAATCTGACAATGAAATAACATCAAAAAATTGTTCTCCACTTGAAAATACAAGATCATCTCCATTTACTAGTTTTTGCAAAGTAACCTGTAAAAATGAATCTTTGTCATCGTCCTCACCCATAACATGAGAATGAAGAACATAAATATAATCAATACCCATGTTTGAGGCTTTTAATTTAAGAGCATATTTTGCTGCAATTTTTGCAACTGAATATATGACGTGTCTGTTATATTGATCATTTTTATGATGATCAAGTTTGATATATTTGTGCGTAAAAGCTTCCTCCATAGTACCAACCTGAATAAAACGGCTACAGCCGATCTTTTCAGATATTTCCAAAGCATTTACACACCAGGCTACATTTTGCATCTGTGAATGAATATTTAAATCAGAAAGTTTAGTTTCTCCACCCCAAGCAAGATTAAAAAAAACGCAATCATCTCCAACACTCCATTTAATTTCTGAAATTTTTTCACTAAGTTTAGATATATTCTTCATATCAAGATTGAGGTATGTGGCATCTTTTATTCGTTTTCTTCGTATTTTTGAAACATCATTCAAATCTTTTCTTCCAATTGCTAGCACATCAATTCCTTTGGAAACCAAGAATTCAACAAATGCTGAACCTATAAATCCAGTTGAACCAGTTATAATTGCTTTTTTCATAATCTATTGTTTTTCAAAAAAATTATATTGGTTATAACTAGGGATAAAAGCTGTATCTGAGCAGAGTAACTTATTATCAAAGAAATCATATGAGAAAACATCAGAATAATCTAAAGCATCAATTGACAGACCTTTAATATATTTTTCAAACTGTAAAAAATAGTCACTCAGTTTTGCCGGCTTTCCATAACCGATATAATAATCCAACTTATTTAAGCTCTTGGAACCTAAGAGGTAGTATGCATAAGCAACATCTTTTGTAGATATAATATCAAATAACTGTTCATTTTTAGGTATATCATAATCCTGATTAGAAATTATTTTATTGAGTGTTTGAGGAATATATCCCCCAATTGATAAATCAGATGATATTGGAACTGATAAGCGAGTATGAATATAATTAATTTTTTCAAGATATGCGGTCATGAAGCACATGTCTCTTGATGCAAGCTTTGCAATAGCATAATTACCTTGGGTAGAATTAAATTTAGAGCCTTTATCTAAATACCATTCTGCATAAGTTTCTTCAATCGTACCTGAGTTTATAAATTGTGAACATCCAATTTTTTTTGCAATCTTGATGGCGTTTGATGAAAATGTCACGTTTTGAAGCTGATCTTCTATAGATCCATCTGTAAGCCTTTGCACTCCCTGCCATGCCAAATGATAAAAAACACAGTTTTTATTTATTATCCAATTCAAATTATCAAGAATGTCTTCTAGATCCAATATACTATTCATATCTAATTGGAGATACTTAACTTCTTTTCCAAACATATCATTACAATCTGATTTAGATAAATTTTGCCGACCTAAACAAATAACATCTACCTTCTTATTTGCTAAAAATTTTGCAAGTGATTGCCCAACTAAGCCGGTACTACCTGTTATTATTGCTTTTTCTATCATTAATTAAATTTGAATATTAGTACTGTAATCAATTATTTGAGTTTCTGTTTGCTGCTGCATGTCTTTATTTTTTTTCCATGAAAGGTGCCATTCCACAGTTTTACGCAATGCTTGTTCTATATTCCATTGTTGAACCCAATTAAGCCTTTTTATTGCTTTGGTACTATCAAGTTTTAATTGAACAGCCTCATGTGGTTGTGGTGCATCATCAACTAACCAATTACAATTTGGAATAAGTTTGCATAACTCTTCAACAACCCATTTAACTGATTTTGAATCCTCATCTTTTGGTCCAAAATTCCAAGCCTCAGTAAAAGACTCGCCACTCTTGAAAAGATTCTCTGCAATTAATAAATACCCATATAGTGGCTCAAGAACATGTTGCCAAGGTCTTATAGAATTTGGGGACCTAATTGTTAAAGTCTCTCCTAAATCAATTGATTTAAAAAAGTCTGGAATTAAGCGATCAACTGCCCAATCACCACCCCCAATAACATTTCCAGCTCTTACACTTGCGATAAATTTATTGTTGTCTTGAAAGAATGATTTACGAAATGCTGAAGAAACTATTTCTGCACAGGCCTTGCTGGCTGAGTAAGGATCATGACCACCTAATCTATCATCTTCCACATATGGCTTGGACCATTCTTTATTCTCATAACATTTATCAGTTGTTATATTAATAATCGCCTTAATGGTTTCTGAATATCTTGCTGCTTCTAAGACATTTGCTGTACCTATTACATTAGTAGAAAAAGTATCTAAAGGATTATTATATGATGAGCGCACTAAAGGCTGCGCAGCCATATGAATTAGTATGTCTGCATTTGATTGTTTTATTGCTTTTGAGATTTTATTAAGGTCTCTTATGTCTGCGATTGTTGAGCTTGAAATACGGCTCTCTAAATTAGTGACTTTATAAAAATTAGGTCCTGGATTAGGGTTTAAAGAAAAACCATGTACTCTCGCTCCAAGCATAGTAAGCCAATATGCCAGCCATCCTCCTTTAAAACCAGTATGTCCAGTTAAAAAAACTGATTTATTTTTCCAAAAGGAGGTATTGATCACCATTTCCTCCATGGCGCTTTACCAGAATTCCATAATAAATTAAGTTCATTTTTTTCTCTTAAAGTATCCATAGGTTGCCAAAAACCATCGTGAATAAAGGCAGACAACTCGCCATCGTTAGCTAGAAGAGATAGTGGTTCATTTTCCCAACTAGTTAGATCTCCATCTATAAGATCAATTACACTAGGGTTTAGAACAAAGAACCCTCCATTTATCCAACTTTGATCACCCTCAGGTTTTTCCTCAAATTTGTTAATAATATTATCTTCTCCAATATTAAGCGCGCCGAAACGGCCCTGAGGTCTAGTTGCGGTTAATGTAGCTTTTTTTCCATGCTTTTTGTGATATTTTATTAAATCAGAAATATTAATATCACTAACACCATCACCGTAAGTGAAACAAAATTCTGACTCGTCTTGGACATAGCTCTTTACTCTTTTTAAACGGCCCCCAGTCATAGTATCTTCACCAGTATCTACAAGTGAAACCTTCCAAGGTTCTGATTTGTTTTGATGAATATCTATAGAATTTTCTTGAATATTAAAAGTAACGTCAGACATATGAAGATAATAATTTGCAAAATACTCTTTAATTAAATAGCCCTTGTATCCGCAACAAATTATAAAATCATTTATACCATGGGATGAATAAATTTTCATAATATGCCACAAGATTGGCTTCCCACCGATTTCAATCATTGGTTTTGGCTTTAAATCTGTTTCTTCAGATATTCTTGTTCCAAGGCCGCCTGCTAAGATTACCGCTTTCATATTTACAAGACTGCCCCTTATATAGTTCTAAAAAAATGTCTATTATTATACATTACATTGGTACCCGAGGCCGGACTTGAACCGGCACGATATTTCTATCGAGGGATTTTAAGTCCCTTGTGTCTACCAATTCCACCACTCGGGCAAGTTAATAGATACCAAATTTTTAGACATTATACTTTTTTAAATATAAATGT
>Ga0209137_1002745_pt1 | contig 15190 bp, 13 predicted proteins | sample SaaInl5LU_22_DNA_FD_184642 | JGI IMG/M metagenome (GOLD analysis project Ga0209137, IMG submission 184642) | Marine microbial communities from expanding oxygen minimum zones in the Saanich Inlet - ESP_105LU_22_DNA (SPAdes) (version 2) | ecosystem: Environmental > Aquatic > Marine > Intertidal... | reverse complement strand
CCCGCCGCTAAAATCAGACAGTTAATGCAAAGCGGCCAATCCGTGGTCTTCGTTGCTGAATCTGCGGGACGACGGGAAGCGTTACTGGAACTTCTCGCCAAACATGGTGTACGCCCTAAACCGCTTGATCAGTTCAGCGATTTCAACCCTGAATCTGAGCCGGCAGTGATCACCCTCGGCTTATTGGATCAAGGGATCACCATCGATGGATTTTCGATCGTTCCCGAAAGCCAACTCTTTGGTCGTCGAGTGCCTCAAAGACGCCGACGGAAACAGCATGAGATCGCCACAGACCTCATTGTGCGGGATCTCTCAGAAATCGAAGTGGGCGATCCGATCGTCCACCTCGATCACGGCGTCGGTCATTACCAGGGGCTTGAGACGATTGCGCTTGGTCATGACATCAACGAATTTGTCACCGTCGAATACCGAGATGGAGCTAAGCTCTATATTCCGGTGACCAATCTTGGCGTATTAAGTCGCTATGCAGGTGGTGACCCCGACGCGGTGTCCGCACACAAACTCGGCACCGATCGCTGGAGTAAAGCCAAACAAAAAGCCGCAGAGGAAATCCGAGACAAAGCCGCTGAGCTTTTAGACATTTATGCGCGACGCGCTGCGAAGCAAGGTTATGCACATCAAATCGATGAGACCCAATATGATCGGTTCGCTGACGGTTTCCCATTTGAATTAACCCCTGATCAGGAAACATCCATCGACGCCGTACTAGCTGATCTCAAGGCCCCAAGACCCATGGATCGTTTGGTCTGTGGTGATGTTGGATTTGGGAAAACAGAAGTCGCAATGCGTGCCGCATTTGCGTCAGTCAGCAGTGGCAAACAAGTCTGCGTGTTGGTACCAACGACCCTTCTGGCTCAGCAACATTTTGAGTCATTTAGAGATCGCTTCGCCGACTGGCCGGTGACCGTCGAAGTTCTCAGTCGATTTAAATCACCCAAAGAAACCAAAGCCGTCATTGAGCGTTCCAATCAAGGCAAAGTCGATATTCTGGTGGGAACTCACAAACTCCTCTCGAGCGATCTTCAGTTACCAAAACTCGGACTGTTGATCATCGATGAGGAACATCGGTTTGGAGTGGCTCAAAAGGAACGATTGAAAAAGTATCGGGCAGACGTAGACGTCCTGACTCTGACAGCAACACCCATCCCGAGAACATTAAATTTATCGATGGCCGGCATTAGAGACCTGTCTGTTATCGCCACACCACCGGCCAGGCGCTTATCCATCAAAACTTTCATCAAACAAAAAGAAGATGCATTGCTCAAAGAAGCCATTCTTCGGGAATTACTGCGTGGCGGACAGGTGTATTACCTTCATAACGAAGTTAAAAGCATCGAGCGCTCCGCAGATGACGTGCGCCAGCTTGTGCCAGAAGCGCGAGTGATCGTCGCTCATGGACAGATGCGTGAACGTGACCTTGAAGACGTCATGACCGATTTTTATCACAAAAAATACAATGTGTTAGTGTGCTCAACAATCATTGAAACCGGAATCGATATTCCCTCTGCAAACACCATTTTGATTGAGCGTGCTGATCAATTCGGTCTGGCTCAATTGCATCAGTTGAGAGGCCGCGTTGGTCGATCACACCATCAAGCCTATGCATACCTTCTGACACCGGATCCTCGCGCAATGACACCCGATGCGCTCAAACGGCTTGAGGCGATTGAAGCAGCGAGTGATCTCGGTGCTGGCTTCCAACTGGCCACCCATGATCTTGAGATCCGAGGCGCCGGAGAGCTACTTGGCGAGGACCAATCCGGAAACATGCAAACGATCGGTTTCTCACTGTACATGGAGATGCTGGATGAGGCTGTCACCGCTATTCGTGAAGGACGGACACCTGACTTTGATCAAACAGAATCAGCCCATGCCGAAGTGGACCTTAAGATCCCAGCCTTGATTCCAAACGATTACTTAAATGACGTACCGCTCAGACTTGAGCTCTATAAACGGATCAGTTCAGCGGCTTCAGAGGAGCATCTCTCTGAGATTGAAATCGAAATGATCGATCGTTTCGGGCTTTTGCCACCCCAGGTGAAAAATTTATTCCAACAGGCGAAAGTCCGCTTACTTGCTGAAGCGCTCGGGATCAAACAAATCACCCTTGGACCGCAGTCAGGGCGGATTGAATTCCGAGAAAAAACAAAAGTGGATCCAATGGTTCTCATCAGTCTGGTACAGTCCAAAGCGCACGAATATAAACTCGATGGCGCGACAGCATTAAAAGTCATCCGCGAAACGGTTGGCACAGACGCGCGATTGACGTTTATTCATGAAGTACTTGATGCACTAAAAAGGCCTGCCACATCATGACACACCGCATTGTCAGCATGCTCCTCGTCACCTTGATGACATCAACAGCCTACGCTGAGGTACGTCCCTATGCGCTCGAGATCTTGGTATTCGCGAGACCGGAGCCTGTGCAATCCATCACCGAAGTGTTTCCAGCAACCGAACCAGAAGCGCCGCAAAGTTTTGACTTGCTCTTTGCCCTCAATTCCAGATTCAAGAATTTAACACCACTGCCTAATTCAAGCCGAGTCCTTCTCAATTCAGCCCTTCGTATCCAAACTCAACTGAATGGTGAGGTTCTCTTCCACCAACGATGGATCCATCCATTAACGGAAAATCAGGCGGATAATCCTTGGTTCCAAATCTCTGGATCCGGGTCCAATGGATTCAAACTCAATGGGTATCTCAGGTGGTCGATCGATCGTTACATCGAACTCGACGCCGATCTCCGAGTGACCCGTGAATCGGTCCGGCAAGCTACGGATGGCACTGTGCTCGACGAAGTGTATGTGCTGAAAGAATTCAGAAAAATGTCATCCAAGGACATCCATTATCTGGATCATCCGGCCTTTGGAGTGCTTATTGCTGCTGAGCCGATTGAACTGGCAACGCCTCAGGTTCCACCTGCAAATGAAGTGTCTGTGTTGGAAACGCAACCTCAGCCCCAAGCGCAGTAATCAAATCGTAGGCCTGTAATAGCACATCTTCTTTGACGCGATGATATTCAGTCCACACCGTCGTCTTGGTAAAGCAATATAAAAAGAAGTCCAACGAACTTGGCCCGAATTGATTGAAATTCACCATCAGCGTCTGCGACGCATCGATGTCGGGATGTGTCTCTAGCATCGCTTTCACACGCTCAACAATGACTCGGATTTGCGTCGCATCGTCGTATCGGACACCGATCGTTTCATAAATTCGGCGATGCGACATTCGCGACGGGTTCTCAACTGCAATCGATAAAAATGTCGCGTTCGGAACATAGAGTGGCCGCTTATCAAAGGTACGGATGGTGGTGAGCCGCCACCCAAGTGACTCGACAGTCCCCTCAATATCGCGATCTGGAGACCGAATCCAATCACCCACTCCGAACGGGCGGTCCAAAAAGATCATCAATCCACCAAAAAAGTTCGACAGTAAATCTTTCGCTGCAAAGCCAACGGCAATTCCACCAAGGCCCCCAAATGCAAGCACCCCAGAAACCGAAAAACCAAGCGTTTGGAGAATAATCAAACCGCTGGTGATCAGCACGGTAATCCGAATCAATCGACCAATAGCTTCCACCGTCGTCAGATCCAAATCGTCGGTCTTTGGATCCTGAATCATTCTCCGCTGCACTCGATCGATGAATCGAATCAACGCCCAGGTCAAGGTCGCCACAACCAGGGCAGCACGAAGTGGACTGAAGGCCGCTTGAAGATCAAGACCAACGGACGCACGCTCCAACGCAAAGGTCAATCCCACGACCCAAACCAGTGTGCGCGCCGGACCTTCAAGCGCAGCAAAGAAGGTGTCATCCCATTTTGACGTGGTTTTGGCAGCTCGTGTTTTGAGCGTTCTCACCGAGCGACGCACAAAATAAGAGCCAAAAACGGTGAGCAACACGATCACAAACAATTCAACACCGCGAAGCACAGCAACCGGTGAAATCCCTATTCCCGTCAAGGGAGCTTCGAGCAGAGAAAGAATGGATTCGATAACGAGTTCAAGCATGTCAAGATTCCAGAATGGTCACAAAAGCCCCTGGCGTGATGTGATCCGCCAGTTCACAAATATCAGCCAATCGCATTCGAATACAACCGTGCGACAAAGGGACGCCCATCGGCTCCACCGGTGGCGTACCATGAAGATAAATATACCGACGTTGTGTGTCGACCGTCCCGCCTCGATTCAATCCGCGTTCATTTCCACATAACCACAGGATCCTTCCCAAAATCCAATCACGATTGGGGTGTTCGGCATGGAGCTCTGGTGTCCATAGTTCACCGGTTGCGCGTCGACCCACGAAAACTGAGTGATCTGGTTCGCCACGACCGATGATCGCTCGAATCCGGTGTTGGCCTCTGGGCGTGCAACCTGAGCCCTCCTGCTCCCCCGCGCCATTCAGCGCCGTGGAACAGGGGTAGTCGTGAAACCCATCTTGGGTAAAAGCACGACAATTTTGCGTTTGGAGATTGATCTCAAGTGATTCGATTGCCATAGTCCAAGTCTAGCACTTCGCAATAACAAAACTGGATGAACAACCAATGAAAGTGATGACGATCTCAGGCTTCGGTGGCCCCGAAGTATTTTCTCTACACGACATGCCCGAGCCGACGGCTGGAAAAGGACAGGTGGTGATTGATGTTAAAGCATCGAGCGTCAACCCGATCGATCTGAAAATTCGCTCAGGCATGGTCCCTCCAGCAACTCCGGCATTCCCTGCGGTCTTGCACGGCGATGTCGCTGGTATCGTCACCGAAGTGGGCGAGGCTGTCGACCATCTGCAGGTTGGCGATGAGGTTTGGGGATGCGCCGGTGGTTTCAATGGACTTCCATCAGGAGCACTCGCCGAAAAAATGGTGACAGATGCTCAACTGATTAGCAAAAAGCCGAAAAACTTATCCTTTGTCGAGGCAGCCGCCTTGCCCTTGGTCTCGCTAACAGCCTGGTTTGCATTGGCTGATCGCGCTCAAGTGAAATCTGGAGATCGGGTTTTGATCCATGCCGGAGGAGGAGGTGTCGGCCATGTTGGAATTCAAATTGCGAAGCATTTGGGTGGAATCGTGCACACCACCGTCAGCAGCGAAGAAAAAGCAGGCTATGCACGGGAATTGGGAGCCGAAGAAACCATTCTCTATCGCGGATTATCGGTCGACGATTATGTGAATGCGCATACGGATGGCAAAGGGTACGACGTAGTCTTCGATACCGTGGGCGGTGATAATTTGGATGCAAGTTTCAACGCCGCTCGCTTTGGCGGCACGGTCGTCAATATCGCTGCACGTTCGACGCATGATTTAAGTCCGATGCACGCGAGAAGCCTGACGTTGCATGTGGTGTTCTTAGTCGCCCAGGTCGCCAATCCACTCAATCGACAGACGATTCGACCACGCCTGGAAACTCTCTGTGAGCTGGCCGAAAACGGTGAGTTACGTCCATTAATCGACCAATCGCAGTTTGAATTTGAAGACGTCGCCGATGCGCACGCCTATCTCGAGTCCGGCGAAGCGATCGGCAAAGTCGTTCTTATCCGGTAACTTCGTCGACCAATTCAATCCAATGTTTGACCGGGGTCGAAGCTCCGGTCGACAAGTGCAACTGGCAACCCACATTGGCAGTTGCAATGGTTGGTGCCCCGGTCGCTTCGAGCGCTCGAACTTTGTTCTTTAACAACCGCTTACTCAGATCAGGCTGCAAAATCGAATAGGTGCCTGCAGATCCACAACACAAATGAGAATCGGCTACAGGTTTCAGATCAAATCCAAGCTCACGAAGTACCCGTTCGGTCAGCCCGCTTAATTGCTGTCCATGTTGCAAGGTGCACGGCGAGTGAAACGCAAGTGTCTTCGCACCTCGCACTTTTAGACCCCCCAAATCTTCGTTAGATAGGACTTCGGAAATATCTCGGGTCAGTGCAGAAATCCGTTTGGCTTTCTCAGCATACAAGGGATCATCCGCTAACAAATGACCATATTCTTTCACCATCACCCCACAGCCAGATGCGGTAATCACAATCGCCTCTGCACCTTGTTCCACCAATGGCCACCACGCATCGATATTGCGCTTGATCGCATCAAAGCTTCGATCATGATCACTTAAGTGGTGCGCCACAGCACCACAACACCCAGCTTCTTTCGCCGCAATTAACTGGACACCCAAACGATCGAGAACACGCGCAGCGGCGGCGTTGACATTGGGGGTTGCCGAGGGTTGTGCACAGGCCTCTAACACCAACATCTGACGTGAGTGTTTCCGCACAGGCCACAGACCGGCTGTTTGTTTTTGCGGAATTTTGCGGCGGATTGGCGCAGGCATTATTGGTCGGAAAATTTGCCCTAGGCGCATTAAAAAGCTAAAGAGTTTTCGATTGGGAATGACCACAATGAGGGCCTGACGAATCACAGTTTGCATCCAGGAACGACCAACCTCATCTTCGACGATTTTGCGTCCGATATCCGCTAACCGCCCATAATCAACGCCAGATGGACACGTCGTTTCACAGGATCGGCAAGTCAAACATCGATCCAGATGGGTTTGCATGGACGCCGTGGGAGTCGCACCCTCAAGCACTTCTTTTATCTGATAGATACGACCACGCGGTCCATCGAGTTCATCACCCAATAGCTGGTAGGTCGGGCAAGTCGCCGTGCAAAAACCACAATGGACACATTTTCTGAGAATGTCTTCAGCTTCTCGTCCATCAGGCGTATTGGCATAACGCTCAACAAGATTGGTTTGCATCAGTGAGTCCCTCCCAATAAACGGCCGCGGTTAATCAGCCCATGCGGGTCCATCGCATCTTTGATCCGTTGATTCAATGACAAAATGCCAGGCTCTAATGGCTGCATTCCAGTGCCTTCAGATCGGTCTTTCGCGAAGCAAATCGCATGACCACCGCACTCTGATGCGATGTCGAAAGGAGAATAATCGTCCGGATCCGTCATGACCCAACGCTGCCCTCCTGCCCAATCAAAACAGAACGCATCAATCGCGCTCACAGGCGTGGTGGGTGCCACCGATAGCCGCCATAGCCAACGCCCTGCTTCATGAAACTCGGTCGCTGACAGGTCTCGCAACCCGGCCCAAAACGTTTCACTGTCTGGCAGTGACGTTCCGCCGATGGCTGCAGCGGCAGAAGCGACCCCACTGGCCGCACCAGATAAACGCACAGCCAGGGCACCCTTGATCCAAGCGGCCGCCGAGATGGGATAGGGATGCCGCCCAATACGCACTAAGATCTCCAAGGCCTCGGCTTGCGAGCACTCAAGACTCTGTGTCTGCTCGATTTCGGGCATGGGCAGCACTTTGACAGAGATCTCGGTCAAAATTCCAAGCGTTCCGTAGGCACCGACCGACAGCCGCGACAAATCGTATCCCGCAACATTTTTCATGACTTCGCCACCGAACTTGAGATGCTGCCCGAGGCCATTGATCAAACGGACACCCAAGACGCAATCGCGTGCACTACCCAAATGCATCCGGCGAGGACCCGACAAACCGGTCGCCATGACTCCACCAATGGTCGATTGCTCTCCGAACCTTGGAGGTTCAAATGGCAGCATTTGACGCGCGTCTTGGAGGCACTGTTCGATTTCAGCGAGCGTCGTCCCGCTTTTGGCGGTTAACACGAGCTCGGTGGGTTCATAACTCAAGATTCCTGAGTGTTCGCGCATCGACAATGGTTCGTCGATTAAACGGCCACCAAGAAATCCCTTGGTGTTTCCGCCAATCACTGAGATTGGCTGTTTTGCAGCCAGTTGGCTGCACAAAGTAGCAATGAAATCTGACATTAAAAGCGTTCCAACTCAGGGTGTGGCATCTGCCCATGATGAATATGCATCTTTCCAAACTCAGCGCAGCGATTCAGGGTCGGCACCGCTTTTCCGGGATTCAGAATCCCAGTCGGATCAAACGCCGCTTTGACAGTATGGAACTGGGTCAGTTCATCGGATGAAAATTGCACACACATCTCATTGATTTTTTCGACACCCACGCCATGTTCACCGGTAATCGTCCCGCCCACTTCGACCGAGAGTTCTAAGATCTCTGCTCCAAAGTCTTCGGCGCGCTTGACTTCATCGGGATTGTTCGCATCAAACAAGATTAACGGATGCAAATTTCCATCACCTGCATGAAAGACATTGGCGCAGCGAAGGTCATAACGCTCGGACATTTCCCGCATGCGTTTTAACACTAAAGACAGGTGTTTTCTTGGGATGGTACCGTCCATGCAATAGTAATCCGGTGAAATTCGGCCCACTGCGGGGAATGCACTTTTCCGACCTTTCCAGAACAGAAGACGTTCATCTTCGTTCTTCGCAACCCGCAACATGGTCGCACCAGATTCCTTCAGAATGGACTCCACTCGTGCCAGCTCATCAGCGACCTCTTCCCGTGTACCGTCGACCTCGCATAACAATAGTGCCTCGGCATCAAGTGGATAACCTGCTTTAACAAAGTCTTCGACAGCAGCGACCGCTGGCCCATCCATCATTTCAAGGCCTGCTGGAATGATTCCGGCTGCGATGATGTTACCGACCGAATCTCCGGCCTTAGTGACATCATCGAATGCCGCCATCACAACACGCATTTCTTCAGGCTTTGGCAATAAACGAACCGTGACTTCTAAGACCACCGCTAACAATCCTTCGCTGCCGATTGTTAATGCCAACAAATCATAGCCCGCAGAATCCAAAGCATCTGAGCCGACCGTAACGACTGATCCGTCGTCCAATGCAATGGTGATCGACAGGACGTTATGCACCGTCAAACCATACTTCAAACAATGAACACCACCGGAGTTCTCGGCAATGTTGCCGCCGATCGAACAGGCAATCTGCGACGATGGATCTGGCGCATAGTATAAATTCAGATCACTGACAGCCTCAGAAATTGCCAAATTACGGACACCGGGCTCTACTCGAGCAATACGCGCATCGGCGTCGACGTCCAAAATGCGGTTGAACTTAGCCATCACCAGCAAAACGCCTTCGGCGTGTGGGAGTGCACCGCCGGATAGTCCGGTACCAGCACCACGAGCGACAACCGGAACTCCAAGTGCTTTACAGGTCCGTAACACATGACAGACTTCGTCACGCGTCTCCGGCAAGACCACAACTTTGGGTTTCGCCTTGAACATCGTCAGACCATCGCACTCATAGGGAGAGACGTCATGCGGTTGAAACAACACGCGGTCTGCGTGAACACCGGTCGCTAATGCCGCGACTAATTGGCCGGTTTCCATGAGATCACCTTTTTTATCGGCAGGTTGATTGAATCAATATGATGGAAAGACTATCACAATGACCCCGTGGCAATTGGACTAAGTGGTCAGACCAATAATTAAGAGTCGCCCACTTGAGATCATCAACGCGAAATAGCAAACTCTGCAGAACCAAAGCGCTGATACTCTTTGATTTAAATAGATTCCCAACCGAACAGCAAAAGGACCAACGGGAGCTAAAAACATGGCTGTCCACAGCACTTCAGACTTGAATTGGTCTAACCAGTAGTATGGATAAACCTTGATCAGATTCACAAAAGTAAAAAAGATGATCGTTGTTGCCGCTTAAATCTTGGGGTCTAGCCGTTGAGGAAGAAGCGCGACTTGCAAAGGCGGTCCACCTGCGTGAACGCTAAAACTCGTAAAGCCTGAAACCATACTCCAAAAACGCGTGTGCCATGCGCCAGGTAACGATGGCTCAGGACGGTGATTCAAACCCAGATGCTGCAGCCACCATTGGAGGCCAAACCCAAGTCCAATCCCTCCAATCATCACCCGTAATGCATTATCCGATAATACATGAAAGCCCAATCCCCCGAGGCAGACACCAAGGGCCGCTGCCGGCAATAGTCGCCTTAACTGAATCCAACACCACTGACCACGCCAACCGTACAATCCAGTAATATCCATGATGATTAGGCAGGGCAACATCATGGCTGCTGCTTGATTGACCGGGATTGCGGCTGCAAGGACCGGAACGCCAACCACACCCAAACCGCCACCAAATCCACCCTTGGACACACCAACAATCAGCAGGCCAATCAACGCAAGACCCCAGAATAGGGGGTCTTGGATAAGCATGGATTCCATCAGGTGCGGGTGAAGCTGTCGCTATGACTCTTCGGGCGGAGCCTCAGCTGCGGCGTCTGTGGGATCGTCAGTAACCGTTGGTGTTGCTAACAACCGATCACGAAGAATCTTTTCGATTTCATCGGCCATGGTACGATTCTCATCAAGAAACTGAGCCGCATTGGCTTTACCCTGACCGATGCGCTGACCGTTGTATGAGTACCATGCGCCCGATTTCTCAACCAAGCCTTCCTGCACACCCAAGTCCAGAACCTCACCCATGTGGTAGATGCCTTGGCCATACATCACTTGGAATTCGGCCTGACGGAACGGCGGTGACACTTTATTTTTCACGACCTTGACGCGAGTTTCATTGCCAATCACCTCATCACCCTGCTTCACACTGCCGATACGACGAATATCTAAACGAACAGAACTGTAGAATTTCAGCGCATTACCACCGGTGGTTGTCTCTGGATTACCAAACATCACACCGATCTTCATACGGATCTGGTTGATGAAAATCACCAAACAATTGGACCGTTTGATATTGCCAGTAATTTTACGAAGAGCTTGGCTCATCAATCGGGCTTGAAGCCCCACGTGGGTGTCACCCATGTCCCCTTCGATTTCCGCACGCGGCGTCAACGCAGCCACCGAGTCGATCACGAGAATGTCCACGCTCCCTGAACGAACCAACATGTCTGCAATTTCCAATGCTTGCTCACCAGTATCGGGCTGAGACACCAACAAATCATCCACATTGACACCCAGTTTCCCGGCATAGATCGGATCTAATGCATGCTCAGCATCAATAAAAGCTGCTGTTCCACCTGCTTTTTGGCATTCAGCGATCGTCTGTAAAGTCAGGGTGGTTTTACCAGACGATTCCGGACCATACACTTCGACAATCCGGCCTTTTGGAAGACCGCCAATCCCCAAGGCAATATCAAGACCCAATGAACCTGTCGAAATCGCAGGAATCGCCTCACGTGGCGAGTCACCCATCCGCATGACCGCACCTTTACCAAATTGGCGTTCGATCTGACTTAACGCTGCATCGAGCGCTTTGCGACGATTGTCATCCATTGAAATACCCTTCTCGTGTCTGTGGAATTCGTTCATAGAGTAACTGTGTTCGAACCTGCTGTCAGCAGAAAATACTGAAAATAATGTCAGTATTTTACCCCAGCTTCAGAAGTAACTGTTTCAGCCAAGGAATCGTAATTTTTCGTTGATCTCTTAAGCTTTCCTGATCGATGGAACGAACTAACTGCATCAATTTTCTTGGATTTCTCGGAAGTCGCGGCCCAAGAAAACGTGACACCTCAGGCGTTAATTCCACATTCAGCAGGCTCAACTGACATCGAAACAACTCAGCAAGATGGGAATCTGCCAATCCGTCAAGCGGCAGAATCATGCTGGCATGGGCCCGACTCGCCAGATCCGGCAAACTGACTTGACCCTCAACACGAGGCGAAAGGGTCGAGATCAATACCAGCCCATTCTCTTTTCGCTTCCACCAGGAAAACAAGGCCGCCTCAGCCTCCGCATGGTGGAGCCAGCAGTCAACGCGATCAAGAACGAGTCCAACTCCAATATCAAGCCATTCCAATAGCTCAGACGCCAGATCCGGTTGGATATCACCACAATCGTAATAACTCCATTGACAGCGGTCGGCAATCACGAGACCGAGATGCGTTTTTCCAACGCCTTCTGGTCCGTGAATCCAAAGCTCGGCCGATTGACCGACAAGCGATTCGCTGACTTGTGACAGAATCAATCGATGTTGATCGGTCTCGACCCAGCATGCCCCCGAATACCCTGCTGGCTTTTCCAGATGCAAAATTTCTTGAATCGGCTTCTTTGGATTCACTTCAGAGAATAAACCAACGGCGAAATAAATTGGATGGACGCAAATGAAGAGATCAAATCGTCAGTGGCACCCAGTGGTAAGTCCGTTTTCAGCACAATCGATGCATCCGTTGCGCGAACTTGAACCGACTGAATCAACACCGACCCTGATGCCTCCACATGGTCAATCAGCTCCATCAAGCGAATCACATCAGTGTACTCAACATTGACCGTCCATTGCCCAGCAATCAGGGCATCCTGCGGTTGAAGTGAGACCAGCGGAGCATCGTCACGACTAACAAAGGCCGGACTTGAAACAGCCTCCAGGGGTTCTGATGCAGAACGTGCATAGTCCATCACAACTTCAATCAATGCGTTTGCCCGGGCGTCCTCATCAACACCCGACAGATCTCCAGAGCGAAAATCACCACTGGAGTCGTATAACCAATACTTCAGTGCTTGACGCGCGGGACGATCGCCGATCACCAAAATGTGTGGCAGACCATATCGTGCAGACGCGTTGGTGACTGCACCTGCGAATTCTCCCCAAATCTCGGCCGGCGATAAAGCAAGGGTGTCCTCAAGATCCATCAATGGACGCTGCATTGGAACACCAAAACGCTCACTAGCTGCCAAGAGTCGATCAACGATCACATTCGATTCAGGTCCGACCATGAGTCGCTCAAGTCCACGCTCTTCGGTCGCCCAAATTAACAGTTCAGGGCGCGCCGACTCCCATAACTCAATCTCCGCAGTCTCAAGGCGCGTCTTCAAACCATCGACGTCGATGTCCACGATAAACGTGTCGCCATCGTAGCCATACGAATTCACCAGTGCTTCAGACAAACTAAACAAATCAGGAGCGTCTGTGGTCATCTGAGCCACTGGTATCCCTGTGAGATTTTCAGCAGCACCCACAATGACATTTTGAATCGCTTCCTCCACGTTAAATAACGATGGCTCTGCAACATCGATGCGATATTCAAGGGCATTTGCAACGGACGAAAGCAAACACGCAATGAAGAGAGAAATTCGTGCTGTCATGAAACCTCGCATTGGTTCTGATAAGTCGGCAAATGATACACTCCCGCAACCATTCACGCAGGAAGCTATGAAGTCAATGAGTCAAGATCATCAGAAAGGTCTCTCTTATCGAGACGCTGGTGTCGATATTGATGCTGGAAACGCACTCGTCGAACGCATCAAACCGCACGCGAAACGAACCGCTCGCAAAGAATCACTTGGAGCCATCGGTGGGTTCGGAGCCTTATTTAAAATCCCCAAGGGCTATCAGAGTCCAGTACTCGTCTCAGGAACAGATGGCGTTGGCACCAAACTCAAACTGGCAATTGACTACCATCGACATTCACAGATCGGTGAAGACTTAGTCGCAATGTGTGTGAATGATTTGATTGTCGCCAATGCAGAACCCCTATTCTTCCTCGACTATTACGCCACTGGGCATCTCGATATTGATGTTGCAGAGTCCGTGATCGCCTCAATTGCCAACGGCTGTGAACTCTCAGGATGTGCCCTTGCTGGTGGTGAGACTGCTGAAATGCCGGGCATGTACCAAGATGGCGATTACGATTTGGCAGGTTTTTGTGTTGGTGTGGCTGAAGAATCTCAAATCTTAGACGGAAGTGAAGTCCAGGCCGGTCACATCATCATCGGCCTTCCGTCATCGGGACCGCACAGTAATGGATATTCCCTGATTCGTAAGATCATTGCGCACGCGGATGTGGATCCGTCGACAGAACTGCTGACCCCTGAACTAACAGTTCTCGATGCTGTCATGCGACCCACACGGATTTATGTGAAACCCGTGTTAAAGGCAATGGAAACCGGACATGTGACAGGAGCTGTTCACGTCACCGGTGGCGGATTCCAAGAAAACCTACCTCGATCTTTTAACAGCGATCTCGCAGCCTCCATCGACCTCGATGCCTGGGATCGACCAGAGATCTTCAAATGGCTTGAAGCCCAAGGGGATGTTGGAGCCGAAGAAATGTTAAGAACCTTCAACTGTGGCATTGGGTTCATCATGTTCTGCGCGCCAGAGCATGTTGACGAGCTGACCAAAATCCTCAGTGATGCAGGTGAAAACCCCATGGTGATTGGGCAACTGACCAACCGAACAACTGAAGCGGTCGTCTTCACGGGAGCCTTTGCTTAATGCGCGTCGTTTGTCTCATCTCTGGTGGGGGAACGAATTTACAAGCACTCATTGATTGGCAGACAAAAGGTCTCCTCGGGGATGCAGCGATCGTTAGCGTGATCTCAAATGTTGCCAGCGCTTACGGACTCGAACGCGCCAAGAAAGCCTCGATTCCCACAGCAGTGCTGTCACATCGCGAGTACTCCGATCGCCTTCTTTTTGACCAAGCCCTTCGGTCGTTAATCGATGGATATGATCCAGATCTAGTGGTTTTGGCAGGATTTATGCGAATTTTGACCGCTGAATTTGTGACGCATTACCATCGTCGTCTGATCAACATCCACCCGTCCTTGCTCCCAAAATACAAGGGGCTCGATACTCATCGACGGGCCCTAGACGCTGGAGACACGGTAGCAGGTGCGACTGTTCACTGGGTCACTGAAGCGTTGGATGCTGGCGACATCATTCAGCAAATCGAAGTGCCCATTGTTGCTGATGATTCAGAGGAAAGTTTAAAAGCTCGAGTCCTCGAGGCCGAGCATACGTTATATCCTTCAGTGATCCGCGATCTATCGTTAGGGGTAATTTCATGTTGAGAACATTAATTTGGATAGCAGGTCTGGTCAGCATGCCGGTTTTTGGGCAAGGGTACGAAGCCAAATACGACATGATCTGGAGCGTTGGCATTAAACTCGAAGCTGAAGCCACCGAGACGTTGAGAAAAACTGGTGATCGATTTGAGATGATCCTCGATGCGGCGGCGAGTATTGGATCAGCAACAGAAACAACGAACTTGCTTTATCAGCCGGAAAACGGTTGGAAACCATTGGATTACAGTTATACCCAGAGCATTCTTGGTCGGACCACAGGACGAAATTTTCGATTTAATTGGAATAAAGGTTCCGTCACATGGCTTCATGAGCCAGAACGCCCTGAACAAGCCATTCCGAGCGATACAGTTGATCCTTTAGGTTTTCGATTGCAGTTAGCCTATTTATTAAACAATGGCCGAACATTGCCAACCTCGATTACGATGCTCGACGGTCGTGATATTAAAGTAAGATCCGTGGTTCCTGGTGGACTTGAGC
>Ga0209137_1002744_pt1 | contig 15193 bp, 11 predicted proteins | sample SaaInl5LU_22_DNA_FD_184642 | JGI IMG/M metagenome (GOLD analysis project Ga0209137, IMG submission 184642) | Marine microbial communities from expanding oxygen minimum zones in the Saanich Inlet - ESP_105LU_22_DNA (SPAdes) (version 2) | ecosystem: Environmental > Aquatic > Marine > Intertidal... | reverse complement strand
TTACGGTAATCAGGCCGATACATTTATAGTCGCCATCAACCACCAACAGCTTTTCAATGCGGTTTTGGTGCAGCAGTTTTTTGGCTTCTTCGTGAGCCACTTCTTCTTTCACCGTGATTAGATTTTCTTTGGTCATTAATTCCGACACGGCTTGGTTTGGATTGGTGGCAAAACGCACATCACGATTGGTCAAAATACCAACCAACTTGCCATCGGCTTCGGTGACCGGCACGCCTGAAATATTATTCTCAGTCATCAGCGCCAAAGCCTCGGCCAATTTGGCGGTCGGTAAAATGGTCAGCGGATTGACCACCATGCCACTTTCGAATTTTTTTACTTTAATCACTTCGGCTGCTTGTTCAGCCGGTGTCATATTGCGGTGCAAGACGCCAATACCGCCAGCCTGCGCCATAGCAATCGCCATTGCGCTTTCGGTGACCGTATCCATAGCCGCTGATAATAGCGGAATACCTAGGGTAATGGTGCGTGAAACTTGGGTTGTGGTGTCAGCTTGCGATGGCAGAATATTTGATTCTGCCGGCTCGAGCAGAACGTCATCAAAGGTCAGAGCTTCGCGGAACATATGTCAAATCCTCTCAGGGCTTGTGTGGCCTGTGTTTGACGAGTTCATGTATCACCGTTGGCGGCAAAAAGCCAAATTATTTTGCTCAATTTGCGGAATTTGTTGATTTTACGCCAGTTTCACGCGACCTATGGCGACGGTTTTAGCCTTTGAAGCCGAGGGCGATTACATAGAGCTCAACCGATTCTGGGCGACTCGATTTTGGCTTCATGTGATGCACCGCACGGAACCGGCTTTTCAGCTCTTTCAAAAGCTCATTGGAGGTGCCGCCTTGGAACACTTTGGCACAAAACGCCCCGCCCGGTTTCAAAACATCAAAAGCAAACCAAGCCGCTGCCTCAGCCAGAGCCATAGTCCGCAAATGGTCGGTTTGCCGGTGTCCGGTGACCGGCGCCGCCATATCCGAAATCACCGCATCAGGGCGGCGGCCAGACAATTGTTGAATTTTTTCCGGCGCGCTATCATCGAGGAAGTCGAGCTGGATAAAATCAACCCCCTGCACTTGCTCCATGTCTTGAATATCAATCGCCCCGACAAACCCCTTGCCCTCAATCGAGCCAACGCGTTTGGCGGCAACTTGCGCCCAACCACCTGGCGCGCTGCCCAAATCAAGCACGCAACCGCCGGGTTTGAAAAAACCGAAGCGGTCGTCTAGCTCGATAATTTTGTAGGCCGCGCGCGAGCGATAGCCGTCTTTTTTGGCGGCCGCTACATAAGGGTCATTGAGCTGGCGCTCCAGCCAACGCACTGATGAAATGGTTCGGCCTCGGGCGGTTTTCACCTTGGTTTTCATGCGGTCGCCGCGACGTTGCCCATCGCCGACCCCCGAAGCGCCTCTATTCTTGGCCATTGGTTTGTCCCCCATTCGCCGATTTTGGGCGGCGGCGGCGCCGTCTTTTATCCTGCCTAATCATGCGCAGTAAAATACCTTCGCGCAGCCCGCGATCAGCAACTGAAAATTGCGTCACCGGCCAGCGCTCATAAATGACGTCGAGCACTGCGCAACCGGCCAAAACTAAATCTGCCCGCTGATGGCCAATACAGGGATTTTCAGCCAATTGATCGCGGCTCAATGACTTCAAATCGTCAATCACCCGACGAATATCGCTAGAAGCAATGGTGCAACCGTCAACCACATTTCGGTCATAGCGGGTCAATCCCAATTGCACGGCGGCAAGTGTGGTGACGGTGCCAGATGTGCCGATAATTTGTAGCTTGCTCATATCGTTCAGCACATTCTGCCGGTTCATAAAATCCGCCAGACGCAGCCGCGACTCATCAAGCATTTGCTCATAGCCATGTTCATAGGGCCCCTCGCCGGCATGGCGCTCGGCCAAACGCACCACCCCCAAGGGTAATGAGGCGCTGTCCGCAAGCTGAAATTGTCCGTCCGGCTGGCGATCGAGGCGCATCACTTCGGTGCTGCCGCCGCCAATATCGAATAAGACGATATTGTCGACGTTTTCATCAAATAATGAGCCGCACCCCAGCGCTGCCAATTCGGCTTCGGCGGCGCCGTCAATAATATCCATGCTCAAGCCGGTTTCGCGGCGCACGCGTTTAATAAATTCTTCGCCATTATCAGCCCCGCGGCAAGCTTCGGTGGCGACACAGCGTATGCGGCGAACATTGGCGCGGCGAATTTTGCTGGCGCAAATGCGCAAAGCAGCAATGGTGCGTTCCATCGCATCATCGGATAGTCGACCGCTGGCTTCCAAGCCTTCGCCGAGGCGGACAATGCGAGAAAAACTATCAACCACGCGAAAGCTGAGGCCAAAGCGCTCGACGATTAAAAGGCGGCAATTATTTGTTCCCAAATCAATCGCCGCATAGAGGCGGCGCGGCGGGTGAGCCGATGGGTCGCGCTTGGGGCGGCGCGACGATTTCGCTTTACGTTCGGGGCGCCGCTCGGGGCTGCCGCCTTGTGGCTGCTCTAACATTACATCGTCCATAGGCTGACACGAGATGCGCGCCAGATCGGTTAAACCGTTGTTTCCACATTAACAAGATGTATTTAGATTGCAATCTTTTAGCGAAAATTTCGCCGAAAACTGGCTAATATAAAAATGGGTCTTTTGCTGATAGCAAAACTGCCTATAGTGAAGGCCTATTTGGTAATTCGTTCTGGAGCTTTTTATGTCTGATCAACACAAACTCGAAACCCTTGTTTTACACGCTGGCTGGCGCGCCGACCCGAGCACTGGCTCGGTGGCGGTGCCGATACACCAAACCACAAGCTATCAGTTCAACAACACAGACCATGCCGCCAGCCTGTTTGCACTGGCTGAATTGGGCAATGTTTATACCCGTCTGCAAAACCCAACAACCGACGTGCTGGAACAACGCGTCGCCGCCCTTGAAGGTGGTGCCGCTGCTTTGGCCGTATCATCGGGGCAAACCGCCTCGGCCATGGCCATTCAAAACCTCGCCCGCGCTGGCGATAATGTGGTGTCATCGACTGATTTATATGGCGGCACGTGGAACTTATTCGCCAATACTATGCGCGATATGGGCATTAAAGTCCGGTTTGTTGATCCGGCCAAGCCGCAAGATTTCGCCGCCGCAATTGACGACCGCACACGGGCGTTTTATGCCGAAACCCTACCCAATCCGAAATTGGAAGTGTTTCCAATTAAGGAAGTGGCCGAGATTGGCCGCGCCCATGGCATTCCATTGATTATGGACAATACGGCGGCGCCGACACTTTGCCGCCCGTTTGAACATGGCGCTGCGGTTGTTGTGTATAGTGGCACCAAATATATTGGCGGCCATGGCACATCAATTGGCGGGTTGATTGTCGATGGTGGTAATTTTGACTGGGAGGCCGCCGGTGAACGCCAACCAGCGCTGAACGCGCCTGACCCGTCTTATCATGGCGCCATTTGGAGCCAAGCCGCGAAACCATGGGGGCCGATTGCCTATGTGCTGAAAGCCCGCACCACCTTATTGCGCGACCTCGGCGGGGCAATGTCGCCGTTCAATGCTTTTATGCTCATTCAAGGCATGGAAACGCTGCCGCTGCGGATGCGCGCGCATTGCGAAAATGCCGAGAAAGTGGCGGCGTTTTTGGCGGCCCATGATAAAGTCGAGAAAATCATCTATCCAAGCCATATGTCAGGCGAGGCGCGCCACCGTGCCGATTCGGCCTTGCAAAATGGCTATGGCGGCCTGATGGGCTTTGAACTGGACGGCGGCGCACAAGCTGGTAAGAAATTTATCGACAATCTGAAATTGCTCTATCATGTCGCCAATATTGGTGACGCGCGTTCCTTGGCCATTCATCCGGCCAGCACCACGCACAGCCAATTGTCGCCGGAAGACCAAGCGGCCTCAGGCGTGACCCCGGGCTATGTGCGCCTGTCGATTGGCATTGAACATAGCGACGACATCATTGCCGATTTAACGCAAGCCCTGGCGGCTGTGTAAAAACCGACGCAATTTTTTGAAGGGAGACTTGAAGCTCGGAGAAATTTGGGCTTTACTCGCCTTATGGATGCATTTGTAAAGTTTATTTTCGGTTGGTTGCCGCTATGGTTTGGCGCGTTTTTTCTTGGCCCTTTGGTGGCTGAGCTTTTGACCCGCACAGCTTTGCAACAGTTTTTGCCGACACAGACCGACAATATGCTGATCGGCTTGTCGCTAACGCACCTATGTATGGTGGCGGGCGGGCTTTACGGACTAACAGCAAAATTAACTGGACGGTGGATATGAGCGAGATTTTAGCAGGGGTTGATTTGAGCCAAGCCAGCGAAGCTGAATTGATGCGCTTGGAACGCCAAATTGCCGGTAAATATATGAACCGCCTGTCGATACCCATGGTGCTCTGGCCGCTTACCAATATTGCGGTTTGGTTGTCGCTTTGGCCCTTGGTTTTGACCGGCACGCTGTCACTTTGGGTGGCCTTTCCGATTGCCTGTTTCAATTTATTGGTGGCTTATTTGCCAGGCCATGATGCCCAACATGACAGCTATGCGCGGGTCGGCGAGCGATTGCGCTGGCTCAATGAATTTATCGGTCATGCGTCGTCGTTTTTGCTGGCCTATTCATATCGGGTTTTGCGCGAAACCCATTTGCAACATCATAAACACGCCAATGACCCGAAGCTTGATCCAGATGCGTTGTTTAACACCGCCAAAACCGGTTGGCAGTCGATTAAAAACACCATTCGCTCATATCAGCCCGACTCGCCCGAAGCGCGCAGCTATATGGATACAATTATGCGTCTGAATACGCCCAATGCTCTTCGTGGCTTGAAAGATCAATTGCTGATTATGACTATTTATCAAGCGGTGTTATTTACCATGGCGGCCAATGGGCTGGCTTTGGAAGCGGCCTTGCTGTGGTGGGTGCCGCTCAAACTGGCGACGATTTATTTGCGTTATTATTTGTCATGGGCGCCGCATGTTGGGGCCGGCAGAGGACGCTATCGCGACACCAAGAGTTTCAAATCAATTTTCGGCGACACCGGAACCTCCGGCATGACGGCCCATGTAGTGCATCATTTGCACCCGCGTATTCCGCATAATCGCACGGTAAAAGCATTCAAAGAAATGCTGCCGATTTTGCGGGCCCGCAATGTTGACCTTGGCGGCCATTAACCGGTTCGGCACTCTGGCATCCTCGCCAATTCATCCTTGTCAAAATGTCGCAAAAGCGTCAATCTGAAGCTAGCTGTTGAATGGAGGGCAAGATGAGCCAAGCCTTAAGAACAAAACTCAGCGATTTGCCATTGTCGCAAATCGACTTGTCGCGGCCCGAATTATTCGCCGATGAAGAAATTTTAGAAACCTTTAAACGATTGCGCGAAGAAGACCCGGTTCATTATTGCGCCGATGGTCAGTTTGGCCCGTTTTGGTCAATCACCCGCTATGAAGATATTATTGCGGTCGACACCAATCATAAGGTTTTCTCGTCATCAGATGCCTTTGGCGGCATTCAGCTTGATGATAATGTTGTGCGCCCACCTGTCGAGGGTGTTGAGATTTCAGCCTTCATCACCAAAGACCAACCGCATCACGGCCCAATTCGCAAATCAGTGCAGCCCATCGCCTCGCCGCAAGGGCTTGATAGTTTCAAAGACCTGATTTGGGAGCGCACTAATAATGTGCTTGATAGCCTACCCGAGGATGAAGAATTTGACTGGGTCGAGCGCGTATCCGTTAATCTGACGACGCAAATGTTAGCGACCTTATTTGATTTCCCATTTGAGAATCGTGAAAAGCTGACATATTGGTCAGATATCACCACGGCGACCGAGGGTTCGGATCATTTTCCTGGGCATGAAAAACGCGTCGAGATTTTGCTGGAATGTTTAGAATATTTCACCCGCCTGCGCCATATTCGCGCCAATGGCCCGCCAAAATTTGATTTTATCTCAATGATGGCACGCGATGAAAACACTAAAGATATGGATGATATGAATTTCCTCGGCAATCTATTGCTGCTGATTGTTGGCGGCAATGATACGACCCGTAATTCTATGTCAGCCAGCATTAGTGCGTGGAATAAATTTCCGGAAGAATTTGCCAAATTGCGCGAAGACCCGTCATTAATCGACAAAATGGTGGCCGAAGTTATTCGCTGGCAGACGCCGCTCTCGCATATGCGCCGCACCGCCTTGGAAGATATTGAGCTGGGCGGCAAGCTCATCAAAAAAGGCGACAAGGTGGTGATGTGGTATTATTCGGGCAATCATGACGAAGATGTGTTCGATCATCCGCGGCAAGTGCGTTTCGACCGCGAAAATGGCAATCGCCATGTCTCATTTGGCTTTGGCATTCATCGCTGCATGGGATTGCGCGTCGCTGAATTACAATTGCGCACGCTGTGGCAATTAATTCTCGAAAAATTTGACTCGATTGAATTGGTCGGCGAGCCGCGCCGGTTGAAATCTAATTTTGTAAACGGCTATACGGAAATGAAAGTTAAAGTAAAACGCCGTTCGTCTTGATATTTTAGGGGTTTGCGTGACATCTGATAAAATTCGCTGGGGCATTGTGGCCACAGGCAATATCGCTGGGCAATTTGCCACTGATTTGAAACACAGCCACAGCGGCGTGTTGGCCGGTGCGGCGAGCCGACACGTGGCTAGCGCGCAAGCTTTTTGCGACACTCATGGCGGCACTGCCAGCGATAGCTATGACACGCTTTTGCAGCGCGATGACATTGGCGCGGTTTACATTGCCACGCCGCATAACAGCCATATTGAATGGACGCTGAAAGCCATGGCCGCCGGCAAAGCGGTTTTATGCGAAAAACCGCTGGGCCTTAATCAGGGCGAGGTTTTGCATTTATATGGCGAAGCCGCACGGCGCAATATTTTGCTGGTCGAAGCTCTGATGTATCTCATGCACCCGCGTATGCATTTGGCCAAGCAATTGATTGACGATGGCGCGATTGGCACCATTAACCGGTTTTCCTCGTCGTTTGGCTTTGCTTTTCCATTCACCCCCGAGCACCGGCTATATGACAAGCACTTAGCTGGCGGCGGTATTTTGGACATTGGTATTTATCCGCTTACGGCGGCGCGCTATTTGGTCGGCGAACCAAAAACTTTGACCGGCAGCGCCCGCCTCGCCGCCAGCGGCGTTGATGCCGAAGCCCATGCCAGCCTCGGTTATGACGGCTTTGAGGCGACATTGCATTGCGCCCTCGACACCAATCTAGCTTGGCACATTACGGTTGAGGGCACGCAGGGCACATTGCATATTGACCAGCCTTGGCACCCGGGGCCGGATAATCAGTCACTTGTCATTAGCGATCATCAGGGCCAGCAAAAAACCTATCACAGCGATGATCCGCGGCCGCTTTATGCCATTGAAGCCGACCATATTGGGGCGCTGCTTCAGGCCGGCGCGCAAATGTCGGATTTGGTGTCGCCAAGCTTTTCTATCAACACCGCCTATTGGCTCGATCGCTGGCGCGAGGCGGCCGGCGTGCGCTATGACGCCGATGCGCTAAGCGATAAGGGATTTCATGGCGCGCCTGTTCGGCTTGGCGCCCATGGGCAGATGCCGGTGGACAAAATTGCCGGTCTCGACAAGCCGATTTCTAAATTGGTTTTGGGCACGGATAATCAAACCGACGGGCCGACCATGGCAGCCATGGCAGATGCTTTTATTGAGGCTGGCGGCACCTGTTTTGACACGGCGCATATTTACAGCGGCGGCTTGAGCGAGACGCTTTTGGGCCAATGGATGAGCGCCCGAGGCCTGCGCGAGCCATTGGTGATTATTGGCAAGGGCGCGCACACGCCAGATTGCCACCCCGACGCCATCGGCCCGCAGCTGGATATTTCTCTGCGCCGTCTGCAAACCGATTATCTTGATATTTATTGCCTGCATCGCGACAATCCCGATGTGCCCGTCGGCCAGTGGATTGATCGGCTGAATGGTGAGGTCGACGCCGGACGCATCAGATTATTCGGCGGCTCTAATTGGACGGCGGCGCGGATTGATGAGGCGAATAATTATGCCAGCCAAAACGGCCTGCAAGGGTTTTCACTCTTGAGCAATAACTTCTCTCTGGCGCGGATGGAAAACCCGGTTTGGGACGGTTGTCTGGCGAGCTCAACCGATGAGTTTCGGCAATGGCATGAAGACCGGCAAATTGCGCTCTTTCCGTGGTCGGCGCAGGCGCGCGGCTTTTTTCTCGATTGGGCGCAAAACGGCCTGGCAGCCAGCCGCCATGGCGCTGACCCGACAGATGAGGAAATGCAGCGCGTATGGGGCTCGGCAGAAAATATGCAGCGCCGCCAACGAGCTTTCGAGCTGGCTGAGAACTTGGGCACCAGCGCCATTCAAATTGCCTTGGCTTATGTTTTGCACCAGCCATTTGCGTGTTTTGCCCTGATTGGCCCACGCACGCCCATGCAATTGCAAGACAGTATTGCAGCCAGCCATATTGCGCTGAGCGCGCAGCAAATCGCTTGGTTAGATTTGCGCGATTAGCGACGCAGGCAGCGGCCTAAAAATTTCAGCCAATGATTGTTTAGCGCATGAATGAGCAGCTCAAAACGTTTTGGCGTCAGGGCGCCGCCGCTCATATTGCGGACCGTGCTCAGGCGCATCGACAGCACCATTTCCTCGCGCATTTTAATCAGCACTGGCGAGTCATCGGCACTGCGTTCGCCCAAGGTCGCGCCAACCGCCTTAAACACACCAGCGACCAAGCGCTTGCCGAGCCAATGGTGGCGGATATCACCAAGCGTGCTATTGGCGTGATAGGGCTTGATGCGATCGGCGGCGGTAACCGTCAGGCCAAGCCCCGCCAACGCCCCATCGCCCATAAGCACATAGGGGGTTTCTTGATAGCGGGCGATATTGCGGCCGCTGTCATCGTCGAGCGTCACTGTCAGTTTGTCACGAATATCCGTGCTTGATGCGGCAAATAGAATATCGAAATCGCCCGCCTCAATATCCCAATCATCAATCGACACATCAAAATAAGAAAATGCGCGCGCGTCCAAATCAAAGCTCACGGTTTGGCTTTCACCGGCTTGCAAAAATATTTTTTGAAAGCCTTTGAGCTCGCGCTCTGGCCGATAGGCGGTGGATTCGACGTCGTGAATATAGAGTTGAACGACTTCGGCGGCGGCGCATTCGCCAATATTGGTCAACTCAACCGACACTTGCATGGTGCGGGTTTCAGGCGACCAAGGGCTGGTAATGCGGGCATTATGATATGAAAATTGGCTATAGCTCAGCCCGTGGCCGAAGGGAAATAGCACCGGCTTGTCATGGGTGATGAAATAGCGATAGCCGACGTTAAGGCCCTCGCGATAAACCAATTGGCGCGGGTGGCTGGCAAAATTTTCTTGGCTCGGGCTATCGGATAAATGCAGCGGAAAAGTCTCGGCCAATTTACCGCTCGGGCTTATGGTGCCGAATAGTAAATCAACTAGCGCGCCAGCACCGGCCTGCCCGGCCAAATAGATTTCTAATATGGCTTTTACTTTGCCGGCCCATGGCATTTCTATTGGCGCGCCATTTGACAGCACCACCACAGTATTCGGATTGGCCGCCGCCACCGCTTCGACCAAAGCATCAAGCTGCGGCGGTTGGCGCAAATGCGTGCGGTCAAACCCCTCGGCCTCAAACAAGGCTGGCAAGCCGACCATGACAATGGCACGTTCGGCCGATTTTGCGGCAGCCACCGCTTCGGCAATCAGCGCCTCATCGTCTTCGGCCAAATCAACATCATAGCCTTTGGCGTAAATCAGCTGATCAGCCCCTAAACGGGCTTGCAGCAAAGTTAAGGGCGTGTCGATTTGATGGGCGTTAACTTGCGAACTACCAGCCCCTTGAAAGCGCGGCTTTTCGGCAAAACCACCGATTACCGCCAGACTGCCGGTGTCCGCCAAAGGCAGCAGCGCATCGTTATTTTTCAGCAAAACCGCCCCCTCAGCCGCTGCTTTTTGCGCCAATTGGTGGTGAGCGGCAAAATCTACCGCCGGTTTTTGACGATTATGCTCAGCCGCCAAAATCATTTGCGTGACGCGATGGGCCGCCTGATCGAGGTCTTGCATTGATAAGCGACCATCAGCGACGGCGGCGGCGGCGATACGGTCATTGGCCCCGCCACTGCTCGGCATTTCCAATTCGAGGCCCGCGGCAATGCCACGTGGGCGGTCATTGACGGCACCCCAATCGGTCATTACCAAGCCATCAAAACCCCAGCGGTGGCGTAAAATATGGGTCAGCAAATCTTCATGCTCGCTGCAATAATGCCCATTCAGCCGGTTATAGGCGCACATTAATGTCCACGGTTGGGCCTGCTGCACCGTATGTTCAAAAGCTGGCAGATAAATTTCAAATAAGGTGCGCCGGTCAACCAATGTATCGACCACCATGCGGTCGGCCTCCTGATTATTGACGGCGAAATGTTTCAAACTCGTGCCCGTGCCGGTACTTTGCACGCCATCAACAAAGGCGGTGGCCATTTGTCCGGCGACATAAGGGTCTTCGGCGTAATATTCAAAATTGCGCCCGCACAATGGGTTGCGCTTGATATTGACCCCGGGCCCCAATAGCACGGAGACATTTTCCGCCTGACATTCCTGGCCAATGGCGGCGCCGACGGCAAAAATTAAGTCTCTATTCCAGCTCGATGCCAAAGTCACAGCTGTCGGAAAACAAGTCGCGGGCACGGACGCCTGCATGCCCAAATGATCAGCGTGTTGGGCTTGTTTGCGCAAGCCATGCGGCCCGTCGGCAACCATAATGCGCGGTAAGTCGAGGCGTTCAATCGGCTGTAAATGCCAAAAACTGCTACCCGACATGAGGCTAGTTTTTTCTAGCAAGGTCATTTGCGCGACCCGTTTTGCGGCCTGTTGTGCGAATTGTTTTGGTTGTTTCATGGTCTTCTCTAACTGACTGCGTCAGCCTTGAGCTTAGAGCTTTTGCGCCGCCACGTCGATATTTAGCGGGCGCCGTTTCAATCTTTGACCAAAACCAAAAACCGCTTATGCTCAGCCGGTTAAAGAGAGGTGTTATGCGACAGATTTGGGTCGATTATTTTACGCATGCGACGGTTCAACTTTTACTGCTGTCTTTTGCTGTGTGTTTTTATGCCGTCAACGCCTTTGCCCTATGGCATCAATGGGCGTGGATTTTGCTGATCATCGCTATTGCGCCGTTTTATGAATGGGTGACGCATAAATATATTTTGCATCAAGACCTTACGGAGACGCCGGGCTGGAAGCGCAATTTTCAAATTCGCCTGCACCATGGCCATCATTTGCACCCCGATGACCGCCAATTGCAATTTGCTCCGGCCAGCGCGCTGGTCATTATGTTTGCCCAGCTATATGGGTTTTTCGCCCTGATAAGCTGGAGCTGGACCACGCCGCTGATGCCACTGCTGGCCAGCCTTGGCTATTATTTGATTTATGAGTGGATTCACTTGGCGCATCACACCAAAGCCTATCGACCGCGCACCAAATCGGGGCTGGCGCTGCAACAGGCGCATATGCGGCATCATTTTCACAATGAAAATTACAATTGGGGCATCACCAATGGTTTGGGTGATGTTTTGTTGAACACGTGGAAGTCTACGCAGGACGTGCCAAAATCGCCAACGGTGAAAAAACTGGCCGGTTATGAAGGGCATATTGATGAGGAGTAAAGTCAATATTGGCATCATTGGCACCGGCATGATGGGGCATGAGCATATTCAAAATTTTAACCTGCTCGACGATGCGCAGGTCATTGCGCTGGCCGACACCGATGAGACCATGTTGGCCAAAGCGGTTGAGCTGAACCAAGATAAGGCGCGCAGCAGTGCTGATTTCGAGAGCCTGCTGAGCGACCCGAATATTGACGCTTTGGTAATTGCGACGCCGAATTTTCATCATATTGATGTGCTGCCGGCCGCCTTGCAGAGCGGTAAAGCCATTTTATGCGAAAAGCCGCTATGCACGAATTTGCAAGACACGCAGCGGATTTGCGACAGCGTGGGCGACAGCGGGCAGGTGTTTCAAGTCGGCATGGAATATCGTTTCAAGCCAGCTTTGGCAGATATGATTGACCGCGTTGACCGCGGCGATATTGGGCGCTTGCATATGTTGAGCATTCGCGAACATCGGTTTCCATTTTTGCCAAAAGTCGCCGATTGGAACCGCTTTAATGCCAATACTGGCGGCACATTGGTTGAAAAATGCTGCCATTTTTTCGACCTTATGCGCCGCATTGTCGCCAGCGAGCCGGTTAGCGTGCTGGCCTCAGCCGGACAAAGCGTCAATCATTTGGACGAGCGCTATGACGGCCAGACGCCGGATATTTGGGACAATGGCTATGTTATTTTTGATTTTGCCAATGGCGCCCGCGCGCTGTTGGATTTATGCATGTTCGCCGAGGGCTCGCGCCATAGCGAAGAATTAGCGGCGGTTGGCGACAAGGCAAAAGTCGAGTGCCTGCTACCGCAGAATATTGTCACCCATGGCCATCGCGACACATGGGCGGTTGAGCAATATCCAATCAATGTCGATGAGGCGATTTTGAAAGCCGGCTATCATTCTGGCGCCACTTATTTTCAAAACCGCGCTTTTCTTGATGCCGTCAAAGGCCTTGCGCCGGTGATTGTCAGTGCTGATGATGGGCATCGGGCTGTGGCCATGGGCGTGGCAGCGCAAATGGCGGCCAGCCAGCAAAGGCGGGTTGATATGAAGGAGTTTGGCCTATGACGTGGGAAGAAGAAAACCTAGTCAATGCGGCGCCGCGCTGGCTCGGCGACCGGCAAATTGGCGCCCTCGGCTTTGGCTGCTGGCGTTTGGTCGGCAATGACACACAAGCGGCAACTCGGCTGATTTCCAGCGCCCTCGATTTGGGCATGACCTTGATTGATAATGCCGATGTCTATGGCCTCGATTGGGGAGGCACGGCATTTGGCGAGAGCGAGCGCTTGCTTGGCAGCGTCTTGGCGCAAAACCCGACACTGCGCGATAAAATGGTGTTGGCCAGCAAAGGTTCAATTTTGCCCGGCGTGCCCTATGTCGCCAATGCCGCCTATTTGAACGCCGCCTGCGACGCGTCTTTGCAACGGCTGCAAAGCTCCCATATTGACCTATATCAAATTCACCGCCCCGATATGTTTACCCATCCGGAAGAAACCGCCGCCGCGCTTGATGGGCTGGTCGCGGCGGGCAAAATTTCAATGGTCGGCGTGTCAAATTATACGCCGGCGCAAATTCATGCTCTGCGCGGCTATTTGCAGGCCCCGCTGGTGTCTTTGCAAAGCCAATTTTCAGTGTCGACATTGGATATTTTACGCAATAGCACATTGGATTTATGCATGGAAACCGGCATGACGCCTCTGGCTTGGTCGCCCTTGGCCGGCGGACAAATTGTCAGCGGCGACCAGCAGCCGGCAGCTTTAAGCGCCGCCCTTGACGCATTGGCCGCGCGCGAAAATGTTGACCGCGCCGCCATTGCGCTTGGATTTATTTTAGCGCATCCGAGCGCTTGTGTGCCGCTGATTGGTAGTCAATCGATCGCCCGATTAGAAGCCGCCACAGCAGCGCTCAACGTTTGTTTGACACGGCGCGATATTTACCAACTAATTGAAGCCAGTGAAGGCGTCGCCCTGCCCTAAGCACGAATAAGAAAGCAGCAAATGACCCAAGACAGCCCAAAAAATAGCCGCGTGGAAGTCAGTTGGTTTTCCGCCATTTGCGACGATGACTATCAATTTTTGGGCGTCGAAGATGCGTCTTTGAAAGCCAGTTGGCCGCATTGTCGCAATATTGCGCTGAGCGCTGAGGGCAATGGCTTTGATAATATTCTGCTGCCGTCGGGATATGAATTGGGCATGGATAGTATTGCTTTTGCCGGCGGCATTGCGCCCTTGCTGGAAAAAATGCGGCTATTGGTGGCGGTGCGCTGCGGTGAAATGTGGCTGCCGCAATTGGCACGGCAAATGGCAACGCTCGACCAAATGCTCGGCGGGCGGCTGACGATTAATATTATTTCGTCGGATATGCCCGGCCAGGCGCTGGCCTCTGAGCCGCGCTATCAGCGCACTTTGGAAACCATGCAGGCCCTGCGCGCCATGCTTAATGGCGAGGCCGTGCGCATGGATGGGCAGTTTATTCAACTCGACCTTGAGCCGCCGCGTATGCGCACCGTATCGGGAAAAGCGCCGCCGTTTTATTTCGGCGGCATGTCGCCACAAGCGCGCGATACGGCCGCACAAGCCGCCGATGTATTTTTAATGTGGCCCGACACCAAACAAGCCGTGGCTGATATTTTAGCGGATATGAAGAACCGCGCCGCCAGCTACAACCGCCAGCTCAAATTCGGCTATCGGGCGCATGTGATTGTGCGCGAAACCGAAGCCGAAGCGCGCGCCGCCGCCGATCTTTTGGTCAGCCGATTGGATGACAAAATTGGTGAAGATATCCGGAATCGCTCGCTCGACAGCCAATCTATTGGGGTGCGACGGCAGGCCGAATTGCGCGACCGTGCCGCGGCCCAAGGCGATGGCGATTTTGTTGAGGAAAACCTTTGGACCGGCGTTGGTCGGGCCCGCTCTGGCTGCGGCGCGGCAATTGTCGGCGACCCGGACCAAGTGCTGGCGAAGCTCAACATGTATCGCGATATGGGGATTGAGGCGTTTATTCTGTCTGGCTATCCGCATCAGCAGGAATGCGATTTATTTGCCAAATATGTGCTACCAAAATTGCCACACGGGCCACTGACTTTCGGCGAGGAGGGATAATCATGCGCTTTGGGTTAGATTTGGGCGGCACTAAAATTGAAGCCGTGGTGATGGATGCAAAAGGCGAGATTATTTGGCGCGACCGGCAGCCAACACCGGCCAAGGATTATCAGCAAATCTTGTCGCTAATTGGCGAAATGGTGGCGCGCGCCGATAGCGACATGGGGGCACAGCTTAGTGTTGGCATTGGCATGCCTGGCTCTTTGTCGCCGCGCACGGGCCGCGTGCGTAACTCCAATACATTGTGCCTCAATGACCAAAATTTGCCACAAGATTTAATGCAAAAATTAAACCGCCAAGTGCGGCTGGCCAATGATGCCAATTGCTTTGCCCTGTCGGAAGCCACCGATGGCGCTGGCGCCGATGCACAAAGTGTTTTTGGCGTCATTCTTGGCA
>Ga0209137_1002743_pt1 | contig 15194 bp, 11 predicted proteins | sample SaaInl5LU_22_DNA_FD_184642 | JGI IMG/M metagenome (GOLD analysis project Ga0209137, IMG submission 184642) | Marine microbial communities from expanding oxygen minimum zones in the Saanich Inlet - ESP_105LU_22_DNA (SPAdes) (version 2) | ecosystem: Environmental > Aquatic > Marine > Intertidal... | reverse complement strand
TGCCCCAAAGAGAACATTACCATATGTTTTGGCACATTCGTTTCCGATAACTCATCCGCTACTAGCTCGTATTCTAAATCCCAATTGTCTATAAATTCTTGAATCTCATGCTCAATGGACCAAGCAAAACTACCATTGCGTATTACTTCAGAACGTATATAATGAATGTGCGCTAAATCACGAGTTGTATTACTGATGTTTGTTAACCCTTCGGTGATTACTTTAAAGTGCTTCTTGACCATAGTCGCAGCATCTTGATCTGCGCTTTTACCGAGCTTATATTCAATAATTTCAATATTACTGATTACAGTGGTTAACGGTGTGTTTATGTAGTGTGAGAAGAAATTATTAAAATCAGCACTATACTCTATGAATTGCTCTTCCTTCAATCTTTGAAGTGCAGACCTACGACTTTGTACAAAAATAACAGTACTCGCGAAAACAAGCTTGAGCGTTGCGAAACTGAAAAACATAACTTCCAATGCAACAGAAGCATTAAGAAGATTGGGATGAATAAAATTTGTGACCTGATCTACAAAAGCAAGGAGTAGAAAAAGTGCAATCAAAAAAAGTGATGTGATATTCTGGTTATCATGCTCCGAGGTAATGAATCGATTGAATAGTATTTTAACTAAAATAACATCGATTATTATCAGTAGCATTAGTGCCTCCGAGGAGGCAAACAACTTCAAAATGAATACCAGCAAAACAAAAATTGCCGAAACCTTTCGAGCCGAAGATAATTTCCATTCGCTATATGACTCTCCAAGAATAAAAACGGCGGTACAGAGTGCGAAAAGAATTCCAGTAAATAGGATCGAGTTTGTGTTCACGGTTAATACTGCGAACATAAAAAGACCTAAGGTAATCAGTAAGTTAACCGTAATTAAATTACGGAATAGCTTTCGTGTTACACCTGTAATTATTTTGTCCGCCATATTCTCTATTGAGGTATTTAACATCAAGTAAAAATACTCATTACCGGATCGATGGTGACAAAAAAAACCCGCAAGTATGCGGGTTTTAAAATTTCCTGAGATGTAGGCGTTTAAATCTTCTCTATCTCATTAGCTAATTCTGTACCTATACGATCCTGGGCTTCAAGCGTAGCCGCACCAATATGTGGGGTCAAACTCAACTTTCCGTTCATGAGAACTTTAATCGCAGGTTTAGGTTCGTTTGCGAAAACATCAAGACCCGCTCCGGCCACTTTACCAGATTCTAAGGCCTCTAAAAGTGCCTCTTCATTTATAACACCGCCACGAGCAGCGTTCAGCAAGTAGACACCATCTTTCATCTTCGAGAGTTCAGTTGCACCAATCAAGTCACCGCCTGGAACGTGCAAAGAGATAAAGTCTGAATCAGTAAGAAGTTTATCAAAACCTACATTTTCGCAAGTAACCTTCACCGACTGACCATCAAAGAAGGACAATTCAACATCGATGTTATCTTCGTGAATATCAGAAAATATCACTTTCATACCTGCTCCTATCGCAAGTTTAGCAAGTGCTTGTCCGATACGACCGAAACCGACAATACCCAACGTACGTCCTTTCAACTCTAATCCTTTAGCGTATGACTTTTTTAACGCACCAAACTTAGAATCACCATCCAAAGGCATTTGACGATTACTGTCGTGCATAAAGCGCACTAGTGAACGAATGTGTCCCATAACCAATTCAGCTACTGAATCAGATGACGAAGCCGGAGTATTAAATACGCGCAAACCTTTCGAACGTGCATACTCAACGTCGATATTATCCATACCTACGCCTCCTCTACCAATACCCTTGATTGAAGGACATGCATCAATTAGCTCTTTACGAACAGTTGTTGCCGAACGAACTAGGATTACATCAACCTTGTGTTCGTTGATGTAATTCTCGAGTTGATCCTGAGCCACTTTTGTGGTGATCAATTCATGTCCTGCAGCCTCTATAGCTGCAACTCCTGATGGTGATATACCGTCGTTTGCTAATACTTTCATGCGTGTTTTTTTTCTAATTCTTTCATACAATTCACGAGTACCTCGACACTATCAAGGCCTAATGCATTGTACATACTGGCTCTATACCCGCCCACTGAGCGGTGACCGTTGATTCCATTAATCTTCGCTGCCGCAACAAGGGCATTGAAGTCCTCTTTATGTGATTTTTCATCATTGAGGAGGAAGCATGCATTCATACTAGAACGATCCTCCTTAGCGGCAGTTCCTTTGAATAGCGGATTGCGATCTATCTCATTGTATAACAAAGCTGCTTTTGCCTCATTACGCTTATACATCTCGTTGATACCTCCGATTTCTTTTAACCAACGTAACGTCAACATGCTCACGTAAATTGAGAATACAGGAGGTGTATTGAACATCGAGCCTTTGGAAATATGCGTATTGTAATCCAACATGGTTGGAATGTAACGTCCGCTCTTTCCTAAAGCATCTTTTTTAACAATCACTAGCGTGGCGCCTGCAGGCCCCAAATTTTTCTGTGCCCCAGCGTAGATTAAATCAAAATCTGCTACGTTGATTGGGCGAGAGAAGATATCAGAACTCATGTCACAAACTACCGGTACTGGGCTTGAAGGAAACTCCTTCATTTGTGTACCGTATATAGTGTTGTTTGAGGTACAGTGGAAGTAATCCGCTGATGGGTCTATCTCATATCCCTTTGGAACGAAATTATAGTTCTCTGGCTTTGAGGTAGCTAAAATCTCTGCTTTGCCTAAACCAGCCGCCTCTTTGTATGCCTTGTTTGCCCAAGCGCCCGTATCGATATATTGCGCTTTGCCTGTTTCTGTGAGCATGTTAAAAGCTACCATTGCAAATTGCATCGAAGCACCACCTTGCAAGAACACTACCTCGTGTGAATCTGGCACATTCAGTAATTCTTTCACAAGCGATACAGCTTCGTCCATTACGGCTACAAAGTTTTTACTGCGGTGTGAAATTTCAATTACGGAAAGACCTAGATTATCAAAATCGAGCAACGCTTCTGATGCTTCTTGAAATACTTGGCCGGGCAGAATACACGGTCCAGCGGAGAAATTATGGGTTTTCATTCCAGATTATTTACAATATGAACACAAATCTAAGCGGTTCTTGAAGCAATAACGAGCTACAGAACGAAAAGTTTGTCGGGTTTTTCACGAGAGATTCACAAAAGAGAATAAATTGGCTTTGACGCCGTTACATTCTTTCTTCAAAATTCTACTCCGTAACTTTGGGCTGATTTAGAACCAAAATCCCATATCATGTCAAACGCAATTTATAATGTACCGGTAGCTTCGAATGAACCTATCTACGACTACGCTCCCGGAACACCAGAACGCGAAGCACTTTTAGCTTCGTACAAAGAGCAATACAACGCTACGGTAGATGTACCGATGTATATCGGTGGCGAGGAAGTTCGCACCGGAAATACGGCAAAGCTAAGCCCACCTCAAGATCACGGTCATGTTTTGGGGCATTACCACGTCGGTGACGCATCTCACGTGAAAGCGGCTGTTGACGCTGCGCTAGGCGCAAGAGCACAATGGGGAAGCATGCCATGGGAACATCGTGCAGCAATTTTCTTAAAAGCAGCTGAGCTCATCAGTACTAAATACCGTTACAAAATCAATGCGGCTACCATGTTAGCTCAAGGAAAGAACTGTTTCCAAGCAGAGATCGATGCGGTTTGTGAATTTGCAGACTTCTTACGTTTCAACGTAGAGTACATGACACAGATTTACAGTGATCAGCCAGAAAGTTCTGCAGGTATTTGGAACCGTTTGGAATACCGTCCTTTAGAAGGATTTGTATTCGCAGTGACTCCATTTAACTTTACAGCAATCGCGGGTAACTTACCTGCTGCTCCAGCACTAATGGGTAATACCGTGGTTTGGAAACCAGCAGATTCGCAGATTTTCTCTGCGAATGTGGTAATGGAAATTTTCAAAGAGGCTGGACTACCGGACGGAGTGATTAATTTGATCTACGTTGATGGACCAGTAGCTGGAGATTACATTTTCTCGCACAGAGATTTCGCAGGACTTCATTTTACAGGTTCTACTGGTGTATTCCAACACCTATGGAAAACGATCGGAATGAACATCGATAAATACCGTGCTTATCCGCGAATAGTTGGGGAAACTGGCGGTAAGGACTTTGTGGTTGCACACCCTTCTGCTCCAGCTGCACAAGTATCTACGGCATTGTCAAGAGGCGCTTTCGAATTCCAAGGTCAAAAGTGTTCAGCCGCTTCTCGTGCGTACATTCCTCGAAGCACATGGTCTGCTGTTAAAGAAGGTTTACTTGCTGACCTTAGTACCTTTAAGATGGGTACGCCGGAAGATATGGGGAACTTCATCAACGCCGTTATTGACGAGCGTGCATTTGACAAAATCGCAGGATATATCGACTGGGTTAAGACTCAAGACGACGCAGAAATTATTGCAGGTGGGTCTTACGACAAGAGCGTTGGGTACTTTATTGAGCCTACCGTAGTTGTGACGACAAATCCTAAGTTCCGCACCATGGTTGAAGAAATCTTTGGCCCTGTGCTAACCATCTTTGTCTACGACGACGAGGCTTGGGAAGAGACACTAAAATTGGTAGATGAAACTTCTGACTACGCATTGACGGGTGCTATCTTCTCTGGAGATCGTTACGCTGCTATTCAAGCAACAAAAGCGCTTGAAAACGCTGCAGGTAACTTCTACATTAATGATAAGCCAACAGGTGCAGTTGTAGGTCAACAGCCATTCGGCGGTAGCCGTGGCTCTGGTACGAACGACAAAGCAGGTTCTTATTTGAACTTACTACGCTGGGTGAACGCTCGCACCATAAAAGAATGTCTTGTACCACCTACTGATTACCGTTACCCTTTCTTAGGCTAATTCGGTATATTGTAGGTATTCAAAAGTAAAAGGCGCAATCTCCTAGAGATTGCGCCTTTTTTGTTCTTCAAAGTTCACCGTATGAATTTAGTTCGCCTTATAGTTAAAGCGAATGCCGTATAATACTTGAGGAAGTCCGCTACCGAAATTGTACCCAAGCTTCCATGAAGTTTCCCAATAAAAAGTAGACTCGGGTCCAGCGAAGTTTCTTGTACGACCAAGATCGGCACCTACAATAAAATCTATTCTTGAGGCATCCGTAAATGGTGCTAGAAACACATATTCTGCTGCTGCATCATCGAAGTAGAAATCATCAGTGTACGAATAGTTCGTAAAGCCTCCGATTAGGTAAACCCCTGTATAACGCTCTCTATTTCCTCTCCAATACGACTGACGCTGTCTGTACCATCGATGAGCTCCTTCAAATCTTACATAACTGCTCGTTAAGGAATACCTGTTGGAGGTAACAGAAGTACGTAATGTTGACTCACCACCGATATAAGTATGATTCATAAGTACCCAACCCGTTTTTTGATTGCGTACTTCAATACCAGCATCCAAGTACCCGAAGGGGATAGTAAGAGGGTTGGCCTTTACTACAAGAGAAGTTACATTCGGCTTAAAGCGCTCAAGCTGAACCAAAGGTGGGCCGACAATTTTCTGGGCCATCATTCCCGAAGAAAGCAACATGGCTGCGAAGAAAACTTTGATTTTCATAGGTTAGGTTGTTTTTAGTTCTATTCTTGAAATATCAGAAATTATACCAGTTATGTTACGGGCGAAATTTATTAATTTCTGATTTCGATAGATAAACCACCTTCTTGGTTTGGAAGAACTCATCCTCAAAATGCTCGTTCAGCGAGGTTAATCTGGCCTTTAACGGACCCAATTCTTCCGCTAGATCTCCTCCTTTCAAATACAACAGCCCGTTTAGGCGAAGTGGATCTCTGTTTCTCTTATCAATTTTGCCTTTAATCCATGGTATGAACTTTTGCATGTGCGTGACTGCCCGTGAAACCACGAAATCATAGGTATACTTGATTTCCTCAGCTCGCTTTTGTTCCGCCTCTACATTATCTAATCCCAAGGCTTCCGCAACTGCTTCTACCACTTTGATTTTTTTACCGATCGAATCCACTAAATGGAAGTGCGTTTCAGGAAACATAATAGCGAGTGGAATTCCGGGGAAACCACCGCCAGTACCTACGTCTAGGACACTTTGGTCGGGTAAGAAGGAGTAGACTTTTGCAATTCCCAAACTGTGCAACACATGCTTGTTGTAAAAGGAATCCATGTCCTTTCTTGAAATGACATTTATTTTGCTGTTCCACTCTTCATAGAGGGGCTGGAGCTGACGGAATTGGTCCCGTTGTTTTTCCGTTAAATTCGGAAAATGCTTAAAAATGAGTTCTACGCTATACATGCGACAAAGATAACCTAGTGAAGTGGTACTTTTGTCCTCGATGAAATTTACACTTGAACATAATGATCCCAAGAGTTCTGCACGCGCAGGCTCACTAGAAACGGATCACGGAACGATACAGACCCCCATCTTTATGCCGGTCGGAACGGCGGGGACAGTTAAGGGGGTGCACACAAAAGACCTCAAGGAGGATACTAAAGCACAAATCATCCTAGGCAACACCTACCACCTATATTTGAGACCGGGAACCTCCATTCTTAAAGATGCAGGTGGTCTACACAAATTCAATGGATGGGACAGGCCAATTCTTACAGATAGTGGCGGCTACCAAGTGTACAGCCTTGCCAATCAAAGGAAAATCACCGAAGAAGGAGCTCTGTTTCGCTCGCATATTGACGGTGGAAAGCACCTTTTTACTCCTGAGCGAGTCATGGATATTCAGCGAGAAATTGGTGCCGATATCATCATGGCGTTCGACGAGTGCCCTCCATACCCGAGTACCTATGATTATGCCAAAAAGTCGATGCACATGACCCATCGTTGGCTCGACCGCTGTTTTGATCGAATACATCAAACCGAGCCACTCTACGGCTACAACCAAAGCCTATTTCCTATCATTCAAGGCAGCACTTATGAAGATTTACGAAATGAAAGCGCTGAATATGTGGCAAGTAAAAATGCAGACGGCAATGCGATAGGTGGGCTTAGTGTGGGAGAGCCTGCCGAAGAAATGTACAAGCATGCCGCCGGTGCGTGTGCTATTTTACCTAAGGATAAACCACGCTATCTGATGGGGGTAGGTACGCCTGCGAACATCTTAGAAAATATCGCCTTAGGGGTAGATATGTTTGACTGCGTGATGCCAACCCGCAATGGACGTAACGGTCAAATCTTTACAAGCGAGGGAATTGTGAATATTCGGAACAAGAAGTGGGAAAACATCCATGAACCATTAGATTCGAATGGAACGAGCTATGTCGACAGTGCGTATACCAAAGCCTATGTGCGTCATTTGATCCATAGCAAGGAAAGTTTGGGAGCTCAAATCGCATCGCTACACAATATTCGCTTCTACTTATGGTTAGTAGAGCAAGCACGTGCTCACATTATCGCAGGTGACTTTGCTACATGGAAAAATGAAATGGTTCCTAAACTCGAACGCCGGCTCTAAGTTTTGAAAAAACTCGATTGGTACATATTGCGCAAATTCATTGGCAGCTTCTTCCTTACGATGCTGTTGATTCTAGCTATTGCCATAGTTTTCGATGTCTCTGAAAAAATTGACGACTTCCAAAACGGAGCATCGATGAGCGAAATACTGAATGATTACTACATCAACTTTGTTGCCTTTTACGGCAACATGTTCAGTGCCTTAATTTTATTCATTTCAACCATTTGGTTCACCTCTCGAATTACTTCAAATTCCGAAGTGGTCGCTATTCTCACCTCAGGAACAAGCTTCAACCGATTCCTACGCCCCTATTTTTTCGGCGCGAGCTTAATATGCGCGCTATCACTGACGCTCAATCACCTTGTGGTTCCCCAAACCAACATTAAGCGAATCTCCTTCGAAGAAAAATACATTACGGGCGTGAGTAGACCTGTGATTCAAAAGATCCATCGACAGGTTTTGCCAGGCCATTATGTGTATTTCGAGACTTTTTCTGGGATGCGTGAGAGTGGATACCAATTCACTTACGAGGTGTTCGACAACCACCAACTGCAATCAAAACTCTCTGCCGATTTCGTGCGTCTCGATACCGCCACAGGAAAGTGGCGATTAGACAACTATCGTCTGCGAACTGTAGACCGAGAAGGGCAAGAGCACATTCGCACTGGACGCAGGCTAGATACAACGCTAGCCTTCACCTCTGAGCAGATAGCTCCAAAGCTCAACTCGATAGCCACAATGAATAGCGGTGAGCTCAGTAAATTCATTGCACAAGAGGAACTTACGGGTAATGAAAACATCGCCTCGTATCAGATGGAAATGCAACGCAGGACCAGTTACCCGATGAGCTCCTATGTTTTTGTTCTACTCGCTGTTTCGCTAGCCAGTCAAAAGCGACGTGGTGGGCTAGGAGTCAATATTGCCATAGGCCTCGTGCTTAGTGCCGTGTACGTGTTCACCATGCAGATCAGTGAAACTTTTGCATCAACGGGCCTGCTCACAGTAGAAAGTAGTTTTGGATCTGCACTTCAATGGATCGGTATTCAACCTGCAGAATTTGCCGTTTGGATACCTAATATACTCTTTGCGATTGTCGCCTTTTGGCGTTATTTCAAAGCCCCAAAGTGATCGTATGAAAACCCATCTCAAAGACCATTTAAATTTGCACTTCATTGTGTTTATCTGGGGATTCACAGCAATTCTTGGCAAGTATATCAGTGTAAGTGCATTGGATCTTGTTTTTAATAGAACAGGGCTCACGGCATTGGCGATCGGCATATTTCTAATCATAAAGAGACGTTCCTTCAAAGCCAATTCAAAAGATCTCTTAATGATGTGGCTATGCGGCGTACTGATTGCCGTGCACTGGATCACATTTTTTGGTGCCATAAAGATTGCTAACGTCAGCATCACCTTAGCAGGGATAGCCACTGGTGCTCTATGGAGTGCCATTCTTGGACCCTTGTTCCACAAAGCGAAAATTGAATGGAGCGAACTCTCACTTGGTCTTTTGGTAGTCTCCGGCATAGCAATCATCTTTTACGAAGAACCAGATGCTACCAAACTCAAGCAATTAGAATATCTAGGATTCAAGTTCACTAACAACCAGCTCGGCTTACTCATCGCGCTTTTCAGTGCAGCATTAAGCGCCTCATTCAGCCTATTTAACCAGCGTCTTGTGCAGCGATACCCCTTCCCTGTTCAGGTAACGTTTTACGAAATAGCTTTTGCCTTTGTTTCCATCGGTATCTATGAGATCCTCTTCCGTTCAGGTAACCCGCTAAATTTACTTCCGCAGAGCACTAACGATTGGATCTATCTATTGATCTTAGCCTTACTCTGTACGGCCTATCCTTTCATCATGAGTGTTGAATTACTCAAGAGGCTTTCTGCCTTTTCAGTCATGCTCGCTATTAATCTCGAACCTGTATACGGCATCCTTCTAGCGGCCGCTTTGTTCGGGGCTTCAGAGGCCATGAACCCTCAATTTTATGCTGGTGTACTCATCATTTTAGGTACCGTAGTCGCAAACGGCATCATAAAAGCACGAAAAAGAACAAAACGAAGCTAAGGTTTTGGTATTTTGCAGGTTCTGAAATAATCCGAAATATGGAATATCTTTCGTTTGAAAAACCAATTGAAGAGCTTGAAAATCAATTAAGTAAAGCTCTAGACCTCGCAGAAGAAACAGGTGTTGACATGGCCAAAACCATCGACGATATCCGTTCAAAACTCGACGAGGCTAAAAAAGACATTTACGGCAACTTGAGTGCATGGGAACGTGTACAACTCTCAAGACATCCGCAACGACCTTACACTCAGGCTTATATTAACGCCATCACCGAAGGAAACTTTATCGAACTACACGGCGATCGCGGTGTGAAAGACGACAAAGCTATGATAGGTGGTTGGGGTAAAATTGGCGACCAGAGCTACATGTTCATCGGCCAACAGAAAGGAGTGAATACGAAGATGCGTCAATACCGCAACTTTGGTATGGCAAACCCTGAAGGATACCGCAAAGCGCTTCGTTTGATGAAGCAAGCTGAAAAGTTTGGTCGTCCTGTGGTTACACTCATCGACACACCAGGAGCCTTCCCTGGCCTTGAAGCAGAAGAGCGTGGACAAGGTGAGGCTATCGCAAAGAACATCATGGAGATGTCTCGTTTAAAAGTCCCTGTTATCTGTATCATCATCGGAGAAGGTGCATCAGGTGGAGCGATCGGCATCGGTGTTGGCGATAAAGTTCTGATGCTCGAAAACACGTGGTACAGCGTAATCTCTCCAGAGAGCTGTTCGTCGATTCTATGGCGCTCTTGGGACTACAAAGAAACTGCTGCGGAGGTGCTAAAGCTTACTGCAACGGATATGAAAAAGAACGGTTTGATTGATGGAATCATCAAAGAACCTTTAGGAGGAGCGCATGCGAATCCTGACGGAATGTTTGAGATCGTTAAGCGAGAGATTACCAAGCATACAAAAGCATTGAGTAAGTTATCTGCTGAAGAACGCGTTGAAAAGCGCATGGAAAAGTTCTTCAACATGGGTGTTTACTCAGAAAAATAATCATTCATGGAAGACCCGCAATACAGCAACGGGGGCAATGCTCCTCGTACTTCAGGTAAAACCACCAATATGACTGCTGGAGGACGCGTTCCTCCTCAGGCAGTAGATTTGGAGGAAGCCGTATTGGGGGCACTTCTGATCGATAAAAATGCGCTGTCGAAAATTATTGATATCCTTCATCCCGAGGCCTTCTATAAAGAACAGCATCAGCACATTTACAAGATCATCACCAACCTCTTTGGTGATAATCAACCCGTAGATATTCTAACCGTAGCTGCAGAACTTCGCAAAGAAGGTAGTATGAAGCAGGCCGGCGGTGAGAGCTACTTAGCGTTGCTCAGTCAAAAGGTGAGTTCTGGAGCACACATAGAGTACCATTCTCGCATTATTTTGCAAAAGCATATCCAGCGCGAATTGGTTCGTATTTCATCAGAAATTATCGAAAGTGCTTTTGATGAAACAACGGATGTTCTAGAATTACTGGATAACGCAGAACAGAAACTATTTGAAGTTGCTCAAGGTAACCTCAAGAGAAATTACGAAAGTGCAGAAATGCTCATTCGTCAGGCGCTCGAGAAAATCGAGAATATATCGAAGCAAGAAGGTCTTTCGGGAGTACCTTCTGGATTCGCTGCTCTTGATCGAGTAACATCTGGGTGGCAACCGTCAGATTTGATTATCCTTGCCGCTCGTCCAGGTATGGGTAAAACAGCTTTCGTGCTTTCTATGGCACGTAACATGGCTATTGATCATGGAAAAAAAGTAGCGGTATTCTCTCTGGAAATGTCTTCAGTTCAGCTGATTACTCGTGTCATTTCATCAGAAACAGCCTTGAGTTCAGAAAAGTTGAGAAAAGGTGATTTAACCGACCCAGAATGGAATCAACTTACCTCAGGAGTCAAGGATCTTGAAAAGGCCCACCTATTTATTGATGACACCCCTGCATTAAGTGTATTTGACTTACGCGCAAAGGTTCGTCGTCTATCTTCTACTCAAGGACTTGATCTGATTATCATCGATTACCTGCAGCTCATGACCGTAGGTGGATCTAAATCACAAGGGAATCGCGAGCAAGAAATTTCAACCATTTCGCGTTCGTTAAAATCGATCGCAAAAGAACTTAACGTACCCGTTATCGCACTTTCACAGCTCTCACGTGCCGTGGAAACGCGTTCTACCTCGAAACGACCACAGCTTTCCGATCTTCGTGAATCTGGTGCAATCGAGCAGGATGCAGATATCGTTAGTTTCATCTACCGTCCTGAATACTACGGTATAGAAGAATGGGAAGACGGTGAACCTTCGAATTCCCAAGCAGAAGTTATCATCGCTAAACACAGAAATGGTTCATTAGAAGATGTACGTCTTCGCTTTATCGGTGAACTCGCGAAATTCGCGGATCTTGATCAAAGCTCTACCATGACCATGGAAAGTAAGATGAATGATAATGGAGACGGCGGCGGTTTCTCCGGTTTCGGCTCAGGCCCAGATACAGGTTACACCAACCTTCCTACACCAGGACTTGATGGTGGGGACGTTCCATTTTAAAAATCGACTAGCACCATGACCAGAACACAACTGCTTTGGATAGGTGCCTTACTTGCTCTGAGTTCACTTATTAGTAGACTTCATGGTCAGGTTCTGATCCCCATGGATAACGAATCTCAAAGTGATCACCTCAAGGCCTATGGACTTATGTTCGAGGCGATTGAACGCGGTTATGATTGTCATTGGTTGCTCAACCACCGAGGAGGATCCTTTGCAATTTTAAATGCTGATGAGACCATCGTTCGAAGTGCCCTTGTTAAAGGAGTCAGTTACGAGTCTACAACTGCGCAAGATTTAGTTACTCTTTTGGCCCAATTAAAAAGTCCCGAGCGCAACACAAATACCGTTGCACTCGAAAAGGTACCGAAAGTTGCTGTCTATTCCCCACCAGGGAAACAGCCTTGGGATGATGCCGTAACCCTTGTACTAACCTACGCCGAAATCCCCTTCACTACTATTTACGATACTGAAGTACTCGAAGGAGATCTTGATCAGTACGATTGGTTACATCTCCATCATGAGGACTTTACCGGTCAATACGGAAAATTCTACGGATCGTACCGTGATGCTTCATGGTACATTAATCAAAAATCCGCTTTCGAGGCCCAGGCAAAATCCCTCGGGTATTCCAAAGTAAGCGAACAGAAAGGAGCCGTTGCACAGCGTATCTCCCGCTTCGTCAGTGAAGGTGGCTTTTTGTTTGCCATGTGTTCGGCAACAGATTCCTACGACATTGCACTTGCAGCAACCGGTTTGGATATATGCGAATCGATGTTCGATGGCGACCCAATGGATGCTGGTGCAGAATATGGTTTAAACTTCGATGCTTGCTTTGCATTCAAAGACTTCTCTTTGGTGACCAATCCTCTTCGCTATGAATACTCCGACATAGATATAACAGAACAACGCGTTCGCAGAATGAAAGAGGAACAAGATTATTTCGAGCTGTTTGACTTCTCGGCCAAGTATGATGTGATTCCAACGATTTTGGTTCAAAATCACACTGATCTTGTTTCCTCGTTTTATGGGCAAACAACCGCTTTTTCAAAAGATGTGCTTAAGACTTCTACCACGGTACTCGGAACGAACGTGGTCGATCAGCATGCGCGCTACATACATGGCGCAGTAGATGATGGATTCTGGACGTTTTACGGCGGCCATGACCCGGAAGATTACCAGCATAGAGTAGGTGATCCTCCTACAGATCTCAAAGATCACCCCAACAGCCCAGGGTACCGTTTGATTCTAAACAATATTCTTTTCCCAGCAGCGAAGAAGCCGCCACAGAAGACCTAGTTGAACAAGGTCCAACGAGCGCTCAATTGGATCCAACGATCCGATCTTGGAGTGCTACCAAAAGCGTAATAGTTATAAGGAGCAAGTCCCTCCAAAGCATTGATTACACGAACGCCGCCAATAAAGTTTGCAATGCGCGCTTCAAAGTACGCTGTCGCCCACGGATAAGTACCGGCTAAATGATCGGACTGCAACGCCCAGATAGGTACACCTACCAAATAGTTAGGTGTATAGAACGCATCTTCGACACTTACGTTAATGCCCGCTTTCCATTCGAACCTCTTACCAATACTGGTTTTATAATTCACCTCTGTGAATCCACCCCAATTTGGCGTGGTAAACCCCCCGAACGAAGATTTGTAAGCGCCATATCCTTGAACACAGGCGTTCCAGCCCTCTTCATTACTGCTCACCCTTAGCTGAACTCGACCGTATAATCCGTCCCAAGTAGATAATTGGTCAAAGGATTCGAAATAGCGCATACCACTCATCTGTGCACCGTAGACTACCCCTTCCTTTATCCATTTCTCACCCAAAATCCAATGTGCTTTTCCCTCATTTTTAAAATAGGGCACATCAATGGATCTTAAGTCGTACGAATAGCCGTACAACTGCTCAAATCGGTACATCTGAGGTTGGCGCAAAATGTTCCATTGTAGTGATAATTTCCCTGGTAGAGAAAAGAACTTCGCACTAACGGAGGCATCAAATGCACCGGCATTGTATCCCAAGGCATTGAAATTGAATATGGCCCTGTATTTAAATCTTTGTATGGAGATGTTGCCAAGCATGATACGCCCTCGAACAAAGGGTCTAACATCCGAATCAAAGGCTTGCGTAAAATGAACCGAATCACTTCTAAATCCATCCCATCCCAAGGAATTACTCTGCAAATGCTCTAAGCCCGTGGCAAAACTCGTCACAATTAAACCAGGAAAAGGCCGTCTTATTCGACCATTTAATACTAGGCTATGAGAAAAGTCCACCTGCACTTTGGTCAACCTCAAAGAATCTGAATACCTCAGAGTACGCTGTTTTACCAATGGAGCTGTTCCTGTACTGTCCCAGAAGTATTCGGCTACCGAGGTAGAATTATTCACAGCCCAACTCTTTGAATTAAAAGATATACTGCCATTCAAATTTGGAGAACCCAATGCATCCAACATAGCCCAATACTTAATGTCTAATTCCTCTTCAAAAAGCACTCCTTCACCATCGTTAACGGCGAAATTCCGCCTCAGTGTGGGCACATTACTTTCGAATAGAGTCGGACTAGACAACCCTCCATTCTGACCCGATCTCGAATTGAAATAAGCCACCTCCAATTTCGCTTGCGTCCATACTTTATGGGGATCCAATTGCTTCAACGAAAAATGTAACTCATGACCATCCGTGCCTTCATTCCGGAACAATCCCAAGGTATTATTGCGCAAGTAATCGACATACAATTGCTCGTTTGAATCTACCGGTGAGAGAGCCGTAATACCAAAGACCTGCCCGCCACCTATACCCGTATGAAGTCTTAAATCCGATCGAGGAGAAGACGAATGATAATCGCGTGGCATAGCCGTATAGCTCTTGGAAAATCTATGCCAACCGTCCAACCCCGAATTCACTATGGGCTGTAAGGAATTATAAGAAAGTCCACCAACAGCAGAATTTTCCCTTTCGGTCCAATTCCATGAATCCTGCAACCAGATTTGGTCTTCGGGTCGCCTATCCAACAAAACGGTTAAAGAATCCCAGCGCTCATTTTGATATAGATAATACCCCTTGCTATTGTAAGGATACACTACATACCTATAGCCATCGACT
>Ga0209137_1002742_pt1 | contig 15194 bp, 14 predicted proteins | sample SaaInl5LU_22_DNA_FD_184642 | JGI IMG/M metagenome (GOLD analysis project Ga0209137, IMG submission 184642) | Marine microbial communities from expanding oxygen minimum zones in the Saanich Inlet - ESP_105LU_22_DNA (SPAdes) (version 2) | ecosystem: Environmental > Aquatic > Marine > Intertidal... | reverse complement strand
AAAATATATAAAACTTAAATCATTATATATTTTTTTATTATTTAACATATTTGTTATTTATTTCAATTCTTAATATCAAGAAATTTTATTTTTTCCATATGAACATTTTTTGGTAGTTTTTCATTAACCGATTGCATAGCATATAAAATAATAAGCAACAGTTTAGTCGTTAATAAAGGCAAAAAAAATAAGACAAATATAATTCCTAGTTTTTTACCAACATTCATCTCATCTTTTCGATATAACATTACACAAGCAAAAATAAAAAAAACAATATAAACAAACATAAAAAACAAAAACAATTTATCCATATTATTCAATTTTTCTTGCTTGTAATACCCTTTTCTTATTTCTTTATTTGTATTGTCTTCAATTTTTTCCAAAGTAGTCTTAATGTTTTGACCGTTAAAATTATTATTTAAATAAACTTGTGCGTAATCTTTCAATTCATTTTCTTCTATGGATTTAATTAAAACTTTAATTTTCTCATTAAATTTGAACGCTGGGGCAATTAAATCTTCATAAAGATAAGAACTAGTTCTTGTTGACATTATATTATATTTACAGTATAATATAATTACAATGAAAAGGTTATATTTTCATTACAAAATAGTTTTACTCAAAAAACAATAAAACATTTATGATGAAGCATCGTTGTTATTTATATTAGGAGCCAAATCTTTTCTAAAGCCCCAATCATATTCTTGAAAGTTCATATTATCTCTGGACATAACGTCTTTGTATTTCTTTATAAAAAGAATACTACCAATAACTATAATAACTAGCAAGAGAGCGTTAAATGCGTCATCGGGTAAAAACCCTTTATTTTTTAAAATTGCTAAAATAATAATAGGAACTAACATTAAAATAAGTAGTTTAATTAATTGTGAAAGAGCTTGGTATTTGTCTCCATAATATTTATTGATTTTGGCTAATCTAGCTTTATGGTTAGTTTCGTCTTGAAGATTGTCAATGTCTGTTTCAATCACGTTTTTATAATCATTTAATTTCGATGCTAACTTGGTTTGGTTGTCGTTTAATGTTTTTGCATATACGAAATTTGCATACAAGTTTTCATTTATACTCTTAAGTAAATTATAGATTTCTTCTTGTTCTGTTTTTATTTGATTAAGCACGCCAATTGATTTTGTAAAATCGGTGTCTTGAGAAGATTTTTTTAAGTTGTTTATTTCATCACTAATTTTAGTATTTAAATTTTTCAATCTATCAATTAGAGGTTGTATTGATTGGGAAGACATAGTATATACTATATAACAATAAAAATAAAACAATATTTAAATCTTTAATTAACGAAAAATTAAAAAATTAAAAAATGGAAAAGAGTAAAAGTTTCTGAAACTTATAATCTTAAACTTTATACTTTTTACAACTTTTTAATTTCAAAACGCTTTTATTTTACAGGAGGATATATGCTATCATACTGGGTTGTTCCTGGAAAGTATACTTTATTTTCTAGTATTGGCATTATGTGTGTTACTTTTTTTGTTATAAATTCTTCTTTAATAACTTTTTCTTGTAATACTTTATTCCAGTTATAGTTATCAGTAATATCGAATAAGTATTTACTAAATTTAGGACCGCTATAATTATATTGTATATAATATTGATTTGTTTTTTCATTTTTATATATTGTTGGTGGTGATTTAGTATTATTAGTTATTTCCATGCGAATAATATCATTTTTAATGTCATTAAAATCAATAGGATTTATTGCTTTATAATCAACAATAATATTTTTACACTCAATATGAGGCGGGTATGTTTTATTTACCGTAATATGATTAGATCTTAATTTTTCTATTCGTTCTGACTGTAACATTTTAACTATATTAATAATATTGTTAAGCTCTTTATATTGTTTTAATCTTTATATTTTTTAAATGTCCAAAGGTGTAAAAAAGTGTTAACTATTTGAAGGTTTAGACACTTTAAATAAAATAATTAATGTAGCAACCCCTAATAAACTCCATAAAACAAAATTATTATAACTATGACTTAATACAAGTTTTTCATTATCTAGTTTGCGTTTTAATTCTTGTATGTTTTTTAGATTAGGTTCATTATTAAAAGCGTATTTTAATTCTTCAATGTTGTTTACATAATTCATGTTTAAACTAATATTATTAGCTAAACCTAAATTAGAATGGCGAATAATTTTATTATACTTTTCTAATTCTTTATAAATTTTTTTATTATTTTTTGCAATAGTATTTGTTCTAGAAACAATGTCAGGATAGTCTTTTAAAAAGTCACTTTGTGTTATTGTTTCAAATGGTTCAACAATATCTAGTGAAGAATTGTAAATATTGTTTTTAAAAACGGAATCTTGATTTTTTCTGACGAAACTAGTGTCAAAGTCAACACGTCCGCCTTGTAGGTCATTATTATTAATTCCAATTTGTTTGTTATTAAAAATACTATAACTTTTATTTATAGCGATACCTTTTTTCAATCCACCTTCACTTTCACACGCATTTGCACTAACGTCGTAATAATTTAAAATATTATCATTATTAGATAAAAAACAATTTAATGAACCGTCCGCATCTTTTTGAAGAATATAATGTTTAAAAAAATTATCGATAGCTAATTGTTTACATTCAAAAGGGGATGCAGTTTTAGAAAATGTAGCATCGCTTGTAAAATTCTGACCGGATTTTAACGTGTAACAATTACTAAAACTATTTTTACTACCATCTAGGTTATATTTTCCTTCGTGTGCTTCGTCCGTTACACCAATATTTGTTCCTTTAATAAAGTTATAACTATCATCAACAATAAATTCATCATACATTTTTAAATCAGTAAAATTTTTGTCAGAGAAAATGTCTCTATTAACATTGTTTTTCTTATATAGTTCATTAATAACATAACTAGAAGGATTATAGTATTGTCTTATAACACCTTTATCATTTACGAGAAAGTAATTACCACATACATCTTTAAAAACATTGCCTGTATAAATATCATCATTGTTATGACTCATAGTATTTCGTTGGTTATGCAATGTCATTTTATTTACAGGAACATCAATTAAATTTTTTACTTTGTTTATAATATCAAAAGTATTTGTAGACAAATCAAGCAAATCTTTTTTCAAATCTTCATTTTTTTTGTTTGACATTGCTTCAATTTTACTTTTATATTGCTTTCCATGATTTGATAACATTTTATTTATATATAATATAAATGAATAAAATATACCGATGTTTAATTTAAAATTACAAAAATAAACTATAAAACCAATTTTAAAATGTAAGTAAATTGAAGTAGTTAAAGGATTACTTTAAAATATAAATAATGGAAACTGAAAATAAGATTATAAATAATACTAAATATAGCATAAAATTAGAACCAGAATTTGATGTATTATTTACTGTAAAATAAATAAGTGAGGTCATCATAATAAACATTAAAGTAAATAGAAACAAATATCTAATATAGTGGGTATTTACAACAATAGGGTCCATATTTGTTTCATTAGAAGCAATCAAATTGCGGTATTCTTTTTGGGTTTCCTTAAAGGCATTAAAACTTAAGTTCAAATTTACTTTATCTTCATCATTTCCATCAATCAAAAAATCAGCATATTTTTCATTATAATTATCCAAATATGTTTTCATTTTTTCTGCGGTATTAATAATATTTGTGTTTGTATTTTTTAAATAGTTTCCTACGCCAATTAAATAATCGTTATTTTTCTTTATATTGAGTGTATCACTTCCTGATTGAAAATCATAATTAATATTACGATACTTATTACAAGATCCGTCAACAAAAGCATATGCTACACAATTACTGTCTACCGAACAAACCGCTTTGCAATCTGTTTCTGAAGATGTTCCTAGTAAAGTAAAATCAGACAAATCAATATTATTAAATGATACAAAACTTGGGTCAGAAGTAGTGTCATAATATTCGCTATTTGATTTAAACTTATTTATTTCGGGTTCTAAACTTGAAGTCATATTAGTAATATATTATATACAAGTAATATAATATATAAATTAAAAAAATATTTAGATTAAACATTTCAAACGCCGATAAAAAATAAAAAGTATAAAGGCGAATTTCACACCTTACGATACTTATCTTCCTAAAGTAGGTATTTATTTATTTCCCCAAAACATTTTTGTTGTTTTTAAAAAGGTGTAAAAAGAAAAAACAAAAAACAAAGAAATAAAGAAATAAAGAAATAAAAATAGAGTGTATGCGGGTATATGTTTTTGGCATTGATATATGCGAAAAATGAGACACTCGCATACACTCTAATAAAAGAATAAAATAAATAAAAATTAAATCAGAATATCAAAATAATTTTATAAAGTTATTTCATTTTCTTGAAAAAATAAGCACCACCAATAATACTAAAAAATATACCCCAGTTTCTTAAATATTTGTATTTATAAATTTCACTATAATCGCTATTTAGTGTGCTTGCGAAAAGTTCGTCATTTCGCTTATCATTTATTGTTTTATCCAAATTGTCTCTTTCAGTTATAATGTTTGCTTTTAAAACATTAATCTCGTTTTGTAAAATCTGATACTTCAAACGTAACATTTTAAGTATTTCAACAGTGTCGCCATTATAATTAATTTCTTTTAGCATATCATTGATACACCCCGTTCCATCGCTAACTTTACGGTCAAGACAATCATAATTTATATATGTATTCATATCAATATCTTTTATTTTTGTTTCGTATTGAATTTTGTTATCATTTTCAAGTTGGGTGTAAAATTCGCTTAAAATAATATTTGATTTTTCTCTATAAGTTTGAAGTTCACTATAAAAATCACTCGGGTCTTTGTTAGATGCTGAACTGTTTAAATCTCTTAAGTTTTCTGCAACTAAATTTGCATTAATATCATTTTTTAAATTTCCAATATTTTCGTTCATGTTAATTAATTCATTATCAATATTATTCATTTTATATATAATGATATATAAATTTACACACATACGCGGTAATAATAAGATTCTATTGCTGATTTACTAGGTCTTTTAATTTCACAAACCTCATTTGGTTTAATTCCAATCAATTTGGCAACCGGGTCAAATCTATTAATTTCAGGCAATTGTTCCAAAGATAAAATATTATATTTTTCCATCATAGCAGTAACTTCATTTACGTTCATAATGCGGTGATTTGGAACTAAAGTATGGTCTAGAATATTGTATTGAAGTCGTGCGATACTTTCAATAACAATATGAACTTTTTCTTTTTCCCAAATTTGTTTCAAAACGTTACTTAATGGGTCATTCAGTTCTTCTTTTGTGATAATAAATAAAGTGTCAGTTTTTTGAAGGGTTTCACTTAAATAAAACAAATCTTCAACAAAATTGAGAATAATAGATTCATTAATTTTGCTTCCTAAATTGTATCTAATGTAAACTTTTTTATTTTTATCATTCTCAAGGATCATATCCATTTGGTCGTTGTTAAACATAGAGTTAACTTCATTGATGCTAAAATTACTGTATTCACTAATATTATAACTTTGTTTTTCCATGATGTTCAAAATGTTTCTTCTGGATTTAAAAATTTCTGAAATCAAAAGCGATTGTTGAGTTTTGCTTGTCATTTTATTATTCTATATAATAGTATTATGTTTATATAGAATAAAAATTATTTCATTTTTTTTAAATAAATTAAGCATTAATCTCTGGGTTTTCCATTAAGGTAATTTTTTTTACCTGTGATGAATCATTACTAGAATTGTCATTAGTAGAAATGTCTTTTTTATCTTCATTTTCAACTTTATCTTTATCTTCATCTACGTCTAAAATACTTACATTTTTTATATTTTTCTCTTGTTTATCATCACCAAAAATATTACCAATATCAAACCCTAAAAATGTGTTATCATTTGTTTTGTTTTCGGGTTCAGGGTCAATATTTTTATTTTTTTCAAGTTCATCTAAATTTAATTGAATATCAGAATCTTCAAATTCAGCATATGGGGGTGTATCAGAAGGTGTTTGTGGTATAAATTGATTTGGTGGTGGTAAATTTTCATTTGAATCAGGTAAATAAGCAGGAGAATAAGGGGCATATGGAGGGTCAGAAGAAGAAAATTGTTGTTCCGGTTCCGGTTCCGGTTCCGGTTCAGTTTCTGTATTGCCTTCTTGAATAGAAGGTTCATTATTATTGATATGAGAATCTGGGTTATTTAAAAAATAAGGTTTGTTGTTATTTATTTGTTTATTATTTTTGATATTAATATATCTTGCATATTTTTCTTCTGCTTCCTTGAGGGTTTTTGAACCAATTATTTTATTGATATTATCAGAATAACTCATAGACATTAAATTGTCTACATTGTCGTCTGTAATAATTCGCATATTTACATTCATTGCTTGCAGTTCTTGTAGTAATAATTTAAATGAATAAGGAACTTTAAGGATGCTAAAAGAGCGTCCAAATTTGCTGATATTTTTAATATTTTGTGTTCCATCGACATTATTTACAAATTTAATAGGACCATCTGCTTGTGGACTCAAAAACAAATTTTTAGACTCATTATAAATAGCAAGAGAACCAGTATTATTACAAACAGCAATATAATATTCGTCACCACGATTTAAAAAGGAGTCGTTTAAGAAAGCAGCCATTCCATGACCGAGAATTCCGTCGCGTTCCATTTCTCCGATACGTAATCCACCATCATTCGCCCTACCGTGAACTGACTGACGGGTCATTATAGTTTTTGGACCTCTTGCTCTATGATTTATTTTATCCTTAACCATATGTTTAAGGCGCATATAATATGTAGGTCCAATAAATATATCAGCAGTTAATTGTTCGCCAGTTTGGGCGTCATGTAAAAGTTCATTGCCGCTAGAATGGTAACCCATATTAGTCAATTCTTTACCATAAGTAGAAATATTGGAACCTTTAGATTGGTAAGCAGTGCAGTCGCCAAATGTTCCCAATTCGCCACATAATTTACCAAACATGGTTTCCACAATTTGCCCAATAGTCATACGTGAAGGAATCGCGTGTGGATTTATAATTAAATCAGGTTTTAAACCATCTTCAGTAAAAGGCATATCGCATTCTGGAATAATCAAACCTACAGTTCCTTTTTGACCGGCACGTGAACCCATTTTGTCACCAATCGCAGGAATACGTTCTTCACGGATACGCACTTTAGCAATATTAAATCCTTCTTCTCCGTCAGTAATAAAAGATTTGTCAACAAAACCTAATTGACCTTTTTTAGTTTTTACAGAATCATCAATCCACTCTCCATCTTTTTCCAAATTGGCATTAATTTTGCCGATAACAATTGTTTTTTCAGTAATTTCAGTATTTTCTTTTACAAGACCAAAATCATCTAACATACTGTAATCATAACCTTGTTTCAATCGTGAAACATTATTTTTTTGAATATTGGCAAATTTAGAATGACTACCTCCTGAAACTTTAGCACTTTCTTCTTTGCTTTCATACATAGAATAATATGTAGTGCGAAATAAACCACGATCAATAGACCCTTTATTGATTAAAATCGCATCTTCAACATTATAACCAGTATAAGACATAATAGCAACAATAGTATTTACACCGTATGGATGTTCTTCGTTATTAATATATTGTAAATATCGGGATTTTATAAGGGGGATTTGTCCGCTATTTAACACAACAGACATTTTATCAATACGCATTTGATAATTAGAGTGAAAAACTGAAACAGCTTGTTTTGCTTGACCGCAAAAAAACGCATCACGAGTAGCCGGATTATTTTCTGGAAAAATAACTTGATTTCCCATAACACCCAATAATAAGGAAGGTTCAACTTCTAAATGAGTATAATATTTAGTACCGACTAGGTCATCTAATTTAAGTGCAATATATGAACTTTCTTCTTCAGATGTATCAACGAAATCAAGAATAGATTTCATTTCTAATAAAGTATCAAAACTGGATTCATTATTTGGATTTAAATCGTTATAAAGGGTATTTAATTCATATAATGTGTTTTTTTTAAAATTATAATTTTCATCGCTCTTTGTTTTAAAACCAGAAACAATATTTTCCCATGTAGCAGTTCCGTCTATCAATTTGTCAATAATTGCTTTTCTATCATAACTGACTTTGTTGTTTTCAATATAGTAAATAAGTCGTGTTAACCGACCACTATCTGTATATATATTAACTACTTTACGTCTATAGTCAAATGAAACAGATGTATAAATTGAAATTATTCCATTTCTTCTATATAGTTTCATTTTATTTACAAAGTTTAGAGGTTCTTCAATGATACCAATCCATTTTCCATTTACAAATATTTTACTGCATTTAGATATATAGTTAGGCGTGCATTCTACTACCATCTTCATTGCGGCATTTCTACGAATCCATTTTTCCATTGCCGCACCTGAAGAATTACAAGTAACTTGCGCACCAATAGCCAGATGTTTATGAAGACCAATGTTACCACCATCTGGAGTATCAATCGGATCAATAAAACCCCATTGGGTGCTGTTTAAAAGCCGAGGACCTACAACTTTTGCGGTGGAATCAAGAGGCAAATTTAGTTTTCTTAATTGAGATAGTGTTGAATTATAACTTAAACGATTTAGGTCTTGTGCCGCCCCAACCTTTTTAGTATGACTATGAGCACCCCAATTTCCCTTAAAAGCACGACGAATACCTTTTTCAACTGTTTTATCTTTAAAATAGCGACCATAATTAAGTTCAATAAGAGACATAAATGTATGAGAACCACTTGTTTCTTCTAAATCGTCATTTTTCCCCTTATTGATATCATCTTTTTTCTGATATTGGATGCGATGAAAATAATATTCTTTACTAATTTTTTGATAAATTTCGTTTTTTTGGATTAAATAGTATTCGCGAAATAACTCATACAACATAACACCCGATAATTCAATTCGTTTAAATTTGAAACTATCTCGGTCAGTGGGGAGTTCTTCTTTTGTATAAACCTTTAGCAGTTCAAAAACCATATGCCCTATAAAGTACGCTTTTTCAATAAAATTAGTTTCCCCAATATGCGGCAAAAAAAAGTCACTTAAAATCTCCATTGTGCTCATTAATGTTCCCCTTTTAGTAAAAGACGCAATATATTCTAGTGCGTTTTGTTGATTAAATATTATATTCGCATCATGAATGGATGGTCTGAATAGTTCAATATAATGTTTATATTTTTCCAAATCTAAAACACACGTTTCAATTATATTTTTATCACTTGTTATTCCAAATGCTCTCATTAAGATAAAAAGAGGAATATGTTTTTTTACATTAGGAATAGAAACCACAATTTGTTTATGAGAATTTACAATACGAACACCACAAGTTCTAATCGGTTTAGATGTGTCTTCAGATACGGACCTAATTTCGGCACTGTGACTATATAAATCGTCCTTTTTATGAAGTTTTATATTAATCATATTATCGGCAAATTTTTCTTGGCATACAATTGCCTTTTCTTTTCCGTCAATAATGAAATATCCACCATGGTCGTTTTTACATTCACCCATTTGGGAGCAAACATCTTTACTCATTTTGCTTAAAATACAAACATTTGATTTTAACATTATAGGAAATTTCCCTAATAATACTTTTTCAATAACAATATTTTTTTCAATTGGGACACCATCTTCTGTATCATTGATAATGAAATCAACTTCAATATCGTAATGAATAGTTAAACCATATGTCATGTTTCTTAAACGAGCTTCATTCGGAAACATAAAATGGACGTTTTCGTCATCATAAATAATGGGTTTTCCGAAGTAAATTTTAGACCCATCTTTGCCGCCAAAATATAACATACATTCATTGGCATTTTCTTTTTCTTTTTCTATAAAACGAATTGGGTTATTTTCTTGAAATACTTTATTAATACCAATATTAATAAAATCGTTGTATGAATCTAAATGATGAGACACAAGATAATTTGGATTGTTGTTGAACAGTTTGTCTATTATTTTCCAAGAAATGTTCTCCATTTTGTATTGTATTGTATTATATAATAAATAGGTTATTTTTATTATGTAAAAATATATATATTATTTTTTATTTATTTTTTTATTGTTATCAATTTTGTTATAAAATTTATGTCTTTATATCTTTATTGGTATCATCTTTAACAGCGTCACGCACATTTTCTACAAATTTATCATGTTCATTTGTTTTGTCACACTTTTTGTTTACATCATTGTTTATTATTTTCAAAATATTGTTTAAAAGATTGGTGTTATAGTCAATTTTTTCATTTAATTCTTGTAATCTGCTGTAAACGTGTGTTAGATCTGTTTGTCTTACCATATTATAAAGTTTATTAATATTTTTATTTCATTTTGTCCTAAATTAAGAATAAAATTAATATTGTGCGTTGAAGATTTGAGTTATAATACAAATGTTACTATGGAAATGATTAATGCTTATCCTGATAAACCTTGGAATTGGGTTGAATTAAGCAGAAATAAATATAAACAATATGTACAAGATTATTTATTTGAAGAAATTGTTAAAGTTGCTTGGCATCCTAATAGAGTAAAAAAATTATTGGAAATGGGGTTAACTATTGATGAAATTTGTGATTTAAAATAGATTGAATAGTGTTAATGCGTAAAAAACTAAATAAATGATTTTTTATACACTTTGATATTGAAACTTATTTTTTTTAAATGAACTTCAAAAAGAAACAGAATTATAAAACAAAATTTTCTTCAAAACTAGTGTGTCGTTCATAGCAGTTGTGTCAATGTCCTGATGAGTAGAAAATACAATGAAAAAAAACTGTAATAACATAGAATGAAAGATGGTATTCATTTTTTATAAATTAGTAAAATAAAAATGTTTATCAAAATAAGTAATTTAAAAAAAAAATGAAAGCAAATTTATAAAATTAATGACACACAATATTTTAACTCTTTTACAATTGCAAATACAAATTGAATACAAATGAACAAAAATTGGAATCACAATTTCTTCCATTTTATATTAGCTAATCCTGATAAACCTTGGAATTGGCACGATTTAAGTCGGAATCCAAATATTACTATGGAAATAGTTAATGCTAATCCTGATAAACCTTGGAATTGGTATATGTTAAGTATGAATCCCAACATTACTATGGAAATAGTTAATGCTAATCCTGATAAACATTGGAATTGGTTTGAATTAAGTTGTAATCCAAATATTACTATGGAAATTGTTAATGCTAATCCTGATAAACCTTGGCATTGGACTTATGTAAGTTCTAACTCAAATATTACTATGGAAATAGTTAATGCTAATCCTAATAAACCTTGGAATTGGGTAGGGTTAAGTCAGAATCCAAATATTACTGTGGAAATAGTTAATGCTAATCCTGATAAACCTTGGAGTTGGATAGGGTTAAGTATGAACCCCAATATTACTATTGATTTTGTTAATGCTAATCCCGATAAAAATTGGAATTGGTATGAGTTAAGTAAAAAGCTAAGTATAACTATGGAAATAGTTAATGCTAATCTTGATAAACCTTGGAATTGGTATCAATTAAGTTATAATCCAAATATCACTATGGAAATTGTTAATGCGAATCCTGATAAACCTTGGAATTGGGTAGGGTTAAGTCAGAATCCAAATATTACTTTTGAATTTGTTAATGCTAATCTGGATAAACCTTGGAATTGGGTAGGGTTAAGTCAGAATCCAAATATTACTTTTGAATTTGTTAATGCTAATCTGGATAAACCTTGGGACTGGATTGGATTAAGTTTTAATAAATTTTCTAAAGAACAAGAATTATTTAATTTGAGAATAAAATATCAACAATATGTTCAAGATTATTTATTTGAAGAAATTGTTAAAGTTGTTTGGCATCCTAATCAATTGAAAAAATTATTGGAAATGGGGTTGACTATTGACGAAATTTGTGATGATTTATAAAAATAACTAAATATTTTGTTCTTAAAATTCTTTTTTTTAATATTTATTAAAAAAAATGAAATGAATTATTTAAACTCTTTTACAATTACAAATACAAATTGAATACAAATGAACAAAAATTGGAATCACCATTTCTTCAATTTTATATTAGCCAATCCTAATAAACCTTGGAATTGGGCATGTTTAAGTCAGAATCCAAATATTACTATGGAAATTGTTAATGCTAATCCCGATAAACCTTGGAGTTGGTATGAATTAGGTTATAATAAAAATATAACTATGGATTTTGTTAATGCGAAACCTGATAAACCTTGGAATTGGTATGAATTAAGTTGTCATCCAAATATTACTATGGAAATGATTAATGCCAATCCTGATAAACCTTGGGATTGGTATGAATTAAGTAGTAACCCCAATATAACTATGGAAATGATTAATGCTAATCCCGATAAACCTTGGAATTGGTATGAATTAAGTTCTAAACCCAATATTACTTTTGAAATTGTTAATGCTAATCCTGATAAACCTTGGGATTGGAATTGGTTAAGTTGTAATCCAAATATTACTATGGAAATTGTTAAAACCTATTCTGATAAACCTTGGGATTGGGTTTGGTTAAGTTATATTCCAATTATAACTATGGAAATTGTTAATGCTAATCCTAATAAACCTTGGAATTGGTATTTGTTAAGTATGAATCCCAATATTACTATGGAAAATGTTAATGCTAATCCTGATAAACCTTGGGATTGGAATGGATTAAGTCGGAATCCCAATATTACTATGGAAAATGTTAATGCTAATCCTGATAAACCTTGGAATTGGGTAGGGTTAAGTTCTAATCCAAATATTACTATGGAATTTGTTAATGCTAATCTTGATAAACCTTGGAACTGGAATGGATTAAGTTATAATCCAAATATCACTATGGAAATTGTTAATGCGAATCCTGATAAACCTTGGAATTGGGTAGGGTTAAGTCAGAATCCAAATATTACTATGGAAATTTTTAATGCTAATCTGGATAAACCTTGGAATTGGGTAGGGTTAAGTCAGAATCCAAATATTACTTTTGAATTTGTTAATGCTAATCTGGATAAACCTTGGGACTGGATTGGATTAAGTTTTAATAAATTTTCTAAAGAACAAGAATTATTTAATTTGAGAATTATATTTCAACAATACGTACAAGATTATTTATTTGAAGAAATTGTTAAAGTTGTTTGGCATCCGAATCGATTAAAAAAATTATTGGAAATGGGGTTGACTATTGACGAAATTTGTGATTTATAAAAATAACATAATATTTTGTTCTTAAAATTCTTTTTTTTTAATATTTATTAAAAAAATGAAATAAATTATCTAAACCTTTTTACAAAACAAAGACAAATACAAATGAACAAAAATTGGAATCGCCATTTCTTCAATTTTATATTAGCCAATCCTGATAAACCTTGGAGTTGGACGGGATTAAGTTGGAATCAGAATATTACTATGGAATTTGTTAATGCTAATCCTGATAAACCTTGGAATTGGTCTGGGTTAAGTTCTAATCCAAGTATTACTATGGAATTTGTTAATGCTAATCCGGATAAACCTTGGGATTGGTATTGGTTAAGTTGCAATCCAAATATTACTATGGATTTTATTAATGCTAATCCTGAAAAACCTTGGGATTGGTATTGGTTAAGTTGCAATCCAAATATTACTATGGAATTTGTTAATGCTAATATTGATAAACCTTGGGATTGGGATGAATTAAGTTCTAATCCAAGTATTACTATGGAAATTGTTAGTGCTAATCCTGTTAAACCTTGGAATTGGTATGAATTAAGTTGGAATCCGAATATTACTATGGAATTTGTTAATGCTAATTTTGATAAACCTTGGGATTGGGATGTATTAAGTTATAATAAATTTTCTAAAGATAAAGAATTATTTAATTTGAGAATAAAATATCAACAATATGTTCAAGATAATTTATTTGAAGAGATTGTTAAAGTTGCTTGGCATCCTAATAGAGTAAAAAATTTATTGGAAATGGGGTTGACTATTGATGAAATTTGTGAATTATAAAAATAACTAAATATTATTATGTTCTTCAAATTATTTTTTTTATTATTTATTAAAAAAATGAACCTTTTAACAAAACAAATATAAAGACATATATACAAATATACAAATATAAATGAACCAAAATTGGAATCACAATTTCTTCAATTTTATATTAGCCAATCCTGATAAACCTTGGAATTGGTCTGGGTTAAGTTCTAATCCAAATATTACTTTAGAAATTGTTAATGCTAATCCGGATAAACCTTGGAATTGGTCTGGGTTAAGTTCTAACCCGAGCATTACTATGGAAATTGTTAATGCTAATCCGGATAAACCTTGGAATTGGCACTATTTAAGTTCTAATCCAAATGTTACTATGGAATTGATTAATGCTAATCCTGATGAATTTTGGAATTGGTATGAATTAAGTCGTAACCCCAATATTACTATGGAAATTGTTAATGCGAATCCGGATAAACCTTGGGACTGGGGTTGGTTAAGTTCTAACCCGAGTATTACTATGGAAATGGTAAATGCTAATCCTGATAAACTTTGGAATTGGGATGGATTAAGTTGGAATCCAAATACTACTATGGAAATTGTTAATGCTAATCCTGATAAACCTTTAAATTGGAAAGGATTAAGTTATAATTCAAGTCTTACTTTTAAATTTGTTAATGACCATCCTGATAAACCTTGGGATTGGTCTGAATTAAGTTCTAACCAAAACATAACCCTGGAAATTGTTAATGCTAATCCTGATAAACCTTGGGATTGGTCTGAATTAAGTAGGAACCCGAACATTACTATGGATTTTGTTAATGCTAATCCTGATAAACCTTGGAATTGGTTTTTGTTAAGTATAAATCCAAATATTACTATGGAAATTGTTAATGCTAACCCTGATAAACCTTGGGATTGGTATGGATTAAGTTGGAATCCAAATACTACTATGGAAATGATTAATGCTAATCCTGATAAACCTTGGGATTGGTATTGGTTAAGTTATAATAAAAATATTACTATGGAAATTGTTAATGCTAATCCTGATAAACCTTGGAATTGGAAAGGATTAAGTTTTAATCCAAATATTACTTTTGAAATTGTTAATTCTAATCCTAATAAACCTTGGGATTGGAACAGATTAAGTTATAATGAATTTTCTAAAGAACAAGAAATATTTAATTTGAGAAATTGTTAAAGTTG
>Ga0209137_1002734_pt1 | contig 15231 bp, 15 predicted proteins | sample SaaInl5LU_22_DNA_FD_184642 | JGI IMG/M metagenome (GOLD analysis project Ga0209137, IMG submission 184642) | Marine microbial communities from expanding oxygen minimum zones in the Saanich Inlet - ESP_105LU_22_DNA (SPAdes) (version 2) | ecosystem: Environmental > Aquatic > Marine > Intertidal... | reverse complement strand
CAAAAAGAACAGTATTTGAAAAAAGGTGGGTATAGTGATAATAATTATTATGAATAATTGTTTTTAAAATAAAAAAAATAAGGATATGTTAGATTTAAATGGAAAGTCAATTTTAATAACAGGAGGCACTGGTTCTTTTGGTAAAATGTTCACAAAATTAATTTTAGATAGAAACCCCGATGTGAAAAAACTAGTAATTCTTTCAAGAGATGAGCAGAAGCATTTTCAAATGGCTCAAGAGTTTCCGGAGCATAAATATCCTGCAATGCGTTATTTTATTGGAGATGTAAGAGATAAAGAAAGGTTAAAAAGAGCTTTCGAAGGGATTGATATCGTCATTCATGCAGCAGCAATGAAACATGTTCATTTAGCAGAATACAACCCTATTGAATGCGTGAAAACAAACATTAATGGTGCAGAAAATGTTATCGATGCAGCATTGGATTCTGGAGTTAGTGAGGTTGTAGCTCTGTCAACAGACAAAGCAGCAGCTCCAATTAATTTATACGGTGCTACTAAATTAGCTTCTGATAAATTATTTATAGCCGCTAATAATATAAAAGGAAAAAGGGATGTGCGCTTTTCTGTTGTTCGATACGGAAATGTAATGGGCTCTAATGGGTCGGTTATGCCGTTTTTCTTAAATAAAAAAAATAAAGGAGAAAAGTTTCTACCGATTACAGATGATCAAATGACTCGTTTTAATATCTCTTTGCAAGACGGTTGTGAAATGGTGTTCTACGCGATTGAAAAAGCTTGGGGAGGAGAGGTGTTTGTTCCAAAAATTCCATCATATAAGATTTCTGACGTAGCAACTGCTATAGCTCCAGAGTTAGAGCAAAAAATAGTAGGAATTCGTCCTGGAGAAAAACTACACGAAGAGATGATTACTTCATCTGATTCATATAATACTGTTGATTTGGGTAAATATTATGCAATTCTCCCACAAAAATCACCTAATTCACAATATTCTAAAGATGATTATAAAAAAGCTTTCAATGCTATAGATGTTCCTGATGGTTTTTCATATAACTCTGGGGATAATACAGATTGGGAAACGATAGAATCATTAAGAGAATTGGTGAAAATTCATGTAAACCCTAACTTTAAAGCATAATGAATAATATACCTTACGGGAGACAAAATATAGAGCAAGATGATATTGAAGCAGTAGTATCAACTTTAAAATCTGATTACCTTACTCAAGGTCCTAAAGTTAGAGAGTTTGAATCTAAATTTGCAGAATATGTAGGAGCTAATTATGCCGTAGCAGTTAACAATGCTACCTCAGGATTGCATCTTTCAGTACTTGCTTTAAATCTTAAGAAGGGGGATAGAGTAATAACAACTCCAATCACTTTTGCTGCTTCAGCGAACTGTATTCGTTATGCAGGAGCCGAGGTTTGGTTTGCAGATATTGACCCAAATACGTATCTATTAGATATTAATTCTGTAAAGGAATTGATTGAATCAAGGCCAAAAGGTTTTTTTAAAGGAATTATACCAGTTGATTTTGCAGGACTTCCAGTTAATATGGAAGATTTTAGAACTTTGGCGGAAAAACATAATCTTTGGATAATAGAAGATGCTTGTCATGCACCTGGTGGGTATTTTGTAGATAGTCAATCAGAAAAAAACTTTTGTGGTAATGGAAATTATGCAGACATTGGAGTTTTTTCTTTTCACCCGGTAAAGCATATTGCTTGTGGTGAGGGAGGAATGCTTACTACAAACTCTAAAGAATTGTACGAAAAGCTGATGCTTCTAAGAACTCATGGTATTACCAAAGTGAACATGGAAGAAAACCATGGAAACTGGTATTATGAAATGCAAGAACTTGGATTTAATTATAGACTTACGGATTTTCAGTCCGCATTAGGTATTACTCAATTAGCAAAAAATAAAAAAGGGGTTGAAAGAAGAAATGAAATTTCAGCAATTTATAAAAAAGAATTTCTAGGAAAAGTAAAATTTCAAGACTTGCCGGTTGGAACTTATAACGCACATCATCTCTTCATTATTGAGGTTGAAAACAGAAAAGAACTGTATGATTTTCTTCACTCTAAAGGAATATTAGTACAAATTCATTATGTACCAGTTCATACCATGCCGTATTATAAAAATATAGGGTATTTAGATGCTGGTCTTGTTCAGGCAGAAAAATATTATTCTAGATGTATCAGTTTGCCAATGTATCCAACGCTTTCAGATGAAGAGCAAAGTTACGTGATAAATAAAGTTTTAGAATTTATCTCTAATGATTAGTAAATTAATTTTAGGAACTGTTCAGTTTGGCTTAAACTATGGTATAAATAACACTATTGGCAAGTTAACTGAAGATCAAGTTTTTGAACTTTTAGAAACAGCCTATGAATTAGGAGTTAGAACTTTAGATACTGCTGAGGCTTATGGAAATGCTCATAGTATTATTTCTAATTTTCATAAACAATCTAAAAAAAGGTTTAATATTATAAGTAAGTATTCATCTTCTAATTTTGATTATCCGATTGATTTTGTAGAAAGAATCAAAGTTCATTGCTCAAATTTTAATGTTAATTATTTAGAAGGATATATGTTTCATTCTTATAATGATTTTAAGATGAATATTAATAATGATCCTAATGTTTTAGATAATATTAAGAACTCTGGTTTAGTCAAAAAAATAGGTGTGTCTGTACATTCAAATGATGAAATTGAAGATTTACTAAATTTTAAAAATATAGACTTAATTCAATTATCATTTAATCTTTTTGATAACGAATATCAAAGAAAAGAGATTTTAGAAAAGGCAAAAAAAAGAAATATAGAAATTCATACACGATCTGTTTTCTTGCAAGGTTTGTTTTTTAAAGATATTAATATGCTAACTAATTGTTTATTACCTTTAAAAAATAACTTAAGTGAATTAAGTCTGATATCAAAAAATAATAATTTATCTATTGAAAGTCTAGCTTTAAACTACCCTTTAAATAAGACGTACATTGATAAAGTCTTAATTGGTGTAGATTCATTAGAGCAATTAAAAAAGAATATCAAAGCAACAGAGAACAATTTTGATAAGTCTATCTATGAAAAGATAGACTGTATACAAATAAAAAATACTAAACTTTTAAACCCATCAAATTGGAAAATTTAAACCCATTTTCAGATTTAAAATCAAAAATAGTTGTGATTACTGGTGGCTATGGATATTTAGGAAGTGCCATGGCTAATATTCTTCTTGAATACGGAGCAATAGTTTATATTTTAGCTAGAACTAAAAGTAAGTTTGATTCAGAATTTAGCAATCAATTAACCGCTTTTTTTGTTAACACTGATGTACAAAGTATAAAATCTATTGATAATAGCATTCAAGAAATAGGTAATAAAGAAGGTAAAATTGATGTACTAATAAATAATGCATATTATGGTGTTTCTAATCATCCTGAGAAAATGACATCAGAAGAATTTAGAATAGGTGTTGATGGTGGTTTAAATCAGTTTTATGATTTTATTAGAGCTTCCATTAAATATTTAAAGTTATCTGAAAACGGTAAAATAATTAATATTGCTTCTATGTATGGTATGGTTGTGCCAGATCTTGATGTTTATGATGGAAGAGAAGAATTTTTAAACCCTCCGAATTATGGAACTGCTAAAGCTGGTGTTATTCATCTGACAAAATATTATGCTATGTATTTAAGTAAGTTCAATATCAATGTAAATTCTTTATCTCCAGGCCCATTTCCATCAAAGGATGTTCAAAAAGATAAAGAATTTATAAAAAGATTAGAAAATAAAACAAAATTAAAAAGAATAGGTAGCCCAGAAGATTTACATGGAGTAATACTTCTCTTGTCGTCTTCTTTATCAAGCTACATAACAGGACAAAACATTGCCATTGATGGAGGTTGGACAATTTAAAATAGGAGCAATTATTCAAGCTAGATTAGGATCTACTCGTTTGCCTAATAAAGTACTTATGCCACTTCCTTTAGGTAGCAATGAAACTATATTATCACAAATTATAAAAAAAATTAAGGAGGTTGATATAATTTCTGATGTTATAGTAGCAACGTCTAAGTTACCAATTAACGATAAATTAGAGGAATATGTTAGAAACTTAAATATAGATTGCTTTAGAGGTGAAGAAGAAGATGTTCTTTCTAGGTTTTATCATATTTCTCAGGAAAGAAATTTTGATTATGTAATTCGATTTACTGGAGATAATCCAATTGTTGATACCGAATACCTAAAACAATTTATAAATAATTTTTTTAAAAAAAAATTAGAGTATTCTTATAGTGCCAACTTGCCTCTAGGCTGCAATTTTGAAATGATGAAATCATCAGAAATAAATAAGGCTTATAAAAATGCTGAAAATTCGTATGATAAGGAACATGTTACCCCTCTTATCAAAAAAAATGCTAATATTAAAGAATGCTATACTTTTGAAAAAATAGAGCCAAATAAAAATCTAAGACTGACTATAGACTACCCTTCAGATTATGCTTTAATGACAATGATTTATTCATTATTAAAAAATAAACAGAAATCAGTAAAAAATATTTTTAAATTAATTGATAATAATAATTGGATAGTAAATATCAATAAAGATAATTTTCAAAAGAAAAAATATTTAAACATAGATGAAGAAATTAAAGATATTCTCCCATTAATAAAAGAGAGAGAATTAAAAAGATTATTGGAATTATTAAACAAAATAAAAAATTATAATATTAGTCAATAATGAAAATACAAATACTTGTAGATAATATAAAATCATGGTATGTGCCTTATGCCGTTGAATTAAAAGATCGATTAAAAGATTACATTAATGACGTTTCGATTATACATAATCATAACGATGTTGTTGAGGGTGATATATTATGTTTGATAGGTTGTGAAAAAATATTTAGACATTTAAATTTAAATAAAAGTAATATTGTTGTGCATGAGAGTAAACTTCCTGAAGGAAAAGGTTGGTCTCCACTATCGTGGCAGGTTTTAGAAGGGAAAAGGGAAATTATATTAACTCTTTTTGAAGCTCAAAATGATGTAGATTCAGGACGGATTTACTTCCAAGAAAGTATGAAATTAATAGGGCATGAGTTGTTAAATGAAATAAAAGAAAAACAAGGGCTATTGACAAATAAATTGATAGAGAAATATGTGTTATCATTTCCTGTTAATGGTAAGGAGCAGAGAGGAGAGCCTACATTTTATGATAAGAGAACTCCAAAAGATAGTGAGTTAGATATAAACAAGACTATAGACGAACAATTTAATTTATTAAGAATAGTTGATAATGAACGATATCCTGCATTCTTCATCAAAAATAATGTTAAATATTTTTTGAAAATTTTTAAAGAGGATTAAACTTCTTATGCGAAAATGATTTATTGATATAAATTTTTGAAAGATTGACCTATGAAAGTGTTATTAAGATCAGATGGAAATGGAAAGATTGGATATGGCCATGTATCTAGGTTAAATGCATTTGCTGAAATTTTGGGAGAAGAGTATGAGAAAATATTTTTAACCAATGAGAATACAAATTTATCAATAATCAATAAAAGTTTAGAAATAAGATTGTTACCTGAAAGATTGAGTATAGAAGATGAAGTTAAATGGATGGCGGAGAATTATAACTCTAAGGATAATATTATTATAGCGGATGGTTATCAATTTACATCAAAATATCAAAAATTAATAAAGAAAAAAGGGTTTAAGTTAATCTACATTGATGATATGGTTAGTAGTCATATGTATGCTGACTGTGTCATAAACCATGCTATTGGAGTTAACGAAAGACAATATTCTGGAGAGAGTTATGTTAGTTATTTTCTTGGCCCAAAGTACTCATTGTTAAGAGGCAGTTTTATAAAAATGGCACAATTAATTACTGAAAAAGAAATTATATTTCAAACTGCATTTGTAAGTTTTGGGGGTACTGACTCTTCAGTCATTATTACAAATGCTGTAAAGGCACTATTAAAGTTTGAAAATTTCAAAAGAATAAATATAGTTGTTGGAAAATCTTTTAATGATTTAGAAATGATGAAATTTTTTAAAAAAAATAAAAGGATAAAATTATTAGTAGATATTAATGAAGAAACTATGTCTGAGATAATGAAGAATTCCGACTTTGCATTTGTTCCTTCTAGTACTATCTCATATGAATTGGCATCAGCAAGATGCACTATAGCCTCTGGGTATACAACACTAAATCAATTTCATATCTATGAGGGTTTAAGGAAAAAAAATGTTGTTTTTGAAATGGGAGATTTATCAAATTTTGAAGAAAGTGACTTTCAATTTCAAATTGAAAAAGTACTATCTACTTCTGTGAATGAAATTCAAGATAAAATAAAAAGTCAGATAAAATTATTTGATGGAAAACAAAAACACAGATTGATAAATATTATAAAGTTCGTTACAAGAGAGAATTAATTGATAAAAAAAATTTGAAATATATGAATCAAGTTATTAAAACTAAAAACTATGAAATAGGTAGTGGTAATCCAGCCTATATTATTGCAGAAATTGGAAGTAACCATAATGGGAATTATGATTTGGCTTGTGAGTTAATAGAAAAAGCAAAAGATGCTGGGGCAAATGCAGTAAAGTTTCAAACTTTTAAAGCTAAGAATCATTACTCAAAGAACACACCAAAAATTAGTTTGTATGAAGAAGATATTTATAATCTTATTGAAAAACTAGAAATTGATAGAAGTTGGCACGCAAAATTGTCTAAATTGAGTTTGGGACTGGGGATAGATTTTATGGATTCTCCATGTGATTTTGAAGCTATCGAGCTTGCAAATTCCATAGATATGGACATCTTAAAAGTAGCTTCTTTTGACATGGTTGACGTAGGATTAGTAAGAAAAATTGCTCAAACTGGAAGAGGGGTTATGCTTTCTACAGGTATGGCAAATTTGGCTGAGATTCAAAATGCTATTAATATTTGTCAGTCAGAAAGTAATAATAATCTTGTTTTATTACAATGTACATCTTTGTATCCAGCGCCTGCTCATTTGAGTAACTTAAAAGCTATGGAAACTTATAGACAAGCATTTGGATGTATTGTTGGTTATTCTGACCATACTTTAGGCGATCATATTTCGTGTGCTGCAGTGGCTAGAGGTGCAAAAGTAATAGAGAAACACTACACATTCGATAAAAATGCAAAAGGTCCAGATCATCAATTTGCAATTGAGCCAGATGATCTTAAAGCTATGATTGATAAAATTAGAGAAATTGAGGTTTCTTTGGGTAATGGTATTAAGAATGGCCCTAGGGAGGAGGAGATGGAAATGTACAAAAAAGCTAGAAGAAGTATTTTAGCAAATAAGAACTTGAAAAAGGGAGATATTATCACGGAAGATGATATTGTAATTAAAAGACCAGGATTGGGTATGAGTCCATTGTTTTATAATAACCTCATAGGGATGACTTTAAAATCTGATGTAAACCAAGACGATCCAATTAATTGGAGTAATTTTTAGATAGTATGAAGAAAGTATTAATATCAGGTTTGGGAGGGTCACTTTTCCCATATCTACACGAGAAGTTAAAAGGGGAATATGAATTGTATTATGTTGATTTGGATGCGGAATTATTCAAATTATATCCTACATACAATTTTTTTAAATCACCTGCTGTGTTAGAAGATTCTTATGAAAAATTTATTAGAGATTTAATAGAAGAGAATAAAATAGACATTTATATACCACTTATTGATGAAGAAATAAAAAAGGCATATGAAGTAAAAAAACATTTTTCAGATTTAATGTTAATTGTTCCAACTTCTGAATTTAGTGATCTTTGTTTGAATAAGGATAAATTAATGCACAAGTTAAGTAAATTGAAAATCTCTGAGATAAAAACCAAGTTAGGTAGTGAAATGACTTCTGATGAAAAATTTCCTGTTTTCGTTAAACCAATTTTCGGAAGAGGAAGTAGAGGAATTAGAGTTATAAATTCTATGAAAGAATTTGAAGCTTATTTAGTATTAGAGAAATATAGTTCTGAAGAGGTAATCGTTCAAGATAATATTCAAGGAACCGAGTATACAATAGGTGTTTTAACAAACAATTTGAATCAAATTTTATCAATAAGTTCCAAAAAAGTAATCTCAAAAAAAGGAATTACCATTCAGGCAGTAACTGAAGACAATAAATTTATTGAAGATGTTGTATTAAAAATTAATACTCTATTAAAACCTTGTGGGCCTTACAATGTTCAATTGTTTATTGATGAAAACAATGAGATTAAAGTATTTGAAATTAATCCAAGATTTTCAACAACTTCAATAATGAGTTATGAAGGAGGTGTTAATGAAATTAAGTATTTTGAAGAAATGTTTGGGAAAATAAATGATAAACCTTTCATCAGGCCAAAGTCAGGTATTAAATTGAGAAGGACATGGAAAAATAACTTTTATGAGTAAAATATTGATAATTGGCGGAACAGGTTACCTTGGTAGGCATTTATCAAAAGTGTTATCAATTAATCACGAAGTATATATAACATCTCGATTTGAAAATAAAGAGAAAAATAGCTTTGTATTTAATTTAGAACAAGAGTTTATTTTTGATAATATTGATTTCAATAGTTTTGACTTTGTTTTTATGCTAGCTTCAAGTATAAGTGGTCTTAAATCAAAAAAAATAGAAGGAAGTACTTTTGATATAAACTGCTTAGCATACAAAAACTTAATGAATCATTTAGTAGATATTAACTTTAACAAAAACTATTTTTACATATCTTCCATGACAGTTTACTCAACTAATAATAAAAATCCAGTTGATGAGAGCGGAAGTACTTTTTCACCACCAAACCCATATGGTTTAAGTAAGTTATTTGCTGAACAATTAACAGAATTCTACTGTCGCGAAAATAACTTTAAAGGAGTAGTTATTAGAATACCTGGTCTTTTTGGTGGAGATAGAAAAAGTGGTTTTATTTATAATGCTATTAATAAACTTTCAAAAAATGAAGATTTTCATATATCAACTGAAAATTTAAAATATTGGGAAACCATCTCAGTTACAGATGCTTCTGATATGCTACTGGAGTTTTTGAATAATTACAAATGGGAATTAGATTTTGATATCTTTAATGTAAGCTACGGTCATGAAACTGATATTATTAAATTAGCATTTTTTATTAAAGAAAAACTTGACTCAAAGTCAGAAATAACTACAACAATCCCAAAGGGATATTTACCATTTTATCTTAATAACGAGAAGTATATGTTACTTACAGATAATTATACCAAGAATTTTAATAAATCTTTATTGAATTACATAAATGAAAATGTACAATGAAATTTGTTATAGGTGATATACACGGGGAGATTTCTAAATTAGAAAAACTTTTGATAAACATAATAGAAATAGATGTTCATCCGGAACTTATTTTTATTGGAGATTATTTAGATAAAGGAGAATCTGCCAGAGAAACTTTAGATTATTTAATAAAATTAAAACTTGAGCACAGGTGTATTTTTTTAGAGGGTAATCATGAGTACCAGTGGTTAAATTTGGGTATTGACATCAACTTAAAAAATTATTTATTAAACTATGGGGGGCTGATGACAATGAATTCTTTTGATAATATTAAAGATGTATTCCAAATGAAAGATGTTCTTTTGGATGAATATAAAGAGTTTTTTTTAGAATTAGTTCCATATTGGGAAAATGAAAACTATGTAATTACACATAGTGGTATTCCCCCAAAGTATTATGGTAATCAATTAGTCGACATTGAGAAAAAGGATCTATTGTTTAATAGATATGATTTTATCAAAGCTGAAATGAAGTATAAAGATAAGGTTGTTATTTTTGGTCATACAGCCTTTTATGAGCCTTACTATGATGGTTTTAAAATAGGATTAGATACAGCAGCATGTTATATAAAGACGCAACCTTTAACATCTTTTTGTATAGACCAAGAATTTTTTGTTTGTTCAAACAATAAAATTATTAATTTAAAAGAGTTAAATATAAACCAGTGCCCAAATATTGTTAGGGTTAAACCATGGAGAATATGATTTCATTTTTAAAAAGTAAAAGAATATTAGTAGTAGTTGCACACCCTGATGACGAACTTCTTGGTTTGGGTGCAACAATGCATAAACTAATTCATGAGCAAAACTGTAAAGTAAGAGCTGTAATTTTGGGAGAGGGAATAACCTCTAGATCAAATGAAAGAGATCCAGAAAAGTGGTCTGAAGAATTAAAAACACATAGACTTAATATTGAAGAAGCTAGAAAAGCAATTGGATACGAATCTGTAGGGATTTATGATTTTCCAGATAATAGGTTTGATACAGTTGCATTATTAGATATAATAAAAATTATAGAAAAAGAAAAAGAGAATTTTCAGCCAGAAATAGTTTTTACACATCATGGTGGAGACGTTAATATTGATCATCAGAAAACATTTGAAGCAGTTATTACAGCTACAAGACCAATGGAAGATGAAATTGTAAAAACGGTTATAACTTTTGAAACACCTTCAGGAACGGAATGGATTGCGTCATCAGACCCTAGAAAATTTTCACCTAACTTATTTATTGAGGTTAGCGAAGAAAATTTAAATGCTAAAATAAATGGAATGGAATCTTATGAGTTTGAAAAGAGAATATATCCTCACCCAAGATCTCCCGAAGCTTTAATGATTCTTGCTCAATACCGAGGTGTAACCATTGGAAAAAGATTTGCTGAGGCATTTAATATTATAAGAACTATATTTTAATTCTGAATTTAAATTATTTTGAATGAAAAAAAGAATAAGTTGTTTATAAAATTAAGTCAAATTATTTTAATTATCACATGAAAATAGAAACGAAGTAGATTGATTTTTTTTAGAAATTGATGTTTTTTTCAAAAACATAATTAGATCTATAGCAAATAAAATTAAGAAAAATATATACCATATTTATTAGATGAATGATTTAATCAGTATTATTGTTCCTGTTTATAATGTAGAGAAATACCTGCCTAGATGTGTAAAAAGTTTAATTAATCAAACTTATGAAAATATTGAAATAATTTTGATTAATGATGGATCACCAGATAATTGCCCTCAAATTTGTGAGAATTATGCAAGAAACTTCAAAAATATTAAGTTAATTCATCAAGAAAATTTAGGGTTATCTGCAGCTAGAAATGCTGGTATAGATATAGCTAACGGAGAATTTTTAACTTTTGTGGATAGTGATGACTACATTCATAAAAATTTCTTAGAGATATTAAAAAATCATATAGATGAAAATTCAGTATTGCTATCGATGTCTTCTTATTTAAAAGTAAATGATTTAACTTCATATTTAGGAGAAATAAACACAAAAAATACACAGTTAAAAGTATATAACGATGCTCAAGCAATGGAAATGCTTATTAATGATCAATCGACATGCACAGCATGGGGTAAATTATATCAAAAGGATTTGTTTAAAGACATCCGATACCCACTTAATAAATTAATGGAAGACATGTTTGTAATTCCTGAGTTATTTAAAAATGCAAAATTAATTGCTATTGACAATCAACCATTATACTTTTATAATCAGGAGGGGGTTAGTATTACAAGATCTGATTTTAGTTATAGAAAAATGGATTTGATTGAAGCTACAAAATTATGGAAAAATCAAACAGAATTAAATTATCCTTTTCTGGTAGAAAAAGCTACGATGCATTATTATGCAACTATTTTAAATATTCTTCAACCTTTATCCAATATGAATGACAAATTCGGAATATTGAAATATCAGTTTTACAGAAAAGAAGTCTTAACTAATTATAAACAAATAATTAAATCAAAATATACAACAAGGAATAATAAAATTAAAATACTTCTTTTAAAATTAAACTTATATAAACTGTTTGTAAAAACCTACTCAAAAAAATATAAAACAAAGTAAATAATAATGAAAAAATTATCTTATAGAATTTTAAACAGAATCAATTTATTGATCTCTGACATGTTGCTAATATTAAATCTATTTATGAAAACTAAATTTCATAAAGGAAAAAAATTGTTTTTAGTAGCTACACCAGAATACCATAACATTGGTGATATTGCAATAATGGAAGGAGCTAAGAAGTTTTTAGGTAAACATTTTTCTCAATTCCCATGTTATGAAATTACATTAGAAGTATTTTCACGGAACAAAGTTTTAATTAAATTAATTATTAAACAAAAAGATTCAATTTTTATTACGGGAGGAGGTTTTCTTGGTGATATGTGGACAGAGAGTAATGATTTAGTTATGCATATTTTAAATGATTATAAGAAAAATTCTATTATAATTTTATCACAGACAATGTTTTATACAAATGATGACAAAGAAAATGATTTCAAAAAAGATAAAGTTATTTATGAAAATCATAATAATTGTTTATTATTTGTTAGAGAAAAAAAATCTTTAAAATTTGTTTATGAAAATATTAATTTTATTGGAAATTCAAAGTGTCTTCTTGCTCCGGATATGGCACTATGTCTTGATGAAGAAAAAATTAAGAAAGAGAGAGAGGGAGTTCTGTTGTGTTTGCGTAATGACAAAGAAAGAAAAATAACTCCCACTGATTATAATTTAATTTTGGATCAAATTAAAAACTGTGGATTTAATAAGTATTTCAATACAGATACTGCCTATCCAAAAAGAGTCAAAAGGAGAGATCGGATTGCTCTTTTGGATAATAAAGTTAGTGAATTTTTGAAAAGTGAATTGGTAGTCACTGATCGTCTTCATGGTATGATAATAGCCGCAATTACGAAAACTCCTTGTGTAACAATAGTGAGTGCATCTCCAAAAATATTAGGTGTATACAAATGGATTGATCATTTAAGCTATATTAAGGTAATTACAAATTGTAATAACTTAAAAAACATTATACATAATATTAAGCAAGATAATAATATTTTTTATAAAGAAGATGATTTGAAAAATGAATTTAATAATATGTCAATTGAGATCAATAAGCAAATTCAATTTTAATAATATATATTTTATAATTTCATGTTTCAAAATAAAAAAATATTAATGATTTGTAAGGAAACTTTTTCTTACCCACTTTATTTTCTTGCCAAGGATTTGATCAAACAAAATTCCATGGCATCTTATTTTTTTAATCCTGCAGAGTGCTGCTTTAATAAAACAATTTTAAATCAGAACACATATTATAAACATAGAGATTTAGAAAACTTAAAAGTATATGATTCAGTTAGTATCACAAAATTATTTACGGATAATATAAATAACCCGCCAGTAGATCTAAATTATATTAATTACATTGAAGACAATTATACAAATTTCAAAAATATTAATCTTCAATTATTGTCTACTCAAAAAATGTCAACTTATTATCATGACAGGTTTTATTACAAAAACAGTACAAATAGTCAACAACTATATTGGTTAGAGTTAAATTACAAAAGAGCAATAGAGATGATTGAATCATTTCAACCAGATATTATTATTGATACAGATAGTTCAGAGTTAGCAAGAACAGTTATTAATGAAATTGCTTTTTCAAAAAACTTACCGTATATAACTATGGAATTTCCGAGATATGAATTTTATAAAATACCTTCGTATAATCTAGGTAGCAGTTATAATAAATATTTTGAAAAAGTATACAGGCATAATTTAAACCATCCAGATAATAATTTTTCAACTGAATATGAGTATATAGAGCTGTTTCAAAAAAAAGTAAATATAATGTCTGACGAATATTCTAATGACGTTACATCAAAATATGATCGAGATAGTATATTAAAGTCAATAAGAACGGTTCTTAATATGTTGGTATACTTTTGGAATCAAGATATTACTGATAGAAATTTTAGTAAAAAAGTAAAAAACAAAATATTATTTGCACCAAGTCTCAAATATATTCTGTTCTATATTTTTTGGGAGTTAAGAAAAAGATTTTTATTTGGGAAAAAGACTTTATTTATTGATCCAGATATAAATGATAAATATGTTTATATGCCTTTACATTTGATTCCAGAATCTTCTACATTGACAAAATCTCCTTTTTATATTAATGAATTAATGGTGATTGAGCAAGTTTCCAAATCTCTACCAGCTGGTTGGCTATTATACGTAAAAGAGCATCAGTCAATGATAGGTCAGAGATCATTAAAATTTTATAAGAAAGCCAATTCTTTACATAATGTAAAGATGGTTACCATTAATTTTTATAAGGACCCTAAACCATGGATAGAAAATGCTGAAGGTGTAATTACAATAACAGGGACAAGCGCCTACGAAGCTGCTTTACTAGGTAAAAAATCGTTAATATTTGGTGATGTAGACTTTGGTTTAATAGATGGTATAACGAGAGTCAAATCATTTGAAGATCTTCCAGCACTCATTTCCAATTTTGGTCCTATTGATAATATAAAATCTTGTGCAACATATTTATTTACTGTAAAGTCATTAGGGTTTGAAATAGATCTAAAATATTTAATGTCAGAAGGAGAGGCCATCTTGCTAGGTGAAAAAGAAATATCTGAAAAATATCAAAAACAGATAAAACAACTATCTAAATTCTATCAAAAAGGTTACGAGGATTATTTTAAACAGTCTTAAAATATTAAAATATCATTTAAAAAAATGACAATTTGAACGATTTAACTAAACTTAGTATCAAGTCAGGTTCAGGCTATATGTTGGCGAATATTTTAATAAGATCAACTGCTATAATTACTGCACCCATATTTACTAGAATATTAACAACTACAGATTATGGTATAGCTAGTAATTTCACAGCTTGGCTTAGTATTTGTTTAATATTTACAGGCTTGGGGTTGCCATACAGTATCGGAGTTGCTAAAATAGAGTTTCCTTCCAAATTAAATAAGTTTCTTGCTTCAATCCAAACTTTAGGAAGTATTTCAGCTTTTACACTATTAATAATTGCATTTTTCTTTAAAGAAAAATTAGCTGAATTTATGGCTTTAGATGAAGAGTTAATTATGTTCATGTTCTTTTATCTTCTATTTTTACCCTCAGTTGTGTTTTTTCAAGAAAGGTGTAAGTTTGAATTTTTATATAAGGAAAATATATATATAGCAATATTTAATTCTTTTGGGGCTATTTTATTTTGTTTGATATTTATACTCTATGTTTATGACGATCAAAGGTACTATGGAAGAATAATAGGACTTACCCTTCCGATGTTTTTGATGGGGTTTTTCTTTTACTATAAAATTCTTAAAGATGGTTGGAGT
>Ga0209137_1002728_pt1 | contig 15255 bp, 11 predicted proteins | sample SaaInl5LU_22_DNA_FD_184642 | JGI IMG/M metagenome (GOLD analysis project Ga0209137, IMG submission 184642) | Marine microbial communities from expanding oxygen minimum zones in the Saanich Inlet - ESP_105LU_22_DNA (SPAdes) (version 2) | ecosystem: Environmental > Aquatic > Marine > Intertidal... | reverse complement strand
ACTTAATTCTCCGTTTTAGAAGAATGCAGTAATTATTTATAAGAATATAATTTTAGAGTTAACTACTTTCTTCTTCTTCTGATTCATCTTCGGCATCGTCTTCTACCTCAGTATCAGTCTCAGCTTCCTCTTCGTCTTCAGGCGCAGCGTTGTACACCTGGTTAGAGATTCGAATCTTCTCAGCTTCCATTGCATCGGCAAGTTTATTGCCAAGCAATTCATTAAATGTGGGTCCGGCTTTTGAAAAATCTTGGGCTTGGACTTGACTAATTAAATCTTCTACTGTACTCATATTAAGCTCCATCGTTAGGGGTTGCATTATTAGTCGGAGATACATTAGGAGAACTATTGCCTTCTTCGTCGTCCATAGGACCGTCGGCTTCTATTTCCTTTTGAATCTCTTCAATTTCCTTATCATCCATCTGTAGAATGTTCTTATATACCCAGTTCTTTGAAAGTAGATCTCCAATATATTGCTGGGCCTGATCTAACGTTTGTAAACGCTCTCTCAGAATTTCTGTTTCTTTTAGCTCAGTAAAGTGATTGTCCGTAATATAATCAATGTTGATATCACTCTTCCAAGCGTCCCAATCCTCACCTGTAATAATACCTTTGAGCATCAACTGCTTTTTAAGGATACCTAAGAATAGGTGAGAGAACCGTCGGCGTAACCGATCAACAAACCGCTGAAACTTTACCTCATCGCGAGAGATCTCTGTAGATCTACCTAAGCTAAACTGAGTTTCTTGTTCCAATCTACTTGTAGGAACGTTGAGCGCTTTATATAGCTTCTTCTGAAAGTAAACAATGTCGTCGATCTGACCCAGGTTTTCGCCACCAGGCAATGTTGAAATCTCTGTACCGCGGCCACCTTCGCGACGTGGCAACCAAAAGTCCTCAAGCATAGACATATGCTTACGATCATCTTTCATCTCACCCGTAGACGCGTCATATACCAACTTATTGCGGTACTTAGTCATGATATTCTTCATGTACTCTTCAGCCTTACCCTTAGGCAAGTTGCCCACATCAATGTAGAAGATGCGGCGCTCGGGTGCGCGTGATAACCGATATATAACTAAAGAATCTTCCAGCATGCGAAGCTGGTTAATAGTTTTTAGTGCTTTATGGAGATATGAAACAACTTTCTTGCGAGTCTCGTCCAACAACCCCGACGTCACATAGCTGATTGAATCAGTTGACATCTTGACACCGGAATTTGCCTGTCCTGGCTTGTCTTGATAAATGTAGAATTCATCTACCTTTTCAACAATAGCAGCGTTGGTAATTGGATCTTTCTTCTTTGTAATTTGCTTAATCTTACGAATCTTTGCTGCATCAATGGGACGAACCTCTTGAATACCTGCCTTTAAATTAGATTCATTTACAACTAAATGGTGGAAGATTCTACCGTCAATATACCACCTGCGGAAAATATCATGGCCGCTCTCTTGGAAGTTGAGCATATCATATACGTTTTCAAACTCTTCTTGAATTTGTTTCTTGATGCTGTCGGTGGTTTCAACTTCATCCAAATTAATAGTAGCTGATCTTTCATCATCAGATACTGAAATACTTTCATTGACAATTTCTTCAATTGCCATATCTACTTCGGGTTGAATTGCAACACCTCTGTATTTTTGAATTAGCTGATGGTTGTCCTTAGACCCCTCATCATCCATGTTCAACACCTGGCCAAAGTGAGTACCAGATGCGGTCACATATCCTGCTCCATCATCATCGATGGGAGGCACTACTGATGGCAATTGCTTTTGAGCGGACGAGTTCCCTCGAGCTCTTTTTAACTCAAATCCAAATAATTTAAAAATGCTATCATCTGCCATTTTATGTCCTACTAAGTTTACGAGGCGAGTAAAGGGGCGATCGCCCCCTTACCCATCTATGTAGTACTACTTTAAGAAGTAGTATTTGACTCCCAGTACTGAACTTGGAATTCAACAGTGAATTCTTCGATAGCACCTGTCGTATCATAGCTCAGATCAATTGCACCAACATTAGTGGGGAAAGCCCCTCTAAATGTATAACGCTTGATTGCCTCACCATCCCGGTCCAATTGTTCAACAAACATATCAGCTTGATAGTCTGTTGGGTTAACCAAACCGGTATTTGATGAATGGCCGTTAATGCCATTCATCCATCGCTCCATTGCATCCCGCACAGCAAAGTCTGTGTCGTTAATGATGGTGACTGACCATGGCTCGAAAGCAGGTCTATCCCCAGCAATTTGCATTGAACGCCCACGGAATGGAACAGCAATAGTTTCAATAATGGATGCTGGCAATTGCGCAGCCTTACACATAAATGATGTTATTTCAACATCGCCACCAGCATAAGCCGGAAAGTTGATTGTCGCTTTGAATAAATTCGGTCTAGCGCCACCACCTCTCAGCTTGGCTTTAAAATCATCAACGCCTAAAATAGCCATTTTATTTCTCCTCTGACGCTAGTTAAACAGTACCAACAACTTCTTCAAAGTCAACCCCAGTTCTAACTGCAACAAAATTCAATGTTACAAAGTTAATAGAACGGGCTGGCTTGATGAAAATGTTAGCAATAAATTCGTTGCGATCTACAACGGCTGCAGTGTTGTTTGAGTCGTCACAAACAACACGGAAGTCTGTAATACCACGGCGGCCTTTGATTTCTCTTAGGAACGGCTCAACAATGTTAACAAACTCAGCACGAGTAAACTCGTCGTTGAATTCAAACATTACGTTGCGGGCCGCAAGGGCAACAGCTCTTTCAACTACCAAGAACAAACGTCGTACGTTGATACGATCAAATGCTGATGGGCGAGCCAGATGGGTCTTGTCACCAAACAACAAGATGCCTTGACCGGGCAAGTTGGCAATAGGGTTGATACCAGCCTTATACAGCGTGTCACGCTGTGCTTTAGTGGGTGTGTATGCTAAACCAGTAATACCCAAGTAGTTACCACGACGCTGTCCAGCTGGCGAGAACCATGGGGCAGTGTTGTTGTCTGAAGCGGCCATAATACCAGCTGTTGAAGATGCTGCGGGGATATTAATATACTGATCGTTATACTTGTCGTACACCTTCAAGTAGTTATTATCAACTACGAGGTATGAAGAACGATTATAATTAGCAATACCAGCAACTGTGTCTGTAACAGGATCTGCAGCGTTAATTACATCACTGCTGGGTGGTGAGGCTACAACAATACAATCTTTTCTTTTCTGCTGCGCAATGGTGACCATGTTGTTTACAACAGTGGTTTGTTCAGTGCCGGAGGGTAGTCCAGGAGCAATCAAGAAATCAACTTGAACAGTATCGACGTCTTCAACCAAGCTGAAGCCGGTTGCATACTGCGATGTGGTGAGCAAAGCAGAATCTACACCAGCAGAGAGTGAGTACTCTTGAACTGCAGTAAGATCAGTTTGCGCGCCCGCCGTAGTAGCAGAACCAGCCAAGTTTCCAACGGCTGTGAGAGGCGCGGCCCAAGATGCCATCTTAATGTATCTGGAAGCGCTATTAATTACATCTAACGCATAGTTAGTTGAACCATCTGCATTTTTATTGTCAGAGTTGAGTGATACAAACGGGAACGCTTCTAACACGGTATCTTTAACACCGGTGAATAATCCATCCTCGTCGAGTACGACAACGTGGATCTCATCTAACGATGCGCCGCGATCTGAAGCATAGCTTGAAGTGCCTGGTGCGGCATCAAATGATGTGCTGTATGTCCATCCAGCAAAAGCCGTTGCATCAGCAGGACAGATCTCAACCCTGAGAGAATTGCCCAACACTCCCGGGAACTTGCCCAAGAATGTCATTGATGTTGCGATAGTGCCTTTTTGTGAATCAAAACTATCGTTGTTAAGTACTGCTGGTGCTACAAACGAAACGCCTGTATCCGTACCAAATGCAGCATTCTTTGCAACTGCAGTTACTGTGCGGATAACACGCAAATCACCGGAGTAGCGAAGAAAATACGCTGCTTGGTGAAAGTCGCCTGTGTTTGATGTATCGGGAGTTCCAAATGCAGCTGCCAATTCTGTTTCGGTAGATACTTTTGTAACTTGGTTAACTGGCCCCCAACGGAAATTACCAACAATCGCTCCTGTAGTTGATTGTACATTGGGTACAACACCACTAAGATCGACTTCTTTGGTTATAATTGCTGGAGACTCTGACGGTGAAAAAATTGCCATGACTCTCTTCCTTTATGAGTTAAATGATAAGCTCTTACCATAATACGATGTGTTGTCAATTGATATTATTTATAAGATCTTAAAATTCGTTATTATCGTGTTTATATGCAAGCCATTGATTATGGGTTTCTTGTTCTATTAAAAAGTCGCTGCCGTCATCAATAAACCCAAATGGAAGTACATCCTCTTCAATCTCTTTCATTTTTTGAGAAAACATATACTCTTTAAGGTTAATGTCTGTCATATCAGAAAAGTGGTTGGACATAGCAAAGTATCCGAACATCACAAAATTCATTACTAAATCATCGTGGTTGCCATCTGACGCTTCGAATGATTGTCCTCTAGCTTCAAACGTTGATATCTCTACAATGGTTTGTTCATCAACAATCTTAAGCCTTTTATTTTCTAATAGGTCCTTGAACCCAGAACAACCAATCCGCTTGATTTTCTTGTTCATCTCCACACCAAGTGAGTTTGCTTTAACGGCGCTTTCAACGTGCATATTTTCATACTCAAGATCGTGGTATAGACCGTTGCACACAACACCTCCTTGATCATTGGCTTCAATTACAACATATGCTTCATTGTAGACATTTGCAAACTTATAGATAATGTTGGGGAACAGAAGCGGAGAAATAGTATTGTTGCGATATACAGCCACTTGTTCGAAAGGACGCCTGGAAATATCAATTACGTTAAACGTAGAATAATCCTGCCCACGACCCTTGCTGACGTCGACAGTAATGACGTAGTTATGATCTTTTTGAGGTTCTTTGTAAATTCTAATAGTATTGCTTTCCAGCAATTGGATAGGTGCCTCTGCACGTAGGGACATCAGAGTATTTGCATCAATTAGTGTGTCGCCCGTTCCAAAGAATGTGTTACCAAATTCTTGGTCGAACTGTAATTGACTAGTGTTAGCAATTGTTTGATTCTTCCATGCCTCGTCTCGTCCCGGGACATCAAACCAATCAACCCGAAACGGTTTGAATTCATTGGTACTCTGAACAGCACCTTCCCATATCTTGTGAAACATATTTCCCAGGCCGTTGGCTGTAGAAGTAATAATCACCTTTGTGCTCTTACCAGAAGAGATAACAGGATATGTAGATGTGTAGAACTCAGCTGCGCGCTCAACAAAAGCAAACTCATCGAGGTACAGCAAGTTAACTGACATACCTCGAATAGAAGAACCAGAAGTAGCAGCTGCAATAATGCGGCTGTTGTTGGCGAATTCAATTGAACCTTTGTTCAGTGCTTTACACCCAGGCTGCATCCAGAATGGTAAGTTCTCTAGCATGAGAGTAACTCGACCCAACATCTCACGAGCGGTAGCGCCCTTGTTAGCCATCACAGCAATTGTTTGTTCGGGATGGAATACAGCATACCAAAGCAAGTATGCTACTGACGAGATTGATTTACCGGATTGACGACAAGCCAAAACGATTGAGAATCGGTTGGTGTTGAAGTGCTCAAACATCTTCTCCTGATAAGGATAAAGATTAAACGGAACGAGACCTCTGTCAAGAGAAATTACTTTACAGTGTGCGCGCGCAAAGTAGGCGGGGTCATAAAGACACTTAATATACTCTTGGAGCTGGTCCTGAGTAAAATCTTGTACTATACCATCACGCTTTACATTGGCGTTGCCAAGGTAGGTATCACTCATTGGGTGTTACATCAATCGTTGTATTTTTACTTTGCTGATCCAGGATCATCCGTTGTAGGTCGGTTGTTGATCCTACAAATAAGTTATTTGTCACATTACCTCCCGGAAGAGCCTTTACATCATCTTCTTTCTTCTTGATATCTTTATGCTTCTTGTTAAGGTCCATCAAGCGGTCATTAACATCGCTAATCTGCTTTATAAGCGACCCTAACACTTCATATGCGCGAGGATGCTCAGTGCTAGCTGCCACAGCCATCATATCACTCAAACTCTCTTTGCCTTTCTCAATTAACTCATAATAAGTCGACCGAGAAAATTCATAATCATCATCTACATTGCGATTTGAGTCACTCATTATTAAAATCCTTTATCACCTTGTATTACATTAGAAAGAATCAATCTAGCGTTTGAAGTACTACCAGTAACTTGCGCACCAATTTCTAATACATGTGACTGATTATCACTAGACACCAATCGCTCAATTGTCAACAGGTTGTTTGAATCATTCCAATCCTGAACATCGGCTGTAACAATAATACCATTACTCAATTCAATCACTACACTCTCACCAACCGTATATTGCTCATTTTCCAACGCAATTGTATTTGAAATTGCCACCGTAGGTTGAGTGCGGTAATTACTGCCAGGATCAGTGACAGTAATTGATGATATCTGGTTATTTATGTTCAGGGAAGCAACAGCTGTTGCTCTAGTAGCTCCCGGAGGAGTTGCAATTGATATTGTGGGTGTAAATGTATAATTAGATCCGCTGTCAATTATTTCAATATATGACACGCGCTGGTTAGCCACAATAGCACGGCCTCTTGCCGTAATAGGAGTAGGTGGAGCTTGAATAGAAATCTGAGGGGGATTAAAGTATCCGCGACCCGAGTCCGTAATAACAATATCGGAAATATATTGACCATTCAAAATAGCAATTGCTGTGGCGCCACTATCACCACTATCAGGCGCTGCAATAGTAACAGAGGGAGCAGAATCTCTACCATCATAGTTACTACCTGGGTTAGTCAACGTAATTAGTCCCAACCTATCGCCAGATAGAGTAGCTGTAGCTCTACCAAACCCGGGAGTGGTAGGACCAATGATGGCTACTGTAGGAGTTGTTAAATAATTAGTTCCGCTATCAATCATTACAATATCAGTTATTTTTCTTGTGCTTGGGTCGACGACGGTGTAAGCCAACGCCGCTTCAGCTGGCGGGGGCGTTGATATAGTAATGTCAGGTATTGAACTAAAACCCACGCCAGAGTCAGTTAACAATATTGATTCTACACCAAATGTGGATCCTACAACAGCTTGTGCCTCCGCTGGATCACCACTAAGTTGTAATTGATACGTTCTTGCAAATAACTCTTCGTATCTTTCAATAATACTAGTAAACCCATAATCACTGTCTGGACTCACATTGGTTGGATCGGGAAACATAGTGACTCTTGATGTCGCAAGGTCTTCGCCTAACAATCCAGCTGACTGCTGGTACAGGTTGTTAACAGCTTTGCGAACAATAGATCCTTCTGTAATGTCAGAATGAAAGTTACACTTCATTTCAAAATCAAGTGTGTAAATAATTGTTCGGCGCTCTTCTAACGTACCTTCATAATCATCCTGAAAAGATACCCCTGTTAGTACAACAGGAACGTCTTCAGTCACTGTGGATAGTTCTTCAATAGGCCTAATTGTTAATGTATACTGAGGACTAAAATATGGCAGAATCTGTTCAACCACTTGTAAACAATCATCTTGAGCTCTTGCATATATGTTGAGCTGAAATGAAATATTATACGGAACAGTATTGTAGATCTTTTTACGTTTAGTATTATCAGTACCAGCAACAGTTATGTTTCCAGTCTTGGGTAGCATACGAGTACCGTCATATGCCATAGAAGTCATCTCAAACGACATTCTAGGCAGCTTTACAGCCACAACCATATCATTGGTTAAACTCGCTTGCTCTCTAATACGTTGTAGGTATTTGTCGGCAGGTGAATATGATAGCGGTACCTTCTGTTGATTGAGAGTCTTTCCAGACCCGTCTTTACGAACAACGGTAATATTATTAAACAGTGAGCCAAACATGGCTACTGCTTTGCGAATTCGCTCGTGATAAAAGTGGCCACCAAACATTAATTTTACTCCGGATCACCAAATGGATTGGTTTCTGTAAAGTCCAAGAACTCTGCTACCTCAGTACTAAACGTGTCGTTTTGCTCAATTTCAGACAGCTGTTGTACCTCTTCAATAGATATCAAAAATGCACCGGGACCATTTGCTGAATCTCGATTAACCCTAACTCCTGTACTGAAGTCGTGATAAATTCCATCACTTGTTTGCACGTTAACAACATGTAAACGATAATCAGAATCAGAGAACTGAGTAACATCAGCTTCTAATATCACTCCAGAAGGCAGAGTCTGATAAACTTTATCACCGGGTATAAACAGCACATCATCACCTTGAGGTTTCATTTTTACCAAAGGAGGAGACAAGTACCCAGCACCAGGATAATCTACTCTAATAAAAGGTATAGTACCATCAACTAAAAATGCGGTACCTCGAGCCACAAAATCTTCTGCGGTTCCTTCGGGAGGCGATATCACCAAATCGTAGACCGAGTCGGTCATGTTGGTTCCTCCATTGAGCACGCCAATAGATTTAATGCGTCCAAATTCCAAATCTACTAAATCAACTCTAGGAACTTGGTTGTTAAAATCAAGAATGACTTGACCTCGAATCAGAGTATCTCCGTCTCTGTTAACTTGTTCAATATTAACAGGAAGAGGAGGAGGATCTCTAAACTCATAATCTGTTGTTGAAATAAACACAAACTGATCAAGGTATCCCTTGAAACTTTCAGTGGCCAAGGGATTGATTGGGTTCGCTGTTGTAACAGCACCTATGCTCTGATCTAACTGATCTGCATCCTGAGGCTGTGTAGATATATTAACAGGATCCATATTAACAGTATTAACGTGGATCTTAGCTTGTTGGTTTAATACGTGAAGCTCAACATAGTTCCACATTCCACTATCAGCTGCAGAATCATATACACTAATTATGCCCTCACTTGCAAAGCTAACAGAGCTATCTTCAAACACAACTTTGTTATCAGATGTACGATGGTATATCTGAATATTATTAGAGCTAAACAACGAATTGTACTCTTGACCGGAAGACTCTGCCCAGTAGAAGAATCTATAAACTAACCGGTTGTTCAGAGTGGTGTCTGTAGCAACGTTATCGCCTAGTATATACACTGCATTTGCACTGTCATGATACAACGAGTTGTCACCAAATCTAAATCTACGTCCTGGAGTAGGTGTGGGTCTACTAATAGTGGGGGCTAGTAAGTAATACATACCACTATCAAGAACTTCAACCGACGTTATTGAGTTTCCATCAGAGTATGCTTTTGCCACCGCCTGTTGAGGTAAACTTGTGGGTGGCGTAATTTGTACTGTGGGTATACTTGTGTAACCACTACCCGGATTGGTGATAGTAAATCGCGTACCAAACGTTCTGTCAACACCAAACGTAGCGGCGGTGTTCTCACCGCTGGTAAAATTAAGAATATATTTGTACGCATACGAACGTTCGATTTGATCAAGAACTTCGATACCAGTATCAAAGTCGTCACCAGAGAATTCAAATAATTCACACTGAAGCTTATATGTTGGCAGATTAGTTAATTGATAGAAAGGAGCTTCGTGCTCTACTTTCATAATCTGAAATAGCTTGCGTGAGAATGGAACATATATCAAATCGCCTTCAAGCGGTCTATCAGTAGTAAGTTCATTGTCATACCGCTTGATAGCCTGAGTCCAACGGCGGCGAGACATTGTCAATGTGACAGCATCTCGAATCTCTACTCCAAATTTCTGAAACAAGTCGCCCTGGCCATCAAATCCGTCGACATTATCAACATACATTTCAATCATGTATGACGAATTAAAACGTGAAGACGGATCTTCATTCAACAGGTCATCCCGCTTCACTATATCACGAGGCAAGTAGTACATGTCGTAGCCGTATATTTTCAACGCCTCGACTACGATGTCCTCATATAGAGTTTGTTCTGATCGAACCTTCTCTGAAAAATATATATTGCGTGCCATTAATTATCCCACATAGAAGTCGATAGGCATTTCATGCTCTGTGCGTAACTCTTCTCTTAACTTTTCAATATCTGCTGTCGCGTCTTCGTAAATTTGTCTAGCGTTAATGGTGACACCTCCAGGCAACTGAACCCCATCAAACTTGATTAGGTTCTGACCCCATTGTAGCTTAATAAGTGCAGTAGCATACTCCTTGATCCATCGGTCGTCATATATCTTAACGGCCTCGGTTGGAGAGATTGCGGTCACAGCTTCTACTATGATATAATCGTTTAATTTGATTGTACCGTCCTCTAGATCACCTTGTATATAGAGTCTGTTTAACACACGAGAAAAATCAATCTGAGGAGTACCGGTCAATGTCATGTCTAGTAAAGACAAGTATTGTTTCATCTGCTTAAAATAAGCAAGGTCCCCCATAAAGGAATCCATGAATGCCAGATCGTTCAAATGCATTTGATACTGAACGCTAAACATATCACGACCAGTAGAGCTACCAGTCATAGGAAACATACGATTGACCGACAACACACTACTAGATATGGTGACGTACTTATTTGTCAGATCCTCAGCGGTAATCTGGTGTTTTAAAAATGTTCTTTGTTGACCATCAGAGTGATACTCTCTGTAAAGCTGCAGTGCTTCATCTATGCGGTCTTCAACTTGATCTTCATCGACGTTAATCTCAATCACAGGATCGCCTAGGCGTCTCTTGCAATAATCAATTAATTGGTCTCTGGTGCTTACTGTTGCCATAGCAATCCTCAGTTAGTGTGTACTACGGCTTATTTATATGTTTTAGAATACTAAAAAAGGCTCCGAAGAGCCTTTGTTTATTTCGATGTTATATTTGCGATGAATGCCCCTGGCCTAGGTTATAACTTAATCCTCCTATTGCTGTTTGTGCAGTATCACTTGCAAATTGCAAATAGTATAGCCCGCCTATCCCCTCGCCGCCAGTAGTGTATCCATTAACTTCATCATTAGTGCCCGCAGATCCTTCTTGGCCTTGGTTTTTAAATCTAGTACCAATATCTGCGACGTTAGTAACACCAGCGCCTGATGAAAATGAAAGTCTATTGGCGCGCCCAGTGCCTATATTAGAGCTTCCGAATACTTGATACCCGTAATCCGTAGTTGAAAAATCTGTGGGGCGCGGGGTGTATGGGCTATTCCAGAGCGCAGCAAAAGTCGGATTAAAGTTTGTAGGAACTTCGCTAGCAAAAGACCACCCCAGTATTAATGTACGATCATTGTAGTAGGTATCAGTACCATGACCCATTATAGCATGGGTTGCACTAGAAAGTCCAGTGCCGTCACTTTTGCTATGTGTCATTAGGTTGGATAACGTTGATGCTGGAGTATCAGCAGATGCCGCCAATTTTTTAATCTCTAAGTGCGCGGTCGATCCAGCGGCGTGGTACATATTTCCGGCGGAATATATATATCCATCTGTAGAATGACCTGACGCGTTCCGTGTCATAGCGATTAGGCCCCCAATCGTGCCAACGGGTTGATCTGATGTATATGGATATTTCCGCACATAATCAACCACCACCCGGCCACCTAAAATATATCCATGTGTCATAGATTTACCACTAGCCCCGGATCTCTCTCCTAGGCCGAGCGTCGAATATGACGCCGTCGATAGCTGGGGTGAAAATTGAATACGATCAATTGTATTGGTGCTGGTGTTGGCGCCGCTGGGGTAGTAACCTCCTGCCCAAAACCCGTAAGTTGTTCCTACGTAGTTGAACGGAATGCTGATTGTAAACAATGAACTGCTGGTATCAATATTAATCCCATCACTAGCAGTAAACGCAATGTTGAACGTTGTTGGTGTCGCACCTGGAACAATAGTAAATACCGAGCCGTCATTAGATACGGTAGTGTCTTCAACTGTTCCACTTGTGACTGTATGAGACCAAATAACAGGAGTTCCTTCTGGATCTGTTGCCGTCATGCTGACTGTAATCGCACCGCCCCCAGTACTGCTTGAGTATGACGCATCAGCACCAGATGTAATAGTCGGTGCTGTATTGATTGTCGCAATCTCAAACCAGCCTTCACCTGAAAATATAAACAGCTTGTTGCCGGTCTCAACAAAGGCAGTTGATCCCGAAACAACATCCGTCAAAGGAAGACTGGCCTCATCTACATATGCCTGGGAAGAGGGAATATTGGATACAGGCGCATCAGGTGTTGCTGCAGACCAAGAATTAGATGCAGATGAATACTTGAATGTACGACCGAACTCTGTGTGGAGATCGCCGTTAGATGGTGATGTTGGGAATGCCATTTATGTGTCTTTCTATTCTTATTAACCAGCTTGGAAGATTTTACATGCTCCGCCATTTCCGCCGTTGCTGTATTGGTAACTTGCGCCAGCGATAGCATAACTACCACTTACGGAAACCGATTGGCCTAACTGGTCCTGTGCCTGGGCACCATTATTATAAAATGCCAAGGGTAGTATTAAAGCACCAGTGGTAACATCATACATATATATTCCACCGGCGCCAGAACCACCAATATCTTCGTTTGGCGCGCCCACGAATATAACATAATTATCCATTGATATTGAGGTGCCAAAATTATCTCCGCTCGCTGTTCCTACGAGATTTTGATTCAGTAAAGTATGAACCAACGCTCCAGTAGTTACATTAAATACATATACTACACCTGAATCATTGCCACCATTATTATCTTCACTAGGAACCCCAACAGCTGCATAGTTACCTGATATTGCTACCGAATAGCCAAAGTAATCGAAAGCACTTGTGTAATGAGCATTAGGATTATCTAGTGTATGTACTAAAGCGCCGGTGGTTACGTTGAATATGTATGCTTTACCTGAATTAGCACCAGTTCCGCCTTGCTCTCCTAGACCAGTTCCGCCATCATCTTCATAATAAGCGCCAACGATAGCATAATTACCGTCTATTGCAACTGACTGACCAAAATAATCTTCAGTACCTGTACCATAAGCATTAGGATTATCTAATGTATGAACTAGTGCGCCAGTGGTGACATTAAAAATATATGCTTTACCTGAACGATCAGCAGGTGATTCATCACCTTCGTAAGGCGCACCAACAATAACATGCTCGCCCGATATTGCTACCGAATGACCAAACTGATCAGCAAGACTGTAAGCATAAGGATTAGGGTTATATAATGTGTGAACCAGTACTCCAGTGGTGACATTAAAAATATATGCTATACCTGTGTAATTAGGAGCAGAGTAATATGGAGCTCCAACAATTGCATAGTTACCTGATATTGCTACCGAATAGCCAAAGCTATCACCAATACTGGGTGATGGCTGACTTAATGTGTGGAGTAATGAACCTGTAGTTACATTAAAGATATATGCAATACCGGTATGATTAGAACCATTATCTTCTCCAGACGCACCCACAATTGCATAGTCGCCAGAGATTGCTACTGCGAAACCAAATTTATCATCAGTTGCAGTGCCATAAGAATTTGGATTGTCTAGTGTGTGTAATAGCGTGGCCGCAGTCCAATCTGGAGCAAACGCCAACGTAAATGCACTCACTGATGTATCAATATTAACACCATCGGATGCAGTAAACGTCAGATCAAATGTTGCTGCTGTAGAGCCTGGGGTAATAGTAAACTCAGCGCCAGTATTGGTAACAGTCGTATCTTCTAATGTGCCACTAGTTACGCTATAACTCCAAGTCAATGGCAGTCCTTCAGGATCGTTTGCTACTAGTGTGATAACAGTAGGAGTACCATCAGAGTTTAGTTCATAGGTCGCTTGACCTCCATCGGTAATGGTAGGATTGGTATTAACCAATGCAATCTTAAACCATCCAGTGCCGTTCCAGACATACAATGTATTGGTGTCCTGGGAATATGACATTGATCCCACTGCATTGCCCGCCATGGGCAAACTAGCTGCTTCTGCAACCGCCTCTGTCTTCGGTACCGCTTCTACAACAGTAGGAGTAATATTGGATGAAACAACTTCCCATGCTCCTGTGGCAGACTTGTATTTTAGTCTACGACCAAACGCTGTGTGAATATCGTTATTGTTGGGATTACTTGGGAATGTCATTATTTGTTCTTTCTAAATTAACCAGCTTGGAAGATGTATGCCTTGCCCGAGTGAGTGCCACTAGCATCATCTTCTCCTAAAGCACTAACAATAACATAATTGCCTGATATTGCTACTGAATATCCAAAATAATCTTCAGTACCTGTACCATACGCATTTGCATTATCAATAGTCTTAATCAATAGACCATTAGACAAATCATATACATATACTTTCCCGGTGCCTAACTGTGAAGGTGCGCCAATGAATGCATATGATCCATCTGTTGCTACTGAGTTTCCGAAGTTGCCGACGGGAGTTGTGTTTATTGGATTAGTAAAAGTATATTGCAAAGTTCCAGTACTGGCACTGAATACAAACGCTCTGCCTACTCCATTGCCCCCCGTACCGTCTGCCCATCTATATGCACCCACTATACAGTAGTCGCCGGAGATTGACACAGACCAGCCAAAATATGCATAATTTTGAATAGTATTACTATCGTTTATTAGACTTAGGTTGTGTAGTTTTGTTCCGGTCGTTACATCAAAAATATACACTTGACCTGCTGCTGTTTTTGTGCTGCCATATAATGAATTTTCTTCGTTAACTGCGCTAACTACAGCATAGTTTCCGTCAATAGCAACAGCCGAACCAAAATTGTCGTCTAATCTTGTAGTAGTATCGGCATTGGGATTCTGAAGAGTGCGAACTAATGATCCGTTGGAGAGATTATATATGTGAGTACACCCTTCTCTGTAGTGTGGTGCAGTTACATTTTGTTTCCATGCGCCTACTATAATATATGTATCTGATATTCCAATAGATCTACCGAACTCGGCACCGCCACCGCCGTAACTTCCGACAGATGGCGGAGTTAGTGTATATACAAGCGTTCCGCTCGTCACATCAAACACATATGCCGCACCAGAATTAGGTTCGTTAGCATCATCACTATATGCACCGACGACGGCATAGTTACCCTTTATGGCTACAGATGTTCCCATATTACCTTCCAACCCAGCACCAATTGACGGATTGGGGTGATTAAGGGTATGTATCAACATTCCAGTAGTAGCATTGAAAACATATGCTACACCTAAGTCTGTAGTAGTCGCATTATCCTCATATCTTGCACCAACAATTACATAATTGCCATCTACAGCAACAGAGTTGCCAAACCAATCATAA
>Ga0209137_1002727_pt1 | contig 15260 bp, 12 predicted proteins | sample SaaInl5LU_22_DNA_FD_184642 | JGI IMG/M metagenome (GOLD analysis project Ga0209137, IMG submission 184642) | Marine microbial communities from expanding oxygen minimum zones in the Saanich Inlet - ESP_105LU_22_DNA (SPAdes) (version 2) | ecosystem: Environmental > Aquatic > Marine > Intertidal... | reverse complement strand
ACAGTTTGAAGAAGGACCCTTCGGTGCCGTCTATCAACCTGTGTTTTATTCCACCACGGATCCTATTGCAGATCGCTACCTCCAAACGGCGAACAGATTCCAAAATCCGGTCGATATTGCCTTCGCCGGGGACGGAAATGCCTTCGTTTTTATCGCGGATGGTGCCGTAGATTCTGTTTATCAGTTCACTTCCAATGGATTAGAAGGTGTGCCACCACCACCGGCATCTACTTCGGACAAGCATACGCGTGCCACTATTGGTGGGTTCTCCGAGCTCTCCGCATTGTGCTACTATGACCGCATTTTATATGTAGCGGACAAGGGCACCGGAACGGTCAGCAGGTATCAATTAACCTTAGACTTTGAATAACCTTTAGATAATATTAATTGTGGTAAATTTCGCACTCGGGAGCGAAATGGATTTTTATGCCCAAATGATGTCCCGAAATTCGATAATTAATGAGAACAAAAACTAGATTGATGAGAAAGTATCTTGCTCTTATGTTGCTGTGTTTACCTTTTTTAGGGTTCTCCCAGTCCAACTATGTAGTCACCTTTAAGGTGAATACAGCAAACATTACAGTCGGCTCAAACGGTATCTACCTCGGTGGTGGTGTCGTTGGAGGTGCTAACGCGGTACAGTTAAGTGACGCGGATGGAAACGGCGTTTATGAAGGAACAGCAACCTTGAGTGGTGCTGGTGGAGGTAACTTCATTTTCTTAAACAGCCCAGCAAACGCTGCAGATTGGGGAACAAAAGAGAATCTTTCGGGATTGCCTTGTGCCGATGTGAATAATTACAATGATCGAATTCTTCCATCGTTTACGCAGGATACCACACTATTGTTCTGTTACGAGTCATGTGGAACAGATACGGTCTGTCCTGCGGTCGTTACGAATCCTGATGTGTCATTTAGTGTAGATATGAACGGCGTTTCAACTTCGTTTACAAATGTTTACGTGAGTGGTACTTTGAACAGTTGGTCGGGTAATGCAAACCAATTAACAGATCCAGACGGTGACGGAGTGTACGAAGGAGACATTACTTTAGCTGCTGGTAACTACGAGTTTAAGTTCACGTATGATAACTGGGCTGGTCAAGAAAGTCTTGACGCAACTGCAGATTCTGCATGTACGTTAACCACTGGTGCATTCACCAACCGTTACATCAGTATAGGATCTACAGATACTATCTTACCGACGTTCTGTTGGGAAGAGTGTGTGTCTTGTGCTAGTACTACTCCCGTAGCATGTGGAGATTTGTTCTTCTCAGAGTACTCTGAAGGATCTTCTAACAACAAATACATTGAGATTTATAACCCGACAGCGAATGCTATTTCATTCAGCGGGTACACCATTTACACTAGTGGTAACGGGGGTAACTTCACGAATTCATTTACAAGTAGCCACTCCATCGCTTCAGGTGATGTATACTTCATCTCAACAAACCAATTAGATTCGGCAACACAAGCGTTGGCTGATACAGCACTAGGTTTCCCATCAATCGTTCACTTTAACGGTGATGATGCACTTATCTTGGTTAATGGAACAGATACTATAGATGTCATAGGTGTTCCTGGCGTTGATCCAGGTTCAAGCTGGACAGTGGGTACAGGATCTACTGCGAACCACACGTTAGTTCGTAAGCACTCTGTGAATATGGGTTCTACTGACTGGAATACTGGTGCATCAGAATGGGATGTGTACGCTCAAAACACTTGGTCATATGCAGATGCTCATGCAAGCTCGTGTATTATCGCACCAGTTGATGTTGACTTTAGCGTAGACATGAATAATGTGACCGCTTCTTACACCAATGTTTATGTTAGTGGAACAATCAACAATTGGTCTGGTAATGCAAACCAATTGACTGATCCTGATGGTGACGGTGTGTTTGAAGGAACTGTATCATTGATGCCGGGTTTACACGAATACAAGTTTACTTACGATAACTGGGCAGGTGAGGAAACTCTTGATGCAACTGCAGATTCAGCATGTACAATGATTACAGGTATATTTACGAATCGTTTCATAACTGTAGGTTACACAGATACTACCCTAAATACCGTATGTTGGGAAGATTGCTTGGCTTGTGCAACCGTAGCAGCATCAGGTTGTGATGAGTTATACTTCTCAGAATATATAGAAGGTGGATCGAACAACAAAGCCATCGAGCTTTACAACCCTACGAGCGCGGCTATTTCCCTTTCAGGATATGAAGTTCGCCTGTTCTCGAACGGAAACACTTCGGGTAACGTATTGTCGTTCCCTGCATCTGCGAGTATTCCTGCGAACGGTACGTATGTCATCGCAAACTCAGGTTCGAACGCTGCTATTCTTGCAGTTGCGGATACAACTTCTAATGTAACGTACTTCAACGGTGACGATGCATTGGCATTGATGAACGGTACAGATACTCTGGATATTCTAGGTGTTGTTGGTACAGATCCAGGTTCAGAATGGACTGTAGGTAGTGGTTCTACCAAAGACAACACTATTGTTCGTAAGGCATCAGTTTCAGCAGGGACTACAGACTGGTCTGTTTCTGCAACGCAGTGGGACGTTCATCCTAAGGATACTACCATGTTCTTGGGTGCACACACTAGCAACTGTGCTTCTTCTGTAGCAGCAGGTTGTGATGAGTTGTACTTCTCAGAATATGCAGAAGGTTCTTCTAACAACAAATACATTGAAATCTACAACCCGACGGGTGCTGCAGTTTCTTTGTCGAACTACACGGTATACACCAGCGGAAACGGTGGTAGCTTCACGAATACTTTCACTACAAATGCGACCATCGCTTCTGGTGACGTGTACATGATTTCTACGGATCAAGCGGATGCTTCTATTCAAGCTGCCGCGGATACTACGCTAGGTTACCCGTCGATCGTTCATTTCAACGGTGATGATGCACTGATCCTAGTTTCAGGAACGGATACTGTCGATGTGATCGGTGTTCCTGGAGTTGATCCAGGTTCTAGCTGGACGGTCGATACTGGCTCTACGGCAAACCACACACTTATTCGTAAGGCGAGCATTACAGCAGGTTCTACGGATTGGACTACAGGTGCAACAGAGTGGGATGTGTACGCACAAAACACGTGGACGTTTATGGGCGCGCACACTTCAAACTGTGTGACTGTTGCTCCAGCTCCAACCTTCCCAGATGTTGTTGCGATTTCTAGCTTTAGCAGTGTAGATGCAAACGGGGTAGCGGATTCTTTGAACGCAACTAAGTGGATCAAGGCAGTCGTTACTTCGATCGATTTCGATGGAAATGGCGGTTACTCGTTCTTTGTTAAAGACGCTACAGACGGAATGAACATTTGGAATTCCGCGGATGTGAGTGGTTACGATACTCCGACGATCGGTGATAGCTTGGCTATTCGCGGTACGGTGGAGCAATACAATGGTTTGACTGAATTGAAGCCAGATTCTATTTACCTTTTGAATCAAGGAAACCCGATCGGTGCGCCAGTAACAGCGACTGTTTTGGACGAAACTACGGAGAGTGAATTTATTCAACTAATAGGTTTCGAGGTGGTCGCAGGTCAAGCTTGGCCAGCAGCAGGTTCGAGTGCTAATGTGTCTATCACAAACGGAACAGATACGTTGACTATGCGTATCGATAGCGATACGGATATCGACGGAAGTACTGCACCAGCAGGAATGTTCGATGTGAAAGGTCTAGGTGCTCAGTTTGATTCAAGTAACCCTTACGATGAAGGTTACCAAATCTTCCCACGTATGTTGACGGATATTTTCGAATACCCAGCTATGCCATTGTATAACATCGCTGATGTAGTTACGGTTGACGCTGATGGTATCGCAGATAGCGTAGGTGTATTGTGTAAGCTTGAAGGAACTGTTTTAGGTGTGGATATGCAAGGTTCTGCTACGGCGATCCAGTTCACGATCCACGATGGAACAGACGGTATCGGTGTATATTCTTCAGTTCCAGCAGCACAGAGCTACATGGTTATGGAAGGCGATAAAGTACGCTTGATTGGTTCAATTGGCCAATTCAACGGATTAACGCAGCTTTACGCTGACAGCATCACCTTCATCTCTGCAGGGAACACCCTACCTACTGCAACAGTGGTGACAGGTTTGAACGAAGCGACAGAAAGCGACTTGGTTACTTTCGAAAACGCTACACTCGTTGACCCAAGCCAGTGGACTGGTTCAGGTTCAGGTTTCAACGTGGACATCACAAACGGTACAGATACCATCGCTATGCGTATCGACAACGACGTAGATCTCTACAGCGAGCCAGCTCCAGTAGGCTTCTTCAACGTAACAGGTATCGGCGGTCAGTACGATTTCAGCAGCCCGCATTTGAGCGGCTACCAGTTGTTGCCACGTTATATCGCAGACATCACTCCAGCGACTTCAGCTTCGTTGCCGAGCATCTACGTAAGTGAAATCATGGCAGGTTCTAACGCTACGGCATGGAACGCTGACTGGTTCGAAATCACGAACTACGGCGATTCAGCAGTAGATCTTTCTGGATTCTCTTGGGACGACGAAAGCGGTATCTCAGGTACTTCTGTATTCCCATCCGTGACTCTAGCTGCAGGCGAAGCATTAGTGGTATGGGACGACGTAGCTGCAAACGAAGACAGCTTGCTTGTTTCTTGGAAACTAAACCCAGGAGATGTTCAAGTCATCTCTTCTGATGAGCTTACAGGAAACTTCCCATCATTGAGCCAAAACGGCGACGGAGTATACCTCTACGACGCTATGGGTATCGAAATCACAAACAGCATTTACGCTTCTGCAACGGCAGGTGTAACGGTTGAGTTTGATACGACAGGTGCATTCACAGCGGATGCAGTAGACGGTGTGAACGGTGCATACACTTCATCTTTAGGTGATGTAGGTTCTCCAGGTAACATGACGCCAAATTCAAATGCAGGTGAATTTGCATTGAACGGTCGCATCTACCCGAACCCAACGCTAGGTGCCTTCAGCATCGAGATGAACCAGAGCGACGTGTACACAGTAGAGGTACTAGACGTTCGTGGTGCATTAGTAGCGAAGACGGTCGTAGAAGGCGCTGTAATCCCTATGAAGATCAGCGCGCCAGCAGGTATGTACTTGGTACGTATCTCTTCTGCAAACGGAACGGCTACGCAGCGCATCCAGTTGCACTAAGACGAGATTTACTTTAGAGGCGCAGCGCCAATTTTTACAATTGGTGTTGCGCTCTACAAGTAGAAACATAAAAAAACCGCAACTCTCGAAAGAGGGTTGCGGTTTTTTCTTGGGAAGAAGTTAGAGGGAGATTAGCCCTCGTTCTTTTTGAAGAATTTAGCTGGCGAGCCGTACCAAATTTCGTTTGCTGGCACATGTGCGCGTACCTGAGAGCATGCGCCGATGATCGCACCATCGCCGATGCTAAAGCCAGGCATCAAAGTAACGTTTGCACCGATCAAGACGTTATTTCCTACGCCTTCGACCACTTTTACATTCCCTTCTTGCAAGTTCGGGGTGTCAGTCAACACGAAGCCATATTTGATAGTGGTGTTTGTTCCGATTGTCGCATTCGCTGAAATAGTACAACGCGAGCCCATAGTCGTGCCGTCACCAATGATGACGTTCTCGCGAATCTCGCAGTAGGCGGTGAATTTACAATTGGCCCCGATCTTAGCGCCTTTTCGAACGATACAGAACGGACCGATCTCAGCGTGGTCACCGATCACAACATCGTCTTCAACATAGGCTAACGGGTGGATTTTTGCAGATTCTGAAATCATCTATTTTTTTGTTTTTGGTTTCGGCATTCCGCTCGGGTGTGCCTTCGTTTTTAATTGTTTCGCAGGGACGCCTACTAGCGTTGCGCCTGCTTCTGTCGTGTCTTTCGTAACTACCGCTCCTGCGCCCACGATGGTTTCCGGGTGCAGCTTCACTTTAGGGCGGAAGACCGCCGAAGAGCCGATGAAGCAGTAGTCTGCAATCCGCGTGTTCCCACCGGTGATTACATTGTTTGCAAAATGCACAAAATTTCCGATTTGAGTGCCATGTCCGATGCGCGATCCTGGGGCCAATAAACTGTGGTGTCCGATGCTTGTTTTTTCGTTGATCGAGCCGCGTACCACGACCGTATGTGCGCCGAGGAAGCTGTGCGCCCCCACGTGTACGCCGCCGATCTGCGGTTGAATGACTTTCTCTGTTTCTTCTTCATTCCAAGTCCATGCCACACCACAAGCGCCGATCACCGAACCGCTCTCCACACGAACGCCTTCTTCAATGATGGTGTTGTCGTGGAGGGTGCAGTGCGATTTTATGATGGTGTTAGCGCCGATCTTCACCTTGCCGATGACACAGAACGGGTCGATCTGCACGTTGTCGCCGAGCTCGGCCTCTGGATCGATCACCGCGTGTGGGGATACCATACCGGTTGAAACTTCAGCGTGAAATTCTTGTAAGATGCGGTAATAGGTGAGCTGCGGTTGAGCATCGATGTACAGTACGGTGTTGCCAGTGCCGGGTTCGCTCATAGGCAGATTGCTAGAGGCAAGGAGCAGGGAGTCCTCGATAGGAAACGCCATGCGCTCACCGAGGTAGAAGTAAAATCCGTTCGGTATAGGCTCGAAGATGGAGGCGAAAGAAAGGAATTGGTCCAGGGGGAAAGGTCCGCTCAGACGGTGCGAAATTTCGCGACTTTCGAGGTAGTTGAGGATCTGTTTAAGCGTAATAGTCGACATAGGTCAGCTGCTTTGTGCGTTGAATAATCTGCGCTTGAATGTGCGCTGGAAGGGTCACCGGCGAAGGACTTTTAAACACCGAATACGTGCTGTTGTCGTTGCGATCTCCAGTTGCGGCAATGAAATCTTCCACCTGCGTGGCCAATTCCATCCCGAGCCATTCAAAAATCTCTCGGACCTCCGCCAACGTAGCTGCCACCAGGTTGTCGTAGCGTACCACCTTCACGCGCTCCGGAAATTTCTGTGCGTTTTCACGATGGATCTGCTCGGCACGTGCCCAACCTTCAAACCCGAAGAATTCCTCAGGTCGGCCTCCGTTCTTAGCGGGTGCATGCTCCCATTCCTGGTCGATGTCCCATTCTGGGTAGAACTCGCGCGGTGCATTGTACCACGAATTCAGCACACTGATCGGATCGCGGCTGATGAACAGCATCTTTACATCGCTCTGTTCCAAAAGACGCTCAGCTAACTGGTGGTAGCGCACATTTTTATAGAGCAGGGCTGTAGGGTCGGCTTTGTCGAAATCGTGCTTCGGCAGCACAAATTCGCTCTGAGCATGAAGCAGTTTGTGGTGAAAATCTTGGGCATCTTCAGCGCTGAAATCTGCGCTGAGGTAATTTTTGAATTCGTAGGAAAACAGGGGCTGGTAGCGGTAGGCGATCGCAGGGTGTGCATTCAGGAGCTGACCGAGCCAAGTCGTGCCCGAGCGTGGAACCCCAAAAAGTGCAATGTGCTGCATCATGCTGCTTTAAACCAATTCGTATTTGTCCAACAGTTCCCGAAGTTCTTCCGCCGTTGAATGACAAAGATGATGAAAAATGGAGTACTGGTACTGCGGATCTTCAAGGGTCATTTGAATGAATTGGAGCTCGATGCCGCGCTCCTTGAAATAGGACTTCTCATAGAGGGCCGTTCCGCCGATCGGGTTGATGATTGTGGTCGCCTCGAGCTGCGTTGCGATATCAATCATTCCATCCGCTTTGCTCAGCGCCGTACGTCCAATACTCGTGTCTACCAGCTGCGTGTTCATCTCCAAAAATCCATGAATGCTCGTGATCAGGTCAAAGTTCAGCGCCGCAAGGCTTTCAGGTTGCCGCTCTAAAGCCGCTTCTAAAAACCCAATCGCCCGCTCGTAGTAGGGCGCCTTGTGGTATTTATGGTGGAGTGTCGTTTTAAGTTTCGACCACAATTTTCCGTCCATATTGACCCCGATCTCTCGCGTGTTTAAATTTTGCGAAGCGCCGATCAGCGGCACACGAATGGGCTGCTCGTCGACCACGGTATTCTTGTGCATGAAGCCCTTTTTCTTGAAGGCCGCATGGTCCATGTTCACCCACACGTCTACCGCCTGGATGAGCTGGAAGTATCCGAGGTAGGGAAAGAAGTACGGTTGCATGATCGCTACTTTCATCGGGCTAGTCCAGTAGAGTTTGGTAGGCCTGCTCTATGCGCTTCGGGTCGAAGTTCGCTAAGGCAGCGGCCTTGTTGTGTTCTTTTTGTTCCTCGCTGAGCGCTGTAGTCCAGTCGTCGCTGCTCAGGTCGTCGAGCGTTGCGAAGTGGAAGCCGTGCTGCTCGAGGTAGGGAATCAGTACACTGTCGGGATGCACGAACACTTTTGTGCCGAGGAGCATCGAAATGAACAGCGAGTTGCCGGCTTCCTGGCGGCGGTGGCCGAAGATCGCGATGTCCATGGTGCTGAGCAGCTCGTAGTAGTTCAGGCGCGGCATGAAGTCATAGTAGCCGTTCCATTGGTCGCCGAAGGTGCGCTTGCCGTAGTCTTTAACGGTTTGAATGTGCTGGGTGTCGCCATAGCTTAAGGTGGCGTGCAGGTGGTGGCCTTCGCCGAGTACTTTACGGTCGATGCGGCCAAGGATGTCAAGGTGGTTGCCAGAACGCGTCCCGCTGTGGTTGACAAAGATGTTTAGAGCGGCGCGCTTGCCGGTGGTTTTGCGAACAGATTTGACAAAGTCGATGTCGCTTTCGAGGTAGGCGCCGTATTGAAAGAAACGGAAGGTGGCTTTCGTAGCAAAGGCGCTGGTTAATAGGTCAAAATCACCGGGGTTCCAGAAGCGGAAGGTGGTGAGCCTGTTTTTGAGGAAGCGTGCGAAGTGGCGGTGGTAGACGGCAAGTTGCAGAAAGCGCTGGGCTTTCGCTTTGAAATTGGCACCAGAAACATTGGGTAGGAATCCGCCGGGAGCGTCCTTTTTCGAGTAGAGTTGGAAGCCGTGGAAGACGGTGAGCAGTTCGTACAGGTCGCTGCCGAAATAGACCCAGTGCACACGGGCTTCGGGAGCATATTTCTCGACCCATTTGATCTTTTGGTACGTCAGAAAGTGAATGAAAACGTCTTCGACAGGTGTCCCGTCGGAAAGTGGGGTCGCGCTGGTGACTACGTTCGGGGAATCGCCTAAAAATCGGTAGGGCGGTTGGCTGCCGAACACGACATAGGTACCGGCGCCCAACAGGTCTTCTGCACGCTCGATGAAGCGCGGTAAAAACTTTTCGTCATTGATCAGATGGACCGTTTTGGGCATAGTCACAAAATGTGTGGTTTACTTCAAAGATACAATGATATGCAGGGCTTGGGATTTGAGATGGGGGAGAATCTTGACGGATTTGAAATAAATCGGCCCAATTTATCAGATTTTCGGACATTTGATGAAAATCAGGAATGAACGTATTTCAACGGCAAATCATAAAAGGCTCCGCGGCCAATTTCCTCGGCATCGGCCTCGGCGTCGTGAACAACATCTGGATCTTTCCGCTGGCGTTCACCCTCGAGGAGTTGGGCATCTACCGCTGGGTGGAGCGCACTGCTGTGCTGATCGCTGCCATTGCCTTGCTCGGTTTGCATCGCACCTACGTCCGTTACCAGAGCCGCTTTGAGGGCGCGCGCGGTGGACTCTTTCTTTCGAATATTCTTGCGCTTGCCTTAGTGAGTACGGCGATCTGCGGATTGGCGTTCACTTTTTTTGCACAAGCGCTCGCACAGGCGCTGGGCGCTTCGGGCAGTGCGGCTGAATTGCAATTTTTAGGCGCCGTGGTGGCGGGTTCAATGACCTACACGCTCGGCCTTTCGATTGCCTCATCGGCTAAGCGCATTTCCATTCCCTTCTTTTTGAAAAACGTCGGAATTCGCAGTGCGCTTTTGATCGGTGCCTATGCAGTGAGTCGCGGCTTTAGCAGCTTCGGCGAGTGGATGCGACTTTTGGCGTTTGCCCAGCTTGGTGTCGGGCTCGTGGTGTTGGTCTACGCGGTAAGGCTCAAGGGGCTTCCTTTGGCGCGTCCTCGGGCGCTGGGAGAGGGGCTTGGGAAGGAATTGGCCACGTTTGCCTCTAGTGGGATTGTGATGGCAATGATGACCATGGGTCTTGCGACAATCGACAGCCAAATGATTGCGGGAATGCTCAGTTACGAAGCCCTCGGGGTGTACAGCATTGCATTTTTTATCGGCAGCTTCGTGGACGGGATCAGACGCCCGGTGTCGCAGGCGCTCTCACCGCAGTTTGCTACCCTTTGGAACGACGGGGCCATCGACCAGATCGCTACCACCTACGCCCGCACCTCACGCGTTCTGATGGCCGTAGCCCTGCTCGCCTTAGTTACCATCGTGCCGAATGTAGACGACCTGTTTTTACTTATCCCGAACGGTGCACGCTTCGATGCTGCAAAACCCGTTGTGGTGCTCATTCTGATCTCCAGGGTTGTAGATTACAGCTTCGGTTCGAACGGAGAAATCCTATCCAATGGTCCCTATTTCAAATGGAATTTATTCGCCATTAGCGGCTTAGTCGCTGTGCTCATCGGATTAAATTACCTGCTGCTCCCGGTCTTTGGACTGCGCGGTGCCGGTTACGCCCTGATCATTGCCTACACCGTTTTCAATCTTGTAAAAGCCCAATTTCTCTACCGTAAAGAAGGCATCCAGCCTTTCGGTCGTGCCCAATTCCAGCTGCTCCTCTTCGCCCTAGCCACCCTCGGCGCGGCGCTGCTTTTGGATGTGCTTCTCGATGCGTTTTTCTGGATGCGTATCATTTTGAAAAATGCTACTATTGCAATAGGTGTAGCGCTCGGTTTTCTTGCGCTGCGAAGAAAGATTTAAGTTTCCAAACATTAGCTTTGTCTAATATGTCGAAAATCCTAGTAACCAAGCCGTTCCAAGCTCCCTTTGCGGAGGTGTCGGCGGAGATAAAAAAAGCGTGGGATGCAGCATGGTTGACCAATAATGGTCCTTTACTGCGCCAGCTCGAAGTGCAGATGCGCGATGCTCTAGGAGCGAACGATTGTGCCGTGGTCGGGAATGGAACCATCGCTCTACAGATTGCGCTTCGCGCTGTGGAGGCCAGTGGTGAAATCATTACCACGCCTTTCTCGTATGTCGCCACGACCACGAGCATCATCTGGGAGCAGGCAACACCTGTGTTTGTCGACATCGACCCGAAGACCTTTAATATAGATCCAACAAAGATCGAGGCGGCCATAACGCCTAAAACCACCACCATTCTCGCAACGCATGTCTTTGGCGTGCCGTGTGACGTGGAGGCGATCGAAGCCATCGCAAAGCGCCATGATCTAAAAGTGATTTATGACGCTGCGCACTGTTTTGGGACCAAATACAAGGGGCAAAGCATCCTGAACTACGGAGACATTAGCACCCTGAGTATGCACGCCACGAAGTTGTTTCACAGTGTGGAGGGCGGAGCTGTTTTCGTAAATGATGCTGACGCTGAGAAGATTGACGCAATCACCGGTGAGGTGAGTCCGTTGCGTTTCAGCGTAGACCGCTTGCGCAATTTCGGACACTATGGGCCGGAGAAGTTTGAGGGCGTCGGTATCAATGGAAAAAACAGTGAATTGCATGCTGCGGTTGGTTTAGTGAACCTGAGGTACATCGACGAGATCATGGACGATCGCAAAAGACAGCATGAGAGGTATGATGGGCTCTTGGCGGAATTGGCGTTAGGAAAGCCTGAGATTTCAGAAGATGTTGAGTGGAACCGCAGTTACTATCCTGCAGTGTTTGCTTCGGAAGCTGAAGCCCTTGCTGTGATGGGAGCGCTTGCGCAAGAGGACATCTTTGCGCGCAGGTATTTTTATCCAACGCTGAATTCATTTGAATACATCAGTACGCCAGGTTCGACGCCTGTTGCGGATCACATTTCACAGTCTATTCTTTGCTTGCCGTTGTATTTCGGCTTAGAGAACGTACAGATTGACCGTATATCAGCGGTTATCGTGAGTGCAGTAGAACAGTATAGAGCCTAGAATTAATGCTGAAACTTCCTTCCTTTTTGCGCAATGCCTTTGGGACGCATGGCGAACCAGCGCCGAAACCGTTAGCGGCACCCATTTTTGTGACGGGTTGCATGCGTTCGGGGACGACGTTTTTGGTGGATAAAATAGCGACGCATCCGCAATTGCTAAAAATTGGTGTGGAAATGAATGCCATTTGGGACAGCATCGGTGGTGCTCCCATCAAAGGAACGTGTGCCCACAGAACAGCGGAAGACGCTTCGCCAGAATACACCTACCAGATGACGCGCTACATCGCCGATTTCATTAGTGAAAGTCAGAGCTTCAAGCGCAAAGCCATGCGTCGTTATGCGAAATACTATCACGGTTTGGGACGTGCGAGCTACGACTGGGATCATATCATTCCGGTGAACAAGAGTCCACATTTGATGAACAAAATTGGGTACGTTAGTGGTCTATTTCCACAAAGCACCCTGGTACTCATCGTTCGTGATATTTACAGCCATTCCGCTTCGATGAAAGTGCACTTTGAGAAATTGCAAAAGGCGGACGGTAGACAATACTTCATTTCCTCTGACCCGACGTCTTGTTACGGTCAAACCCATGGAGCGGTACCTAGTACTGCACGTGCTTATCCTGAGCATTTTGAAATCATCCCCCAGATGTGGATGCGCATGAATGCCTTAGCGATGGAAGAGTTTGCTGCAGCGAAATGTGCCCGTAAAATCGTGATCCGTTACGAAGACTTAGTTACCAAGCAAGGCGAAGTATTAAGTGCTCTCTTTAATGCCCTGGATCTTTTGCCAGAGCATCGCGGTGAAGGCCAGCAGATTGCTCAAAAGGCCACAGCGCTTGTGAACACCACCACGAAAGGTGATCCGCTAGTGAAGTGGAAGACACAGCTGTCGGACGATGAAAAATCCGCTGTGGCAGCAACAGTTACAGCGCATCAGGCGACGTTTGATGCTATTGAAGAATTTGTAGCGAATAACGCAATCTAGTTTATGGCGACCAGCGATCTATTTCCAAACCTGATCATCGGGGGTGCCCCGAAATGTGGAACGAGCAGTCTGTATTTCTGGCTTGCTGCCCATCCAGAGGTCTTCGGATCCCCGAAGAAAGAGACCTTTTTCTATGCCGACAAGGTAAACAGGTTCAATAAGGACGCGAACGTACACGAGCACTCGGAAGCCGATTATTTGAAATTTTTCAAAGCGGGGGCCGGTGCCAAGGTTCGATTCGAAGCCACTGCCCATTACTTGTACGAGGAGCAGGCGCGTAAGGCGTTTGGGGCGCGTGGGACGAAATTGATCTTCTTGTTAAGAGAGCCTAGTAAGCAGATGTACAGCCACTACAAGATGGAGAAATACCGTACGAAGACTGTGGACCTGCCGCTCGAAGAGTACGTGAAGTTGCCGAAGGTGGAGAAGTATGTGGACTATGCGACACACCTTCAAAAGTGGGTAGACTGTATGCCGGCGGGACATGTTCGTGTCTGGGCGTTTGAAGATTTGGTGCGCCGCAAAGAGGAGGTGATGAAGGAAATCGCTGCATATGTAGGTATTGATCCGGCGTTTTACACGGACTTTGATTTTGAACATCGCAACGAGAGCGTGGCCATCAAAAGTGGGGCGTTGCACCAGCTCGGTTTACGTATTCAACCACTGATTCCGCACGGATTGCAAAAGTTATTGTTGCCGCTGTATATGAAGCTCAATAGCGGCGGTCGTGCGCCAGATGATGCGGCAGATCAGGAAGCCTTGGCACAGTTTAAAGCGGACCACGTGCAGGTAGGGAAGGATGTGCAGGTGTTATTTCCAGAGGTGCGTATCGAAAACTGGTCCTAAGCGGCGAATAATTCTCATCTTTGCTGGATGAAATTGAAAACAATATTTTCTGCAGTTTTAGCGCTCAATTTCGCGGGAACTGCAGCAGCTCAGCCACTTGTGTATTATCAGGATGCATGGGGTGAAGACGGAGATGATCTTCGTGAAGCGCTTTATGACATCATTAGCGTGCATTCAAAACTTCCGTACAGCTCTTCATCGACAGATACTTGGGATGTGCTCAAAGTCAGCGATGCTGATCCAGCAAACACGACAAACGTGCGTTTGATTTATGCTGGGGTTGCCGTGAATGGACCGCAAGAATACAACGGTGGAAATGGCTGGAACCGTGAACACGTATGGCCGCGTAGCTTGGGTGGATTTACCACGAGTGCTGGCGTGGGTACCGATGTACACAACCTAAAACCTGCCGATGGTGGGTTGAATTCGCTGCGCTCGAACCATGAATATGAAGAATTAGGTACGGGCGGTTCTGCGGTCAATTACAACGGCTCTGCCACAGGAAACAGATTCAATGCATCCGCGGGGATTTTTGAACCTCGTGATAACATTAAAGGCGATCTCGCGCGTATCATCATGTACATGGACTTGCGCTATGAAGGTGCTGGTGGAGAGCCAGATCTAGTGATGCGTGAAGCGTTGAACTCCGGAGGTACTACGTTTGCCGTAATGTCCACGTTGCTCGAATGGCACCTGCAGGATACAGTAGATGCGTTCGAATTGCGCCGAAATCATGTGATTGATAGCATGCAGGGCAATCGAAACCCGTTTATTGACCATCCAGAATTGGCGCATTACCTCTATGGAGATTCAGTCGGAGTGGCGTGGAATCCATTTTTGAATGTGGTCGCCACCGAATGTGAAGAAAGGCAGCCTGCTTCCGTTTACCCGAACCCTGCGGATCAAACGCTGGTAGTATCTGCCTCTTACGAGGGTGCTGCGAAGTTTGTGAGCACGCGTTCTAGGACGACCTTTGTAGTTCGTTATTCTGCTGGTGAAACGCCAGTAGACGTAAGCTCATGGCCTGCCGGAACGTACATTGCGCTTTTTGAAAGCGGCGAAGCCCTCAAAGTCACTATCGCGCACTAACAGCGCTAGAACTTGCATAAGAAAAGCCCGATTATCATTGCGATCATCGGGCTTTTCTATTTCTCGTTGTGCTTTTTTAAGCGAGCAGTTTACGGACAATGCCGCTGATTACTTTACCGTCTGCGGTACCGGCCATAGCGTCAGAGGCTTTGCCCATCACTTTGCCCATGTCGGCCATCGAACTTGCGCCGAGCTCAGCAATGATCTCCTTCACCTTCGCTTCGATCTCTTCCTCGCTCAGCATTGCTGGGAGGTAGCGCTCGATGATGGCGAGTTGTGCTTCTTCCGGACCTGCAAGGTCTTCACGTCCTTGTTCGCGGAAAATAGTGATGCTATCCACACGCTGCTTGCGCAGTTTGGT
>Ga0209137_1002725_pt1 | contig 15276 bp, 15 predicted proteins | sample SaaInl5LU_22_DNA_FD_184642 | JGI IMG/M metagenome (GOLD analysis project Ga0209137, IMG submission 184642) | Marine microbial communities from expanding oxygen minimum zones in the Saanich Inlet - ESP_105LU_22_DNA (SPAdes) (version 2) | ecosystem: Environmental > Aquatic > Marine > Intertidal... | reverse complement strand
CAAATGGCATACAACGTGTTTGTATATGGTTTGTTGCGTGTTTTAAACACCTAGTTTAGTAAATAATTACCGACAAAGAAAGTCCGCTAGGGCTTTCGTAAGTAGGCTAGAACTAGCAATAAATTATATACGTTGTTGGCATTTCGTTATTTTCATTCAGTTGTTATTTACTTTTTTTTGCTATTTTTTTAAATATAATTCTTTAAAATACTCAAAACGCTTTCCAGGAATTATCATTTTCCAAATATCTTTTTTTTGAATTACATTTTTATCTGAAAGTCTTTTTCCGTCCACATAAGTTCTGAATATTAAAACATAAAAAAATAAAAGTAAAACAAATAATGTTGAACTCACTAAGTCTGTTCTGCTAAGCCATGTTAGCACTCCAATAGGTGATAAGATTGTTAAGTAGTAGATAAATAAATTTTTCATATTGTTTTTTTGTTTTCAGTGTTTGAGTAAAATCATTCAGCGTTTTAATCTGCAAAATTTTCAATTCCGCTAAATCCTATAACTCCTCAAAAGAGCTAAAAATTCCGTTATGAATTTAATATTTAATTAAAAATCTGGACTTAATCCAAATAATCCACTTTTAAATTGTTCCCAATCTGAAAATATCACTGAAGCGACAATAAATATTAAAACAAATAGAGCTGTTTTTAGATATTCTGTTATTTTTAATTTCTTTTTCATTTATGTAATTTAAGTTAATAATTGTTCAATTTCGTCTTAGTTCAGCAATGAATGCCAACGGTCTTGTGTAAGAAAAGTTGCGTGGTTTAAGTACTAAAGCTAGCAAATAAAACCTAGATATAAAGTCCGCGAGGACTTTCGTAAATTGGCTAAAACTAGCAATTAATTTTATACGGTGTTGTGCATAGTTATTTAATGTCCGTGTCCGTGATTTTCACTATTCATTTTTATAACTTTTAACCTTTGTTCCGCCAAAGTTTCTACTCCGTATTCAATTCGTTCAGCATCGGTTATTTTTGTCGTATCAATTTCTGATAGTATCCAAGGTTCGTCTCCTTCTTTATAAAATTGAGTCCCGTAAATTTGTGGTTCTCCTTTGCTTAATAAATATCTGTCAGTTGTTGCTGCAAGAAGCCATTTGTTAATTGTTGAATCCAAGTCAATGGCTTTTTTCATTAACCTTACTGCTTTTCCATAATCAGTAGAATCGTTTCCGTGTTGAAAACCATTGCAGCATTCTTGTAATCTTTCGCAGTTTTATTTTTATTCAAGTCTAAAATTTTATTTACTCTTACTCTTCTTAAACTGTCCCTTTTGCTTACTTCTTGCCAATTTATGTTGTCAGTTTTTCGGTCATTTTGGTCGTTTTCATAAATTTCAATTAATTCAGCATTGTCAATTTCGCTAATTCCTTTTTCAGATTCCTGTTTTTTTTCAGTTTTGCAACTTAAAATAGTAACTACTAAAATCAATAATAATATTCTTTTCATATGGTTTGGGTTAATTATGCACAACGTGATTGTATAAGATTAGTTGCGTGTTTTAAGCACTAAAGTTAGCAAATAAAACACAGATAGAAAGTCCGCGAGGACTTTCGTAAATAGGCAAAAACCAACAATTAATTTTATACGGTGTTGTAAAACGTTTTATTTTAATAGTTCGTTTTTCCATACATAAGGAAATTCAGAATCAAACTGATAAATCTTTCCATTTTTGAATTCAATTATAAAATGTGTTGGAAAAAATTTATTTTCTAGATTCACAACTATTTTCTTTATTTCAACAGTTTTTACTTTAAATATCTCAACGTTTTTTTCAAAGAATGAAACCTCTTTAGTTTGACTCAATGTTAAAATCCCCGACTTTTCAGTGTCATATTCGTCATTAACTAAATCAACTGATTCAACTAGTTCATTATCTTTTTTGTCATTCTTTATTTTTAAATATTCCTTAAATCCCCAAATAATTCCAATTAGTAAACTTATTCCAAAAACCAATAGAGTTGCTTTTAGACTAGGACTTTCACCACGCATTAAAAATTTTAAGGTTGAAAATAGTAATACACTAATAAATACTATTAAAGGATAAAGCCAAAAAAATCTCTTTTTAAATAAATACTTTGATATTCTTAAGTTCCTTTTTAGTAAAATTACAAAGGGAATTATACTAAAACATATTAATGCACTCAAAAGAGTAAAGATGTATTTGTAGTCATTGTTTAAAGAATAAATAATGGCTATTATTCCGATTATTAACCAAGATATTTTCAGTATTTTTTTCATTTTCAAATGTTTTACAATGTGTTCGTGTATGGTTAATTGCGGAAAATTCAGTTTAGAATTTTTCGATTAGTGAAATATACGAAAAGAAAAAAACTCTTCCTCTTAACCAACTGTAGCAATTAATTATACACGTTGTTGTATGCAGTTTTTTTAGGAAATATTAATCCCATATTTTTTCAATTTTCTAGGTAATATATCATCAATGCTTTGGATATCATTATCGTTCATTTCAATTAAACTAAATCCTTCACGTGCATAAATTTCTAATTTCTTTTTTTTACGTTCAGCATACTTTTCATTTTCTTCCATTCCCCAAAATTCAATAAAAACGTTGCCTTTAAGAATGTAGAAATCTGAAAGTACATCTTCGTCAATACCTGGAAGTCTTCGTTCATAAGCATGTGCAATTCCGTTTCGGTATAAATAATCATCAATCATTGCTTCTGCGCGACTTCTAACTCTATGACCATCTTGTGTTCTATATTTAGCTTCATATTTTTTTCTGAATTCGTCTATATCAGTAAAATTATCTTGTGAAGATGAATTGTTTTCTTCATAATTAATTCCAGTAGCAACATTTACAGAATCAATAAAGCTCTTACTTTTTAAAATACTTTTATCCCAAATGACATAAGGAGAACCATTTTTAGCTTCCATTTCAATTCCACCATTTTTAGAGCCAAATTTGGTTACATTCCAACCTCCAATATTTGATTTTTCAATCCAACCTAATTCTGCTAAAATTGTATTTATTTTCTGTGCAGAAATATCAAAGTCTTTTCCTATTGTTGACGAGTTTATTTTGTCAGATTTGTTTATTTTTTTGTGTATATCAAGATTGAATGGCCATACTACATAATCTCCAAATTTAGGGTTGTATTTTGTATCGCCACCAGCAATTTTTCCTTCTTTTGTAATTACCCAAATACCTTCTTTCTTATATATCCATCCATTATTTTTAAGTTGATTAAATAAATCTTTAGAATAGATTTCTCTTTCTTTAGCTAATGCCGAAGTTGATAAATATTTCATTAATTATTCTTTGTTTTTTAATTGCATACAACGTATTGGTATATGAAAAGTAGCAGAATAAAAAAGCTACTACTTTCAATTTGTAATAAAGATAACAGAAAAGCACAAACTTTGTAGTTTGCACTTAACTGCTATTTTTTATATACCGTGTTGTGGTTTGTATTTATATATTTCCATATTTTTTAGCTTGATAAAACCAGTATATAATCGAAATTACTATGATTACTAAAAAATATAAAATTCTTTTTAACAGCTTCTTTGTATTATTATTTTTTAAATCTATAAATAAGAGATATAAAAATAATAATATTACTATGGGAATGTTAATAATAATCCAAAACCAACCTAAATAATTTGGCCCATATATAGCCGACTTTGATTCGGGAGGGAGGAGTAATAAAAAGAATGCAAGAAAAAGACTTACGTAAAAAATATTATTTAGTTTTTGATATTTAAATTTCATAATTTAAAATAGTTTTAGTTGCAACCTAAATCGCTTATTGGTTTTATACCTTCAAGAACATCTTTAACAGTATTCCAATCGGGTCGATTATGTATAGGTATTAATTTTGTTGATGTTCCACCATTTTGGTTTATGAAATTTTTTGTTTTCTCTTGAAAACTTTCCCACAAATTATCTGCGCCGAAAAAAGGATTTCCTAAACTAATTGCGTAGGAAATATTCTCTTGTAAATTTGATTCAAATCTATCAACTCCTCTTACATAAATATTGTAAGACCCATTAGAATTTTGTTCAATTCCAAACTGCCTTGTTCCGCTTACAGGATGACTATTATCATAAGGTGCTTCCATAGTCATAAATCGCCAATAATTATTTGTGTATTCTGCACAAACAACAACACCATCATTAATTGGAATATCTAACTTAATAATTGCTCCTAGAGGATTATTTGAGTTCCATAGATTTGTTTCCTGTTGACAAATTGCAGAAACTTCGCAATATGGAGAAAAATTTGTACCCTCTACAAAGTTATTAATATTTCTTCTAAAATAATCTAAAAACTGTTGAGAAGTAAATTGTTGGCCAGTTGATGGATTATTGGGTAAAGTTGTAATATTCACACCAAAATAATCCATATTTACAATTGTACCTCCAGCATTATTTAAATACTGTATATTCCAATCTCCCAAAAGAGCTTCATGATTTTCTTGTAAATTTTTGATTTTATCTTTCACGTTTTGCGGAGGTGTATGTTGTGCTAAAGATTGCCAATTTTGAATTTGATTGCAATTAATATCTAGTAACAAAAAGGGATTTTCTTCTAATTGTTGGTCAATTAAGTCTTCTAAACTAACCTCATTCAACAATCTATTTAATGCTTGTTCTTTTTCATATTCCCATCTTCTATACGCATCTTCGATATCTGCATATTTGTCCCTTGAATCTACATGATGAGTACTCCTTTCAATGTTTTGTATTATCTTTTCTATATATCTTGGGTCAAAAAGAAAGTAATCGTATCTTCTGCTATTTATAGCATAAGCTTCTATATATTGAGAAGTTGCGTAAGTTTGTGGGGAAATATAGCCATTTGGTAACGCTAAAGGTGGTCTAATTTCGTTTAAAAATGCTTGCATTAAATCTAATTGTTCCCATCTGTCGTATTGATTATAAAAAGCAAGTTGTTTGTTAAATAAATCTGTAAAAATTTTATGATTGTAATTTTGTAACCCTCCTAAGTTTCTAACGGTGTAATATAAATACTTATCATTTTCATATCTCCAATTATTATCTGAAAAAAGGTTAGTTTCGTTGGACCACAAATTTTGTAATTGAGAAAGACTCTGTATTTGGTCTAGTGATGTGCCATTATAAGTAAAATTGCCATAAGAGGAGTTATTAATATTACCGATTCTAATTTCATTTTCTCTTAAACGTAGTAGTTTTAAATTTTTAAGAGATATAGATTGCTTGTTTGCTTTATCTAATCTTCTTGAATTGTACTTGTTCTCAATTGGAGTATGATTTCTTTGCAATCCAATTCTTTCATGAAATTTAAAATATGTATTTCTAGCGTCATTATAATTTGAGAATTGTTGACCTAGTTGTCTTTCTATTTCTTCTTTTAGAACAGTATGTTGTCTATCAAACCATTGATTTAAAGCTCTTTCTCGTGCTTGTTGTATTAAAGCACTTGCTGTTAAGGCAGCACCAATGTCATACCCAAAAGAAATATCGTTTAAAGGTTCTTCTTCACAACAATTGTTTCCATTGTTATTAAAAATAATAAAATCTCCAAAATCAAAATTATCTCCAATATTAATTCTGAAGTTAGTCTTGTTAAAATCAATTCTATCAACATTTCTAATTTGTGAAAAAAGAGATTGCTGAATAATACCAAATATTAGTAAAAGTGTGTATATCTTTTTCATCTCTTTATCTTTTTACAATTAATTTTGTTTTTTTAACTCCATTCACAAAAATGCTTACCGCATACAATCCTTTTTTAAGACTTCTTCCATCAAAATGATAGCGATATTCTCCTGCCTTTTGTTGTTTTCCTTGTTCAATGGTATGGGATTGATTATTGTCAAGAATACTCATTACTTCTATTTGAATTCGACTAGGTTCTTTTAAAGTATAAGCAACAATTAAATCGCTTTCAAAAGGATTAGGATAGAGTTTAATAAAACTATTTTCTTGGTTAGCTAAAGCTTGTAGAATCTCTTCTGAAATTTCTATATTATTTTCTGTTTTAATATTTTCTTTGGCTAACACAAATAGCATTGGTGCGCTAGGTTCATTCCATTTTGGAATATAACTTTCTATTTTACCAATTAAATATGAAGTTCCTGCAATAGTTTTAAGTGTTAATTCGCTAGAAAGAAACTGATTTTCTAAAGTACTTTGTTCTTCTTTATGATAAGAAGTATGTGGTAAACTAATATGTAAATTTTCAAAATAGATGGCATCATCTATTAGTGATGTGTTTCCAGTTTTTTCTTCCGAATGTAATTTCCATTTGTATTGAATGTTATCGTTAATAGTATCATGCTTAAATTCTAACTCTAAAGGAAAGTTATCTTCAATACTTGCTCCTGACCAGTCTAATTGAAGAAGTTTCCCTTTCCATTTCCCATATAAACTTTCTTCTGTTATATCCTCTAAAATAGATGTGTCTTCTGTAGTTTCTAAACGATTTACTACATTTTCTAAATTAGTTTCAACTTCTGAATTGACACTTTGGGTAGTCATTTGTTCTTCAAAATTCGTTTTTAATAACTCATTTGCTTTTGCGATATTTTTAGTAACGCCATAGCCTTTTAAATAACAAATCCCTAACCAATATTTTGCCATAGGATATTCGCTTTTTTTAAACCATTTAATGGCTTTTTTGTAATCTTGTTTAGTGTTACCTAACCCTTTTAGATATAAATAGCCTAAACTATAAGTAGCTTTGTGATTACCAAGTTTTGATGCTTTTTTAAATGTTCTTCTTGCTTTGTTATAATTAAGGTTACAGCCTCTACCGTATTTGTATAAAACACCTAAATTTTCTAAGGCAACAGGATGTTTTTGTTTTGCAGCTTTCTTAATCAATTGAAATCCTTTTTGGACGTTTTTTTCTTGAGGACTATTGAGATATAAATGTCCCATAATTAGTTGAGCATTTGGATTCTTAACCTCTAAACAAGGTTTTAGGTATTCAATTGCTTTTAAGCTGTCTTTTTCTATGGTATTACTTCCTTTTAAATAAAAAAGAGCTTCTTGTAAATTATATTTACAATCAAGTGTTTCCTCTTGAGCAGTTAAAGAAAGTACTGTAAAAAAACATCCTAAGAGTAAAAGGAGTTTATTATTTTTTTTTCGTTTCATAATGACTATTGTTTTTGAATTAGTAGAATGATTATTGGTTCACTCATATAAACCACAACGTATTTGTGTATGAAATGGCGGTTTCAGGTAGCACAAAACCTTGCAAGGTAGTGTAGAATGTTGCTTTTAATAATGGCTTTAATTAAGCTCTTGTACTAAACCGCTTTTTTATATACATTGTTATTGTTAGTGTGGTGCGATTGAAAAGGATAATGTTTCAGCAATTACCTTAGTAGATTATAGATGGTCGCTGAACGTAATGGATAGGCATCTAGCACCATATTAACTCTAACTAGTTATATGTTTATAAAGATACTCTTTTTTCATTAAATTTCACGGGATAACGTCACTTTTTTTTGATCATTATCCGAAAATGAAAACTTTTAAATTAGGCCAGTACAACTATTTTAAAGAAAAAAATTAGTTTACAGCTTCATAGTGATCGTCCCAATTTTTAGGCTTAGGCGTCTTTAATTTTCCTAAAGATTTAGCAACAATCATAGAAACAGTAGCATCACCTGTTACATTTACAACGGTTCTACACATGTCTAGTGGCCTATCTACCGCAAAAATTAATGCAATCCCTAAAGGCAATAAATCTGCAGGAAAACCAATGGTTTCTAAAACTACAACAAGCATTACAATACCTGCACTCGGTACTGCAGCACTTCCTATAGAGGCTAAAACAGAGGTTCCTATAATAACAATTTGGTTAGAAAAAGTTAACCCCTCTGGCCATAGTACTTGCATGATAAAAACAGCTGCAATTCCTTGATACAAACTAGTACCATCCATATTAACAGTTGCTCCTACAGGTAAAACAAAACCTGAAACTTCTTTATCTACTCCTAAATGCTCTTCTACACGCTCCATCGTAACTGGCAAAGTTGCAGCACTACTACTTGTAGAAAATGCTAATAATTGCGCTGGACTTATTTGCTTTAAAAACCAGATTGGCGATTTTTTTGTAAACAGAAATACCAATACTAAATAAAAAACAATCAATAAAAGTAACCCACCCACAACACAAACAGCATACCATAATAATTTTACAAGTATTTCTGTGTCATCAAAAGAAATAATAACATTTGCCAATAAAGAAAAAACAGCAAATGGTGCAAATAGCATAATAAGATCTACCATTTTCATGACCACCTCATTTAAAGAATCAAAAAAATCGATAAGTGGTTTTGCTTTCTTTTGATTGATAAGCAATAAAGAGATCCCTACAAATAATGCAAAAAATATGACTTGCAGCATAGATGCATCTGTTAAGGATTTAAAAATATTACTCGGAAAAATATCTACTAATGCTTGTAAAGGTCCTGAATCTTGCTGAGAAGAGGCCTTATTTAATTTGTCAATAACCCCTGCATCATTTGAATATTTAGTCTTTATTTTTTCTAAAGTAGAGGCTGGCATTCCAGTACCCGGCTTTACCATATTTACAATACCTAAACCTATAATAACGGCAACTAAAGTGGTAAACATGTATAAACCTATGGTTCTTAACCCCATAGATTTAATTTTTGAAATGTCTTTTAAATCAGAAATACCTTTAATTAACGAGGCTAATATTAACGGTACTGCTATTAACTTTAATAAATTTATAAAAATAGTGCCAAATGGTTTAATCCAATCTGTTATAAAAGATTTCCCTCCATCAATTGAATTCATTATAAAACCAAAAATGATTCCTAAAATCATTCCTATTAAAATCTTCCAATGCAATGCTAGTCTCTTCATATAATTATAATTTGTGAATGCTGAAATATAGAAAAATAATTAAATATAAAGGGTGTTTTTTTTAAGATTCCTTACTGTATTGTTTTATAACAAGAAGCATAAATGTCTTCATAAACAGGTAAAATATTGTCTAAAGAAAACTGCTTTGCATGCACTTTGGCATTTTCTTTAAATGCATTTAATGTCTTAGCATCTTTTAAGATTGAAATTGCATTTTTTGCCATGTCTTCTACATCACCTAAATTGCTTAAATACCCAGTTTTACCATGTATGTTAACCTCAGGCAACCCTCCTGTATTAGAAGATATTACAGCTGTTTTTGCAGCCATTGCCTCTAAGGCAGCTAAACCAAAACTTTCTGTTTTTGAAGGCAGTAAAAAAATATCTGAATAACATAAAATCTTATCGATTTCTGTACTATTTCCTAGAAAAAACACCTTTTCTTTTAAACGTAACGCTTTTGTTAAAGCTTCTGCTTTTATACGCTCTGGCCCCTCTCCTATCAATAATAATTTAGAAGGAATCTCTCTTTGTACTTCATAGAAAATTTTAATTACGTCTTCTACTCGTTTAACTGGTCTAAAATTACTAATATGCGTAAGTATCTTTTCGTTCGGTTTTGCTAAAGCAATACGTTTGCATTCTTGCTCACCTGCTTTATCGTACTTTTCGGTATCTATAAAATTATAAATTACGGAAATGTCTTTTTTAATTGAAAAAAGTTTGTTGGTGGTTTCTTTTAAATTATTAGATACTGCAGTAACTACATCTGAGTTATTAATACTAAATTCTACCGCTGTTTTGTAGTTAGGATGACTCCCAACTAATGTAATATCTGTACCATGCAATGTAGTTACTACTTTTATGTCTATCCCTTTTTCTTTTAGCATTTGCTTGGCCATATAGGCTGCATATGCATGCGGGATTGCATAATGCACGTGTAAAATTTCTAACTCGTATTTTTTTACAACATCTACCATTTTACTAGACAACGCCAACTCGTAAGGTTGGTACTGAAACAGCGGATATTCTTCAATTACAACTTGATGAAAATGTAATTTATGTGATATAAAATCTAATCGAACTGGATGGTTGTAGGTAATAAAATGAACCTCATGACCTTTCTTTGCAAGTGCCATTCCTAATTCTGTTGCTACTACTCCACTACCTCCAAAAGTAGGATAACAGACAATACCTATTTTCATAACTTTTTTGTATTAATCTTTTTTATAATTGTAAAGATAAAAGGTTTCTTACCTATCGCTATAATTTCTTCCAATAAAATGAAAGGTAATTAATGCTAAACAAAAAAAGTTGTATCTTTTAAAATACAACTCTTTTTTATACAATTGAATATTGTTTAATAATCTCCTAAAGTAACTGGATTTTGGTGTAAAGCACTTTCTAATTGCTCAACATTAGGTGCTTTTCCATGCCAAGCATGTGTATGCATCATAAAGTCTACTCCATTACCCATCATCGTTTCTAACAAAATACATACTGGTTTTCCATTCCCAGTTAATGATTTTGCTTCTGCTAAACCAGCTAAAATCGCTTCAATATCATTCCCTTCTTTTACTTCAATAACAGTCCAGCCAAAAGCTTCAAATTTTGCTTTAATGCTACCCATTGGTAAAACATCGTCTGTAGCGCCATCTATTTGTTTTCCGTTTAAATCTATCGTAGCAATTAAATTATCTACCTTTTTTGCTGCTGCATACATCATTGCTTCCCAGTTCTGACCTTCTTGCAACTCTCCATCACCGTGTAAAGAGTAAATTAATTTGTTGTCATTGTTCAGTTTTTTGGCTTCTGCAGCACCAATTGCCACAGACATTCCTTGTCCTAAAGAACCAGAAGCAATTCTAATTCCTTCTAATCCTTCGTGTGTGGTTGGATGCCCTTGTAAACGAGAATCAATTAATCGAAAAGTATTTAATTCTTCTACTGGAAAAAAACCACTGTGTGCCAAAACACTGTAATATACAGGCGAAATATGGCCATTAGAAAGAAAAAATAAATCTTCGTTTTTACCGTCCATAGAAAAGTCTGTAGAATACTCCATTACTTCTTGATACAAGCATGTAAAAAACTCTGCACAGCCTAAAGAACCTCCTGGATGCCCAGAATTTACTTTGTGTACCATTCTTAAAATATCTCTACGAACTTGTTGCGTAAAATCTTGTAATTGTTGTGTTGTTGGCATTTTTATTGATTAATTTTTGATAAGACAAAAATACAAAAGAGATTTACTTTCTTGTCGAATTATTAGTTATTTATTCTTAATTTATTAACAGCTATTTATTTAAGTCTTTTGCTTCTTTTTCTTTGCTGCAGGAAACAATACATTGTTTAATATTAAACGATAACCAGGAGAAGTTGGGTGTAAATCTAACTCCGTCTTTGGGTCTCCTACTCGATGCGTATAATCTTCAGGGTCATGACCGCCATAAAAAGTAAACATCCCTTTTCCTTTTGTACCATGAATGTACCTTGCTTCTCTATTCGTTTTATTTTCACCTAAAACAATCACATTAGATTTTATTGTATTTCTATCAAAAGCAGTTGTTTGTCCCATAAAACCTTTTACAAGTATTGTGTGATTTTGTGTTAACATTGTTGGTACTGGATCCCATTTGGCAGAAAACTCTAGTAATGAAAAATAATCCGATGTTTTTGGAATTTTTCTTTTACGGGTCATGTCTATAGAAGAAAACTCATAGACAATAGGGTTTCTTTCTAACTTAAAGTTTTTAAAAGCAAAGGTTTTTCTATCGTTTATTTTTGATTGATAGTTTACAGTTGTGCCATCACCATCAAACATAGACGCTGCAATGTCTACACCTTCTGCAGCCAAAGCAATATCAAAACTATCTGTTGCAGAGCACATTGCAAACATAAAACCACCACCAATAACATAATCTCTTATTTTTTTAGCGACAGCCAATTTCTCTTCCGAAACTTTTGCAAAACCTAATTCAGAAGCCATTTTTTCAGCGTTCTTTTTACCTTCAATATACCAAGGTGCCGTTCTAAAGGAACCATAAAAACGTCCATATTGTCCTGTAAAATCTTCATGATGTAAGTGAAGCCATTCGTAAAGTAACAACTTATCTGCTAAAACCTCTTGATCATAAATTACTTCAAACGGAATTTCGGCATACGTCAATACCATCGTTACAGCATCATCCCAAGGCATTTTATCTTTAGGAGAATATACTGCAATTTTAGGCGCTTTTTCTAAGGTTACAGCATCTTGATTGGAAGAGGGTGAAGCAATTTCTTGAAGTATTAATTGTGCTTTAGCATCTGATATAATTTGATAGGTTACGCCTCTAATTTTACATTCATTTTCTACAGCCTTATTGTTTTCAATTAAAAAAGCGCCACCATCATAGTTTAATAACCATTTTGAGGTTAACCCCACCTCTAAACTAAAATATACAATACCATACGCTTTAAGATGATTTTTTTGATTATCATCATCCATAGGCACATATATAAAGGAAGCCCAACTTGCATTAGAAAGGCATAAAAAAAGGATAAGCAGACTTATTTTTTTCATATCAAAAAACTAAAATACACAATTACTTGAAAGCAATTGTGTATCTAATCTATTTTATAACTTTAAATTCTTAAAAAGGAACGTCGTCATCGTCGCTACCAAAAGCATCTTTAGGCTCTATTCTTTGGTTCACAGAGTATTCATCTGAAAAATCTGTATTCATAGAAGATTGAAACTCTGAGCTAAACCCTTCTTCTAAATCAGAGAATTTTGCCAAATGCCCAGTAAATTTTAAACGAATATTATCTAAGCCACCATTTCTATGTTTGGCGACTATAAACTCTCCTTGGCCCTCACATGGGGTATGCTCATCATCATCCCATTCTGTCATTCCATAGTATTCTGGTCTAAAAATAAAACTCACAATATCTGCATCTTGCTCTATGGCCCCAGATTCACGTAAATCTGAAAGTAATGGTCTTTTAGATCCACCACGTGTTTCTACTGCCCTAGACAATTGTGATAATGCAATTACTGGCACAGACAATTCTTTTGCCAATGCTTTTAAATTTCTAGAAATTGTAGAGATTTCTTGCTCACGGTTTCCACCACCTTTTCCATTCCCACCAGCTGTCATTAATTGTAAATAATCAATTACAATTATTTTTACATTGTGTTGTGACACCAAACGTCTTGCCTTAGCTCTTAAATCAAAGATGGATAATGATGGAGTGTCATCTATAAAAATTGGGGCATCTGACAACCGTTTTACTTTTACATTAAGTTGCTCCCATTCGTGCGGTTCTAAATTACCTTTTCTTAGTTTTTCTGATGTTAAGCCCGTTTCTGAAGAAATCATTCTAGTGATTAACTGAACCGAAGACATCTCTAAAGAGAACACTGCAACAGCATGGTTAAAGTCTATGGCCATATTTTTAGCCATAGAAATTACAAACGCAGTTTTTCCCATACCTGGTCTTGCTGCAATAATTATTAAATCTGAGGGTTGCCAACCAGAAGTTAACGCATCTAGCTTTGTAAAACCAGTTGCCAAACCAGACATACCTTCTTGATTTCCAATTTCTTGGATTTTCTTTAACGCTTGTTTTACCAGTGACCCTGCATCTTCTGAACTCTTTTTTAAGTTTCCTTGTGTGACTTCAAATAGTTTCCCTTCAGCTTCATCTAATAAATCAAAAACATCTGTAGATTCGTCATAAGAACTTTCAATAATTTCTGATGAAATAGAAATCAATTTTCGTTGAATGTATTTTTGTAAAATAATACGAGCGTGGAATTCTATGTGTGCCGATGATGCTACTTTTTGTGTTAAACGAATTAGAAAAAAATCTCCTCCTACCATTTCTAATTTTCCATTCTTTTTCAACAAGTTAGATACTGTTAAAATATCTATAGGCTGTGAATTCTGGAATAATTCATAAATGGCAGCATAAATTTCTTGATGTTTTGCATCATAAAAAGCATCTGAATGTAAAATGTCAATAACATCGTCAATTCCTTTCTTATCAATCATCATTGCCCCTAAGACTGCTTCTTCTAACTCTACTGCCTGTGGGGGTATTTTACCTTTTTCTAAACTTATAATTTTAGACCTATCTGCTTTTTTTCCTGCTATCGTATTCGTTTTTTCCATCAAGACAAATGTACTTTTTTAGGTTGATTGTGCTCAAATAAATAACACAATAATTTGTAAACAAAAATTGTAAACAAAATTGTTATTATCTTGTTAATAACCAGCAACCTTTCAATTTAATTTGTTACTTTTAAATTTATGAAATGGAATAAAAAACATGTTGTCTTCGCATTATTGCTACCTATTCAACTATTTTTAGTACAAATTTTAGAAAAACATCCTGCTTTTGTAGAAAAATACTATGCTAATGGTATATACCCCATTATTTCTAATTTCTTTAGAACAGTATTTGGCTGGATTCCGTATTCAGTTGGCGATATTTTATTATTTGTTTTCATTTTATTTTTAGTTCGATTTTTAATCTTATGCTTGCGTTTTAGGGTTCGTAATTTTTTACCACAAACCATTTCCATACTTGCATTTTTGTCTAAAGTCTATTTTTGTTTTTACATGTTTTGGGGATTGAATTACTACAGAGAACCTTTGTCAAAAAACTTGGGCTATTCCGAACATCAATACACAACAATTGAATTAGTAAAAAGCACCTATTATATTTTAAACCAACTAAATACAGTACATTCAAAAATAGTGTCTAATGACTCTTTACAGATAACAAACCCATATTCTACCAGTGAAATGTATACGTTAAGTTACCAAGGGTATCAAAATTTATCGGCAGATTTTCCGCAATTTGCCTACAAAAAGTCTGCTATAAAAAATTCTTTAATGGGGCATTTACAAAGTTATAATGGTACTTCTGGGTATTTTAATCCTTTTACTGGAGAAGCTCAAGTAAATGCAACCATTCCTAAAACAAGTTTTCCTACTACTGCATGTCATGAAATGGCCCATCAAATCGGGTATGCAGCAGAAAATGAAGCAAATTTTATTGGTTTTTTGGCAACTAACTATAGTTCTAATGACTACTTTAAATACGCGAGTTACAGAATGGCTTTTGGTTATAGTATTGCTGAATTACAAAAAAGAGACCCAACAAAAGCAAAAGCATTGTGGAAAAAAGTAAATACAGGTATTATTAAAGACTTTTCTAGTAGTTATACTTTTTGGCAATCGTACAAAAATCCTTTTGAACCCATTGTAAAAAAAGGATACGATCAATACCTAAAAGCAAACAAACAAAAAAACGGAACCGCTTCTTACAGTTATGTTGTAGACCTTATGATTTCTTATTTTAAAGAAACAAAGCAACTATAAATTTCTTAAAATTATGTTAAACTAGTTTGTT
>Ga0209137_1002724_pt1 | contig 15281 bp, 13 predicted proteins | sample SaaInl5LU_22_DNA_FD_184642 | JGI IMG/M metagenome (GOLD analysis project Ga0209137, IMG submission 184642) | Marine microbial communities from expanding oxygen minimum zones in the Saanich Inlet - ESP_105LU_22_DNA (SPAdes) (version 2) | ecosystem: Environmental > Aquatic > Marine > Intertidal... | reverse complement strand
ATACCGAGATGTATGCAGAAATCTTCGCAGGATAACGTTGGCATGGCGGACTGGCTGTACGAATCAAATTCTTCTCGGTGCGAGTTCGGTTTTCGGTTGAGAAATGACTTATAGCTCTTGAGGTTACACGGCTTGATGCGAACTCATAGGATACGACGGTTCGGTATAGGTTCGGACGAGTGCAAATCGAAAATCAGCACTCAGAGAAGACCTTACGATTCTTCCTCTTATTAGGCTCTAGCGGGACTCTCCCCCATCCTCATAATCGATTGGTCGTAGGTTCAAGTCCTACTGGGCCCACCATTTTTTCTATAAATCATTGAATTATTTATAGATACACTCGCCGACTATGACCGCCGACTCACAGACTGGAGTCAATGCCTCAACCACTCCATGAGTCAGCACCGTCAGGCTGACTGAACTCACAGGTATCATCAGGCACGCTAAAGCTGTACGCTCTTGGGCAGTAAGCATTGCTCGAGGCTAAACTTGTGACACGATTTTGGTGGCTAACTCTGTTCTGTTTGCCGGGTGTGTTTTTGAACTCCTTTCAGGTGCAGGGAGCCACGTTGCCGGTAATTGTTAACGGCGAAGTCGGCGCTATTTGGGATGACGGGATCTCGGCATTTGATGCGGCTAATCCAAATTTTGGTAGTTGTATCGACGACTTTGGTGCGGGCTGTCCCAATGTGAATTGGGTCTGGTCTCAAGGAGACAGCGGTTACGAAGTTCTTAAGCTGGAATATCCGGGTACCGGCGTGCTCGCTGGGGTGTATTTCAAATCGTCTTCACCGGTGGATCTAAGAAGTTTTTCTGGGGGAACCATAGAGTTCGATGTTTGGGCTTCAGAGCCCGGCACGGCGCTAACCATAAAGGTAGACTGCGTCTACCCCTGTAGCTCTGGAGACTGGCAGATACCTCAAACCATCGGGCCATCTTGGCAGAGCATTTCAATTGCTGTCGATGACCTGGTAAACCGAGGCCTAGACTTAAGTCGTGTTGATACTGGCCTAGTAATTTGGCCGCAAGCATTAGGATTGGTAGATATCAAGCTAGATCGCCTGGTCTGGCAAACAGGATCCGGAACACCATCCGGCACGGGCGGCCCCACACTCATTTTAGACGAGCTGTCGGGCCAGACGAACGTATCACCCACAAGCTACCCCGGTTATCAGCTAGCCTGGTCTGATGAATTTGATCAGACAGACTTAGATACGACCACGTGGAATTTTGATATTGGTGGTGGTGGCTGGGGCAATAACGAATTGCAGTACTACAATCAAGACAACGTCGCTGTAGACCGCGGCCATTTAGTCATCACAGCGAAAAGAGAGAACCAAGGTGGCCGCGGCTACACGTCCTCGCGAATCAATACCGAGGGAACCGTAGAATTTGGCTTTGGTCGAGTCGATATCCGCGCGGCACTGCCGCGTGGTCAGGGAATTTGGCCCGCTCTTTGGGCTTTAGGCGCCGATTTTCGAGATGTAGGTTGGCCCTATTGTGGTGAACTGGACATTATGGAAATGATTGGTGGTGCGGGACGGGAAAATACCGTTCATGGCACGCTACATTGGAATGCTGGGGGAATCAGCGCACCCTATACACCTGCCTACCAAGGCGGCTACCTAGTAAAGGCTACCGAGGACTTTGGTGCAGGGTTTAACGTGTTCAGCATGATCCGAGAGCCCGACCGGATACAGTGGTTAGTCAATGATGAGCTGTATCACGAGCAATATTTGCCAGATTCTTTAGACTTCAGGCCCTTTCAAAACCCCTTCTTCCTTATTTTCAATCTTGCTGTTGGCGGCAATTGGCCTGGCTTCCCAGACGGCTCAACCCAGTTTCCCCAGCGCATGGTAGTTGATTATGTTCGGGTGTTTTCGGTGAGCGACTCGGATGATGATGCCGATGGCGACGGCGTTCCAGACTCTGAAGATGCGTTTCCAGCAGACCCCAATGAGTCTGTGGATACCGATGGTGATGGCTTGGGTAACAACACGGATGAGGATGATGATGGTGACGGCTATACCGACTCTACTGACCGTTTTCCACTTGATCCCAGTGAATGGCTTGATTCAGATGGTGATGGCGTGGGTGACAACGCGGACATATCCGACGACGATACAGTGTTGTCCAGCTTTAACCTGCTGCTCATGATTATAGCCGCTGATCGGCGGGGGGATTCCCCGTGAAAAAACATAGCCAGACTGAGGATAATTGAAGTCCCGCAGGTAAGGATCAACATTTGCAGGTCGCCGCTTTTGAAAGGCTTACATGCATGGCTGCTGTCTGCGCCGCAGTCTCGCTGTTGGTTTTCGACTTGCCAACCTTCAGGGGAACAAAACCTTCAGCAGTCACCTGCCGGGTCGGTATCCATTGCCCCAATGCAAGTGGTGCTACATCTGAAATTCAGGGAGCCGAATGGTGATATCTCCATTGTGCTCACCCACTTGAAGTTGGCAGCTAAGGCGAGAGTTTGCTTCTCTGTCTGGACGCAACCCCAGCATAGACTCTTCTTGAGGCTCTACCGCTGGTAAATCGTTAGAGGCTTCGACAAAGCAATGACAGGTTCCACAAACGGCTGAACCTCCACAATCGGCATCAATACCAGGGATATCGTGCTTCAAAGCCATCTCCATGATGGAGAGGCCAGGTTCACTGTCAACTTGGTGCTGCGTACCGTCGAATTCGATGAAGGTTATAACGGGCATGCTTTACATTCCTGCGTGTGAATTTAGGTGTCAGTTAACACGCCGCCATTTTAAGCCAGAAAGCTGGTAAGTGGGCATTCCCTGATCAAATAACTCATCGCGGTGGGCTTCAAAAACTGCCCGATATTGGTACCAGGGCACTCTGGGAAACGCGTGATGGATGCCGTGGTAGTTTTGAAACCCCCACAACCAAGTACCCACGCCGCGCAAAACCATTGGCAATTCGAAAATGGACGTGTCCACAAATTTCCCCGCTACTGTGTGAGGCATGTGGACTACGTAGGCAAACAGATAAACCAAGACAACTTGACCAAGGGCAGGCCCAACCCCCAAAGTGAGGGCAACGTCCATACCCACTGACAAACTTGAAGCACCCGCGCTTGCGGCTACAGGGCCGAACAACGCCATCAGTAACAGAACGCGACTTAGAACGATGGCACAGACTTCAAGTATGAACGTTCGGCGGAGTTCCCTGTGCGCAGTAGGCCACCTCTCTTGCAAAAAGAGTTGATATTGCTGCGCGGTTAGCAACATGGGCGACGCAACAAGTCGCCAGAGGCTATTTGTCATGTCGGCACAAATGAGATCGGGATCCTCACCTACCTTGTTGGTGTGGTTATGGTGTGAAAAATGTTCATAGCGATGAGCGCACATTGGAATGGCTGATGGGATCGCCGCCAGATAACCCACCCATTCATTGACCCAGCGGTGTTTCTGTTGTCCGCCACAGACAGCACCATGCACCGCCTCATGTAGCGCGGTGTAAACGGCATACGTTAGAAAAGCCATCACAAGCATTCCCGCAACCGCAGGCATTAGTCCCGCGACCACGGCGATTGGGGTTAAAAAGTACGCTGGGAACACGATGGTGATCAATATAACCGTGGGCCAAGCCAAGGTATCGCAATAGCTGTTCGCCGCGCGCTTCATCAATTGGACTTGCTCTCGATTAGACATATTCAGACTCCCGGCTGAGAAACTTTATGTTAATTGAACAACTATCAGTTCACCCATTCCTGCCTCGCCAAAAGGGTGTCATTATGCGCCAGAAGTGGCTTAATCATGATAGGCGCGCATTCCGTAGGGTCGCTTTTTGTGGGTTTTGGCTCTACCGAGAGGGCCAGGCGATTGTGCATCTTATCGAGAACTGCTAACTGTGGAGAGACGCTAAGCGTTAGGGTTAGTGCATCCCTCGGAGCATGGAATTGGGCCGGTAATGCCTATTAATTGGCAGAGCGTATATGCAGTTTACGGTCGCATAATTTAAACTTTGTCGTTTCTGGAGTAGGTCAGTTTGTCAAAGACGCCAGTATCCCATCCTTTAAGCCAAGCTATCTATGAGGGTGTTCTTGAACGCCCGCCTTGGAAAACGCTGCTTAAACGTCTTGAGGGGTATATGCAGGTCTCAAGTGCTACGCTGGTTTTACGTCGCCCTCGACGCTCCGATCCCGGTGTTACGGTCTACCTTTACTCTGACGCAAATGAGAATGCGCTTGAGGACTTCCGGAACAGGGGTTCCGCTGACTCGCCATTTGCCGAACTGCCCGTAAAGAAGGTGTTTACGCTTGCCGATCGGGTTTCTAGTACTGAAATCAACTCACTTGAATTCTGCGATTACCTGAGAACCTACGGCGTTTCTGATCTCATTGGCTTCGATGTCTATGACAAACAAAGCCATATTCGACTCAGGCTAAGGTTGGTCCGAATTGGCGACGTAAGTGGATTTTCACAGAGGGATCGAACCCGATTAGAAAGTATCGTGCCGCTGATGGACAACGCACTGAAGCTTTATGGTGCATATGCCTATAACAATTTCTTTACAGAGTTTTATGACGAACTCCTCGGGTCAATGGATATTGCCTCGGTGATCGTGAACGCGAGGCTTGAAGTGCTCTCGGAGAATCAGCAGGCAAGGCAGGTGCTTGCTGCCAAGGATGGCGTGTTCTTGCGACGTAACGAGTTCCGCTGTTGCTCGACTACTGATCAGCGACGTTTACAAGATGCGTGCAGCGCACTACTGAATCCAGAGGTTAATAAAAATGATCGGCAAGCCCTGAGCATTGTGATCGAGCGCGAGGCAGTGAAGAGTAAATGGGATGTGCACGTTCGCAGAGTGTCGACGAAAAATTTTATATTCGACGAAGGTGGCCCAGAGTTTGTATTGCTTCTGCAAGGGCCTGTTCGTAGTAGTGTGCCTAGTCAGGCCCGTTTGATTGATGTGTTTGGCGTTACGCCCGCCGAAGCCAAGTTGATCATCCATCTTGTCGATAGTATGACCCTCACTGCAGCAGCGAAAACGTTGGGGATTTCTAGAAATACTGCCAGAGCACAATTGGCCTCTATTTTTTCCAAAACGGGTGTTAATCGTCAGGCGCAATTGGTTAAGTTGGTATCAGAAACATTTGCGGCCCACTGGCAGTAGGCGGCTAAATATTGGCATAGTTTGCACTTTATGCGCATGCTGATGAGTACCCCTTGTAGTACCCCCCCCTGTAACCCCACCCCATCCGACCGTATACCTGTAGTACAAGTGTACGAAGCTAGCGTGAAGGCGTCACTGTTAGTCTTGTTTGCATCCAAATTCTTATGAGTCATCAAGGCTCAAAATGGTTTAACCCAGGGAATCAAACATTCGTGCACAAACTATGACGACATACGCGACACTTGAAGATATAGAAAATTGCATGAATAACGGATGGACGGATGGACTACCCGTTATTCCGCCATATGGCAGTCTCGTCGATGAAATGTTGGAGGCGATGGGGTGGCAAGCGCTTGATGTCGTCGGCGAAATGGCGAGCCAGAACATCGTTGTGCGAGCAGAAAAAGCCGCGGCAACGGCTGTCATGGCGGGCTGCAAACCCGAGTACGGTGTGTTGCTTAGGGCGTTGACGCAGGGGCTTCTGGATCCGCGCTTAAATCTGAGTGGCGTAGAAGTGACAACTGGTGGTGCTGCGATTCTAGTGATTGTCAGTGGCCCTGTTGTTGAGCAGCTAGGTTTTGAGCACACCACTAATGCACTGGGTGCTAATTGTCGTGCCAACGCAACGGTTGGGCGATTTGCTCAAATGATGCGTTATTTTTGTGGTCGTGGCGGTGGTGTTTTGCAATCTCACGGGACGATAGGTCATCCAGGTCGCATCAGTTTTTGCATCGCTGAACACCCAGAGACGCAATGGGGCGCTTATCACACTCAATTTGGTCTGCCCGAGTCGGCTTCCGCGGTGACGTTAATGTCTACCGAGGGACCAAACTCCTGTAACAATCATTACGGTGTTACCGGCGCCCAGATACTCGACACCATCGGCGATTGCTTATGCCACTTCGGGCAAACTGCTTGGTATTACAGGTCAGGTGGCTTTGTCGTCGTTATTCCGCCTGACCACATGGCTCTCGTTGCTAAAGACTTTAATCGCGCCCAAGCGAGCGACTATATCTATGAGAATGCCCGGCGCCAGACCGACCTTCTTGCTCAAGTTGGCCGGATTGCCAGTCCGCCTATTGAATTCGCCGAGGTACAGCCGGGCGAGCTACGTTCACCGTTAAAAAATCGAGAGCAAATAACCTTTATTGAGTGCGGCGCCGAGGGTGGTCGCTTTTCAGCGGTAATACCGCGCTGGGTCGGCAGCACTCATACGGTTTGCAAACAAATCATCTAAATGCTTTAAGCGAGGAAGCAGCAATGACATCTAGATCTGAAAATCGCGCTGGCGTTAATCCCCCAGCCAGACAGTTGACCAGTTGTGGTGATGTCAGCTGTGAGCTGTTAGTTGACCCTATACCGAGGCCAACGCCAGACCCCATTAGCGTGACGCTTAAGCCTCGCCTGGCGAGAGTTACGTTTTTGGATCATCACAAACCAAATTCAAAAACAATTATGACCTATGCCCAGCGCATTCTCATTGAGCGGGGTATTGAGGTTAGCCAGGAGATTCTCATCAAGGACGATGCGAGTAATCGAATGCCTGAGGCCATGCTGCAATCATTTGCTGGGGAGGGAGGCTTGGTCCTCTGCGGCATATCCGATTGAGGCAGTTGTTCGTCGGGCAGTTCGCTTGACTCAATAGCCTTACAGCGGATCGGCGTTGCCGGTTTCGCGATATTAACGCAGCCTTTCGGCGATCAAGTTGATCGCTGTATGACCTATCAGCCTGCTGATCGACCTCTGCCCGCGATAGTCGTTGACCATCCCACACAAATGGTGGATGACGATGTACTGCTTCGTCGCGCGGCGCAAATTGCAGACGCAGTTCAGCGGTTACTCAATGATTTGGCGCCGGAGAACCCCTCGTCATGAAAAATACGCTATCAATACTCGGGACGGGGGTTTACCTCCCGTCAAGTCGGCCTGTTCGCGAGGTGGTTCGAGATGCCGGACAGGATCCGAGTGGTCACCAAGGTTGGGATAACTGTTGTCACGCTCGCGATGAGGACCACCCGAGCTCTATGGGTGCAATGGTTTTGACCAAGGCGCTGGAGGACGCGAATGTATCCACGTCCGAGTTGAAATTGGTGCTATTTGCGGGCATGTCACGCGACTATCTGCCGTCATGGTCCGTGGCGACTGAGATCATGAACATTTGTGGCGTTGGCGGTCATTGCATGAGTTTAGATATCACCGCGGGCTGTTTGGGGGCGCTGTCTGCGTTAGATATGGCGCAGGGTTGGTTGGCCACGCATGGTGGCGGCGTTGCAGCCATCATTACCGCTGAACGCTGGACGTATACTGTCGACTACACGTCTATTGAGAATATGGGTTTGTGGGGGCACAGTGACGGCGCCGCGGCGACCATAGTTAGTCAAGATACAGCCCATGCGGCAAAGGCAGTTTTTTGCGGTGCTGAATTCATTACACAGAGTGACCTCAATGGTACGGTATTGATCGAATATGGCGGCACGCGTCAACCGATCGCACCAGCCGGCATAACGCCCTTTGAACGCAAATTAATGGGTTTGAGTCGGAATGACCTAAGGCAGCGTTATTCGGATGGTTATTTTGGTAGCTTTCAAGCACTTAAAGCGAGATTCGATTGCAGCCCCGATCGCGTCATTATCAATCAGACGTCGAATCTGTTTTTACAGTTAATTGCATCTGTAATTGATGTGCCCATCGAAAATTTTCTAGTCACCGGCCATGAGACCGGGCATGTGGGTTCTGCCGATATTCTCATTGGACTCGATAAGCTGTTGCATGAAGGAAATTTTCAAGACCCATACTTGATTGCTGGAAGCACGCCCTATGCGTTCGGATCGGGCTTGCTGATACCGGTGGAGTAGCGGCTAGTCACGCCACGCTAAGACTAACCACGCCACGCTAAGAAAAGTGGCGGAAGAGGCAGGAGTCGAACCTACCAGGCACGTTACTGCGCGCCTCACTGGTGTTGAAGACCAGGCATCCCACCGGGGATGTCACTCTTCCATTGTCTTTGTTAGGACAAGATTGCAGCCATTATTCTGACAGCTGGTATCGTCTACGACCAAATCTCCTTTGGTCCGTTTGCTTGTGAGGGCGCATCATTATTAGCAATTAGGCGTAAATTGCCGATTCTTTTCGTAAAGCCTAGGCGGTCAAAAAATTCGAGTATCTCTATAGTTTGATTTCTTCCAAGGCCAAACACCTGCTTAGCATCAATGACGGATATCCCAGTGGCTATCCCTTTAAATTGCCGTATCAACGCGGCGAGCTCGTTGATGGTATGAGGTAACGCGAGTCGTTTTTCACCAATTTCAAAGAGGTCTCCTGCCTTGATGGCAGGTCGAGTAAGCGCTTCGAGCTGTTTTTTTTCAAACCCCAGTGCCTGCTGAAGCTCCGAGCGCAGTGGTATATCTAATCCCCTCGATTGCATCTGAGCTTCGAGTTTTTGCCACTGTTGCTGTATTTGTGGCGAAAGGCTGGGCCGATGTCCGGCCGCCCGAATAAGCTGCTCACAGTAGATGATCTTGCCCGCTTGTATACGATCATTCAGGAGCGCTTTGAATAAATAGGCTGGCGTCTGTGGCTGCAGTTGGGCACGCAGTAAATCGGGTTGTATGCCTCGCTCCATCGGCCGTGTGCCATGCCACCGAGCTAGCTGTTGGTCTAGGTGTTTAAGGTGGCGCATCCAAAGTGATGTCGAGAGGAGGAGCTCGTCGTTATCGTCGGGAATTTTGACGAGCGCACCGTTGTTGAACGGCGTGTTCTTCAGAATGCGGTCTAACTCTTGCTGAGACAAATTCCAGATGCGCAAGCATTTGTTAAGACTCACTATATCGTCATTGCTAAACAGCATTTGTTCGAGTGCAGCTGACGGTGATTTCATCGTTAGCGCGTCGAGATACCTAAGACGATAATCACGTGACTTGCCGCGCTGTGGTGCGTCGGGGTCAATAACAATGCCGCCACCGAGGGTGCGTGTTTCGCTGTCATTGCGGAGGATGAATCGGTCCCCGCTGAAAGCGACGATGCCCTGCTCTAGGATTAGTTGAATACGCTGCACCTGAGTATCTTGAGCCTTGTTGTCATCCCGATCCAACAGGTAAGTTTTGGCAGCAATCCGTCGCGTGCCTAAATACAGCTTCACCCTACCTAGATGCTTTATGGCGTGGTCGGGCTCATCGGCGAACCAGCAGCGAGTATCTAGGCGGCTACTCGGTAGCGCTGCGGGATGCGTGCATAGGAAGTCGCCACGCTGAATTTGGACTCTCGAAGACTTGCTTACGATATTCAATGCACATCGCTGTCCCGCATGACTTTCATCGGCCGGCAGGCCTTGAGTGTGGATAGCACGTACACGCACAGTGCTAGATCCTGTGCGCTCATTAATTGCAGCGTGGAGTCGCAGCTCATCGCCAATGTTAACTGAGCCCGATAGGCAAGTGCCCGTGATAACCGTGCCCACGCCTTTTTTGACAAAGACACGATCTATATACAAACGAAACTGCTGTTCGGTTACGCGTTGCTGGGTTTGTTCGATTTGCTTTTCTAGGATCGACTGAAGGCTTTCAAGACCGTCACCGGTTCGGTTAGAGACTTCGCAGAGTGGTGAGTTGGGGATGAGCGACGCAGTCTGTTGCCTCACCTCATCGAGTCGAGCGCGGTCGACTAGATCGCTTTTGGTGATGACGCCGGCGAATTTATCTACGCCGAGGAAACGAAGCAACGTTAAATGTTCGTGTGTTTGTGGCATCGGTCCGTCGTCAGCGGCGACGACGAGCATGCCCAGGTCGATACCGTTAATTCCCGATATCATTGTGTTGATAAATCGATGATGCCCCGGCACATCGATAAATCCAATGCTTTTGTTGACACCTAGGCGAGCGAACGCATATCCCAGCTCAATAGTAAGCCCGCGTTGCTGCTCCTCTTTTAAGCGATCAGTGTTGGTTCCCGTTAGCTGTTTCACAAGGCTGGTCTTACCGTGATCAACATGCCCCGCAGTAGCGACTAACATACCAATGCATCTCTGAGTTGGGGGAGTTGCTGGAGGAAAGCGTCCTCGTAGTCTAGGCAGCGCAGATCCAGTAACAAGCGGCCATCACTGATTCGGCCAATGACAGGGTAAGGCAGTAGACGAAATTGTTTTGCCAAATGCCTGAGCTCACGGTCGCTCCCAGCAACCGATTCGATGACAATGGCGAAGCTTGCGATGGTTTCAATGGGTAGTGCACCACTGCCAATCTGGCTGTGGCAAGGTGCTATTGATAGTCGAAACATCGGCGAAAAATGCTCATATATCGAACTGAAAAGACGTTCTGCCTGCTTTTTTATATCAGCCGCTGGGCGCGTGAGCTGCCTCAGCGTCGGTAGCGTTTCGATTAAGGCATCTGGATTTTGGTAAAGTTTAAGAACTTCGGCCAGGGCGGCCAATACCATACTGTCCACGCGTAACGCGCGCTTTAACGGGTTCTTGTTGATTTGCTCAATCAATGTGCGCTTGCCGGCAATAATGCCGCATTGAGGCCCCCCGAGTAATTTATCACCACTGAACGTTATTAAATCTACATCATTGGCGATGTAGTCTGCGGCTTTCGTCTCATTCGGTAGACCCAATGCGTTAAAGTCAGCCAGGCAGCCACTGCCGAGATCGACAATGCAGGGTAGACCGTTTTCGTGCGCAAGTTTAGCGAGTGCTTTTTCACTCACGGAATGCGTAAAGCCCTGTATTTGATAGTTGCTGGTGTGGACTTTCATCAACAACGCGGTGCTGGCCGAAAGTGCAGACTGGTAGTCCTTCAAGTGCGTACGGTTTGTGGCGCCCACCTCAATCAGGGTGCAACCCGATGATGCCATCACCTCAGGAACTCGGAATGAGCCGCCAATCTCCACAAGTTCGCCGCGTGATACCGGCACTTCGAGTCCCTTGGCTAAGGTATTAAGTACCAGCATAACCGCCGCCGCATTGTTGTTGACGACGGTGGCAGCTTCACTGCCAGTGAGCTCGCACACAAGCGCAGCGATATGACTATCACGGTCGCCTCTTTTGCCGGTCTCAAGATCGTACTCTAAATTGGTCGGGTGTATCGCTGCCTCGAAGGCCGCTTTGGCCGCGATCTCTGGCAGGCAAGCTCTCCCTAGGTTGGTATGTAGAACGATGCCCGATAGATTGATGACTGGCTTGATTCCGGAAGCAGCCGCCATAGCAAGCTGCGACTTTATAGCATCATGAATTTCGCTGATGTTGCACTCTGCCGCTGTCACGGTGCTGATATTGGTCCGGATTTTTTGTAAGTGCTCTCTTATAGCGCCGCTTACGCGTTTGTGGCCCCACTCATGTACAAGATCTCCAGACGCTAGGAGTATGCGATCAACAGCAGGTATTTTATGTCGGATATCTTTATCTTCAGTCATCACAACGACATCTAAGCCGAGCGCACCCTGGATGCGGTTCATATGACACTTGCCGCACAAGACTCTGGGTGAACTTAGGTTGGTCTCGTGCACTGGAGGCCAGTTTGTTTGCTGTCATGTGTGTTTGCCAATTCCATATGAGAAAACGATGCGTGCTGCTCACATTCTGGATTCTCATTATAAATGACGCGAAAGGCTATCATGTCGTACGACTGTACTATGGCGTGATGATGTTTGCTGAGTCATCTTGGGCCCTGTAGTGCTATGACCGGCTGTCAGCAGATTAGGTGCTGCTGGTGATACTACGTTTTGTGTGGCGAAACTTTTATGGGGTATGAGCATGGTGAGTGGTTGGCGGGTTGTTGGCGGTAGCTTTGTTTCGCAGGCCTTTGTCATTGGGTTTTTCACTTATGCAGTGAGCCTTCTTACTCAGCCGGTGCAAGAAAGCTTTGATGCCAGTGTTGAAATGGTGATGTATAGCCTCACTTTCGGCACCTTTTTGAGCCTAGCCACCACGCCAATCGTTGGGATATTGATTGATCGTATTTCTGTGCGTCGGATTTTCGTGACGGGCATTTTGGTATTTGCTTTGGGGCTTTGGTTGCTGGCGAAAACCGAGACTATTTTTCAATACATTGTGATTTTTGGTGTCACGATGGCGCTGGTTAATGCTTTAGCGGGCTCCATGATTTCCTCTGCAGTCGTATCGCGGTGGTTTACGAATAATAGAGGCAAGGCGCTGGGTGTTGCCGCAACGGGGACATCGGTCGGCGGTGTTCTTGTGCCTGGGCTAATGACTTTCTGGCTTCCCGATTACGGATGGCGCGGTTCGCTTGAATATTTGGCGGCCGTGCTGCTTATTGTTGTCGTGCCGGTGGTCTTTTGGTGTATTCGGAATTGGCCTCAGGATACTAAAAATGATGAGGCCGTTGCTGAGAATGCGCCAGGCTCTGTATCGAGAGCAAAGCAGCTCACGTCCAAAGATATTCTTGCTAATACCAATTTCTGGTGGCTAAGCATTTCTCTTGGACTGCTTTTTAGCACTTACACGGCGATTTTATCGAATTTAACGCCCTATGCCGCGCAGCTCGGCCGCGGTAATGACCTGGCCTCAGGGCTTATTATGGTTGTTGCTATCAGCGGCCTGGTTGGAAAATTATTATTTGGCGCCGCAGCGGATATCATGAGTCATAAATTAGCGCTTTGGATGGCCCAGTTACTGCTGGCCTTAGGATATGCATTGTTGGCAATAGCGCCTGATTATGGGCTTGTTATATTGGCTTGCATGTCGATCGGATTAGCTGCCGGAGGCATGTTGCCTGTATGGGGCGCGTTGACGGCGGAGATCTTCGGCCTAACCAGTTACGGTCGCGCCTTTGGTCTCATGGGCCCGATTATAATGATCTTTGTTATGGTTGGATTCCCGTTAACGGGAAGGCTTTACGATATCACTGGCAGCTTTGCGCTGTGCCTGTGGATCTATACCGGGCTCATGGTGGTGGCTGCAGCATTACTTATGCCGCTTCGCCTTCCCAAAAAAGCGGCATGAAAGTTCTGGGCTAACGTCATCTAAATAGTAGCCTCGTTTTAAGCATGTGATGTAATCTGCATCCATGCAAAATACACAACACATGCCGCACATTGACGGTCTGCGCGCCGTAGCGGTAATAACCATCCTCTTATTTCACTTAGACCTTTTAGACTCCGGTTTTATTGGAGTAGATATTTTTTTTGTTATCTCCGGCTACCTGATTACCGGTCAGATCATCCGACAAAACGAACAGGGAACTTTTACACTCAGTGACTTTTTCATTCGAAGAATACGCAGACTACTGCCCGCTCTTTTAGCAACCTTAGCTGCAACGCTGATCGCTGGGTATTTCTTTTTGCCCGCCGGAAACTTAGTCTCTCTAGCTGACTCGGTCCTAGCCAGCTTGTTTTTCTTTGCAAATATCTACTTCTGGCAGACTACCGGCTATTTTGCAGAACTCACTCAAAGTAGTATTTTACTCCACACTTGGTCACTCTCCGTTGAAGAGCAGTTCTATTTAATTTGGCCCCTACTGCTACTGGGAATAATTAGATTTACCCCACAAAGAAGTAGCCTTACGTTATTCATACTTTTGATCATTTCAGTTACTGCGAGCCACATTACCGCCGTATCACATCCAGACGCTGCTTTTTATCTCCTCCCCTTTCGATTACATGAGTTTTTCTGTGGGGCACTCATAGCTAACACATCGTATAAAATTGAAGTCAGCTCTAGGTTCTTTAGTAAGCAAACCTACACTGTTGGCGGCCTCGGCCTTCTAGCCATATCCTTTTATACAATAGATAGTGATACTGTTTTCCCTGGCCTTCCATCTTTACTTCCAAGTGTGGCAACAGCACTTATTTTGCTTACCGCGGAAAACGGGGCAAGCGCAAGAATATTAAAGTCACCCGCGCTGCGCGTAATTGGTCGATCCTCCTATTCGATCTATCTTATTCATTGGCCCCTGATTGCGTTCACTCTGCAGACGGGAGATTTCTTAAACAGCATTGAAGGCAAACTAATTCTTTTCATATCCTCGCTCGTCCTCGGTTATGTCTCATACCGTCTAATTGAGCAGCCTTTTAGGAACCGAAAGAACGCCTTCGTAAGCACAAGAGCACTTCTAACGCTTGTACTAATTGCAATCTGCGCTCTTTCTGCTGCGGCACTGACCATACAAAAAAATGCTGGCTTTCCCGGTCGTTATCCTTCGATTTTACAAATGGACCAGAATACTTTGTACAACGAACGCGAACGCTACTGGAACAGTTTCGGCCACAATATTGAAAGCCAACTTACAATTAATGAGCTCGATAATTTCACTTTGGTCATTGGAAACTCCCACGCCCAAGATTTAGTGTATGCACTCAGGCAAAATGACTTTGACCAAAACATCAAAGTGATCATAACTCCGTTTAAGTGCTTCAATTTTGGCGTTGGCACAAAACCGTCGGATGACAAAATGTGCGCTGGCACTCGCGGGGCCTTACTCCGGAGTCCCTTACTTAAATCGGCAGACCGTATTTTTCTTCATGAAGATTTTAACGGCGAGTGGCTTCAAGACCTGGCCAGCTTTCTGGTTGAATTGCGCACAAAAACAGCCGCGCCGATTTATCTTTTTGGACCCAGATTGGTGTTTAAACGTTCAGTGCTGTCGCTTGCACACGAGCATGGCAGCACCAAGAATCTTGACAAATATGCGGTAGATAACTCATACATAAAAGAACGAGGGCAGCTAAACACAAAAATAAAGTCTGCCTTCCATGACTTCAAGCTTAGTGAGCTCGACGTTCACTACATTGAGTTGCTTTCGATCCAATGCGGATCCGATCTCTCAACCTGTGATCTGCTATCCCCAAAATCAGGAGAATTCCTTTACTTTGATAAGACGCACTTCACCAAAGTGGGAGCAAAGGAATTTGGCGAACGCCTCAGAGTCGCACATCCGCACATTTTCTCAAATACTCCCTGATACAATTTCACGGCCCCACCTGGGAGGCGGGGAGGCTCTTACGCTACCTAATCTCACCAGCCGCACTATTTTTCCTGCCAAGTAGCGTCCGTTAATCGGGAGATTTGCTCACAAGACCTCTTCTATCTGCCCTATACTTCGACCCTGAAACTATCCATGACTGAGCAGATATGAGCGAGCCATCAGCCAGCGTGCAAACACTAGCGCTGCACACTATTGCGGAAGACAATTGGCACG
>Ga0209137_1002720_pt1 | contig 15297 bp, 14 predicted proteins | sample SaaInl5LU_22_DNA_FD_184642 | JGI IMG/M metagenome (GOLD analysis project Ga0209137, IMG submission 184642) | Marine microbial communities from expanding oxygen minimum zones in the Saanich Inlet - ESP_105LU_22_DNA (SPAdes) (version 2) | ecosystem: Environmental > Aquatic > Marine > Intertidal... | reverse complement strand
ATTGTAGAGCCTATTCAGGGCGAGGGCGGTATTATAACTCCTCAATCAGGTTGGCTTATGCAACTAAGAGATCTATGCAATGAAAATAATGTATTGCTTATTCTTGATGAGATTCAATCTGGTCTTGGCAGAACTGGAAAATTATTTGCATTTGAACACGAAGGTATTAAACCTGACGGTTTAATTCTTGGCAAAGCTTTGGGTGGTGGTCTACTTCCCGTTTCGGCCTTCCTTAGCTCAAAAGAAGTTATGAATCATTTTAATCCAGGCTCTCATGGTTCTACATTCGGTGGAAATCCTTTAGCTGCAAGAGTTGCCTCAAAAGCACTTGATTTGCTCTTCGAAGATAATTTAATTGAGAATAGCAAAGTTATGGGGTTATATTTAAAAACTCAACTTTCTGAGATGAATCATAATTTTATTAAAGAAATTAGAGGAAAAGGTTTATGGATTGGTGTTGAATTAGACTCGGGCGTATCTGCTAAAAAAATCTGCCTATCTCTTATGGAAGAGGGCATATTAGCAAAAGAAACTCATGAGACTGTCATTAGGTTTGCCCCCCCTTTAATAATTAAAAAAGATGAAATAGATTGGGCTTTAAACAAAATAGAAAAAGTTTTTCAGGAATATAAGTAGTATGAAATATCCATTCAAAACAAAAGATCAAGATATTAAAAAATATTTATTTGAACTTAAAGAGTCTTGCATTATTGAGCATGAAGATAACTGGTTTAAAGAAAAATCTCATACAAAACTATATCCCAACCTTGAAGAAGCAAAATTAAAAGTCTCTAAACCATACTATTGGATTCTAAATGCTATAGATAAATATGAAGACAAAGAGTGTGAGAACTTAGAGCTAGCATTAATTGAATTGGGCCAATTGGTATTTAAGACAAACTACTACGCACAAAAACTGACATCTGAAACAGAAAATATTGAAGCAAAAAAAGATCTTGCAAACCTACTTTCTGATTTAGAGATACCAGAGGATGTAATTGCAGATCAAATGATTTCCATGGATACGCCCAAATACGCTAGGTTAGAAGTTGATAAAGAAGAGGCAATCAAACAAATAACTGAATGGGTTAAGTAATATTGGCTACAGATTTTCAGAAAAAGGTTTGGAGTGAAATTGATAAAATTCCTTACGGAAAAACAGTTACCTATAAAGACATTGCTAAAAAAATTGGAAGACCCAATGCATCTAGGGCTGTTGCAAATGCATGTGGAAAAAATCCAACTCCAATTACTAGACCCTGTCATAGAGTTATTTGTTCAAATGGAGACATTGGAGGCTACAGCGCCCCTGGGGGCACTGAAGCGAAGAGAAGACTACTTAAAAAAGAAAGTTCTTAAGTTTCATTAAGTAATTTATCAAGTTTAAAATAAATGAAATTGTAATGAGGTGATCTCATTTTATTTTTTCTAGCAAATGCATGAACGTCATTGATAGTTTTAAAAATCTCAGCCTTGGAAACTTGATCGTAATCTCCTTTGTTAAAACCATCTATTAATAAATCTACATAAGTTGATTGTAGATTTCTTTTAAAAGTATCAGGCTCTTCGCCATTTACAAATATTGCATTATTTAGGTCTGATAAAACTTCATCTGGCATATATTTATTTCCATACAAAGTACTATTTACCAATCTTTTCATAACCTCAGGATGTAATATGTTGCTTAGAATATTTTTTTGACTAGATAAAACTAGATTATGAAAATCAGGATCATTATTTCCAGATCTTGATCTTGTATCTCTTTCATACATTAAATTAGCAAGAATTTTTGAATCATAATTCATTGAACCGTTTGTAAATATCTTTTCAGACAAGAGTTTCATTGCTTGCTTTTGTTTTTCATATGGTACTGCTTCAAGAATATTTTTATCGCTTTGAACGCTAGATATTTTATTGACATAAACTCCGCCAATTTGTTGAGCAACTGTCTCTAAGAACCTTCCTTTTGTTCTAAAAAATCTAAAAAAAGCATTGGTATAATTATTAAACCCATCTTCATCAGCAAATATAAATGGAAGTTCTTCAATTTTTTGATCAATGATTTCAATAATATCTGATGCATATGTAATAGGATCATTGCTCATGTCATATCTTTTTGTTCTTGGATCAATATTATTTCCAGGGTAAGACATTGCCTCATCATCTGTTCCAAAACTTAATTCAGGTTTAATCGAATCTAATAGCATCTCTTTTCTTTCTTCGTCGGTTAAGCCTGGTGTATAGCCAAATTTAATAGCCCATTTATCATATTCTCCTGGAATTGTTGAAAAGAAAATTCCTTGTTCCTTTCCTTTTGGAGCAACATTAATTGGATCATAGTCCATTACAGAGTTCATTATGGTATCGCCCGTAAGATCTCTATTATGAATCTCAGAGGGGCTAAATTTATAGCTACCTCTAAAATTATGTCTCAACCCAAGTGTATGACCAACTTCATGCAATGTTAGATTAGTAATATATTGCATCAAAGGATCATTATCTTCTGTATAGCCATATAGCTTTCTATAGTTGTACCCTAACTTAACTGCCAGTAATTTGTTTACAACATCTGCAGAAATAATTTCACCTGTAAGAGGGTTTGTTACGCTTGGACCAAACCCCAAGAGATTTGCATCAGGCTCAGAAGACCATCTTATTACATTATAATCATAATCTGCTGCATCCCAGGTTGCATCTTTTGGTTGAATTTTTGCAACTACAGCATTTTTAAAGCCCGCTTCTTCAAATGCAATGTTCCAATTTTCAATTCCAGCAACTACAGCAGGAATTATTTCCTCTGGAGTAGAATTCTCAACCCAATACACTATTGGATTTACTGGCTCTGACAGCTCAGCATCAGGATTTTTTTTAACTAATCTCCATTTATTAATTAGAGCAAAATTTGGAAAATTTTCGTAAGAGGTTAGGTCTGTTGCTTTATTGACAAAATATCCTACTCTATGATCATTAACTCTCGGCTCAAAACCATCCCCGGGCATTTTAATAAAAATATGTCTGCCTGTGACGGATAGGTACCTTGGATCAGTAACTGCTGAGACAGCATAGGCATCGGAACTCGGCATTTTATTTTCATATCCAAATATAACTTCTACCGCAGTATTTGTTTTGTTATTGAAAACTTTATTGATAAAAGTTTTTTTAGGATTCGGTCTTCCATAATTTACAGAAACATACTCTCTATATTCCTCTGGCACATAACTAATGGCTTCTATTTTTTCAGACATCATAAACTTGTTGACACTAATCAAAACAGCATCTTCAGATCTAGCAACTGGTTGAAAAGTTTCTATAAAAGCTTCAGTTATATTTGTAATACTTGACCTTCCAATATTATTATCATCGCCATTTATATAAGAAGTGTTGATTTGATATAGCCCAATTTTATTTTTTTGAAAATTTCTGAACTCTAAGACCTTACCATCTGAAGGACTCCCGCCAGTAAGAGAACTGCCCTGAGGAGCATTCATAATATATGAAAAATATAGAAATTTTTGATCTAAGTCATCTTTATTTAATTTTAAATAGTAGTTTGTTTTATCTTCATCTGCATAAATCTTCAAATAACCTTCAATAAGGCTTAAGCCCTCATCTTCCATAAACTCTTCAATAGTTGACATATTATCTTCAATACATTTTTTCTTCTCTTTGTTACTTTCAGCTTTCATCATGCATTTATCTAAACTAGACATTTCTTTTGTAGAGCTTGATTCATCATTGGTATCTGGTGAATCTATTTCAATATCTTCTTGTGAATGAATATTTGCACTGAATGCAATGAAAAAATAAGCAAGTATAAATATTGAATATGAGGTTATAAGTTTTCTATAATTGTTAATCATTAAGTACGTCCTTTATAAAATTAGTCACTAATTCTATCTTAGAAATATATATACTGATAGTATATGTTTTATGACTGATTCATATGCATTAATAACAGGAGCATCCTCTGGCATAGGCTTAGAAATTGCTAATTGTTTAGCTGAAAAGGGTTTTAATTTAATCTTAACCGCTAGAAGAGAAAACATTCTAGAGATTGCTGCTAGAGATATTTCTGAAAAATTTAAAGTTAAAGTTGATTTTATTGCTTCAGATTTAAGCGACTCTAGTGCTCCCGATCAAATTTTCAATTTTTGTGTTAATAAAGATTATCAAGTTGATATTTTAGTAAATAATGCCGGCTATGGTATTAAAACTTCATTTCATAAAACGTCTATGGATGAAGAAGAAAAGTTTATTAGGGTATTGGGAATCTCTGTAATAGCAATGACAAAGATTTTTTTGCCTGACATGATAAAGAGAGGCTCAGGAAAAATCATGGTCGTTTCATCTGTAGCTGCTTTTTCACCACCATCTTCTATTCAGGCTTTATATGGGCCAATCAAAACATTTATGAATAGGTTTAGCGACTCTATAAACATAAACTACAATCATAAAGGAATTACCTCTACTGCTGTTTGTCCTGGATTTACAGTGACTGGATTTCACACAGCTAGTGGAGTTCAAGATGAAATGGACAGAGTTCCAAAATTTATGAAGTTTTCAGCTAAAAGAGTTGCATCTGAGGCGGTTGAGGCAACTTTATCTGGAAAATCATTATGTGTTCCCACCAAGACATACAAGATTCTTGTATTTATACTAAAACATGTCCCAGAATCTGTTATGTCTCTATTTGGTAAAGGTCTTGCACCCGGCAGATATGATAAAAAATAGATTAAATATTGAGCATAGCATCGGATACAAAAGCATTTAATTTTCTTTCTTGACCGAATGAGGACATAGGTCCATGGCCTGGAATAAAGTTTACGTCATGACCTAATGGCCACAATTTATCTTTAATAGAGTCTATTAATTGTTGATGATTACCTCCAGGCAAATCAGTTCTACCAATTGATCCTTGAAATAGCACATCCCCAACTATAGCTAATTTATTTTCTTGACTATAGAAAATGATGTGTCCAGGAGTATGTCCAGGGCAAAAATAGACTTTTAAGATTTGATTCCCAACCGTTACCTGATCGCCTTCGTCCAACCATTTATTAGGAGCACAATTTTGTGCAAGCATGCCAAACATTTCTCCTTGTCTTTGAAGATCATCTAATAGAAATTTATCTGCTAAATGAGGTCCTTCAATTTCTAAATTTAATATTTCAGATAACTCATTAGCTCCACCAGCATGATCAATATGCCCATGTGTGAGTAGAATTTTTTCTGGTATAAGGTCTTTTTGTTTAGCTTTCTCTAAAATTATTTCTATATCACCACCAGGGTCAACAAATGCACACTTTTTTGTTTCAGCACAATAAACTATTGAAGCATTTTGAATAAAAGGAGTTACCTGAACGATTATAGTTTTAAGATGCGACATTTATTTTAATTTTTGATATTGAATTTTCATCTATCTCTAAAACTTCAAATCTATAATTTTGTATTTCAATACATAAATTAGCTTGAGGTATTTGATCTAAATATTCTGTAATAAGCCCATTTATGGTTTTTGAATTTTCTTCTGGTATAGACCAATTAATGTAGTTATTTAAATCACGAATTCTAGAGTTACCGTCTGTTAAAATTGATCCGTCTTTTAATTTAATAAACTCTTTCTCTAGCTCAATTCTGTCACTACCAAACTTGCCTGCAATTTCTTTAAAAATATCTTCAATTGTTATTAAGCCTTGAATTTCTCCATACTCATCTACAACTAGTGCCATATTTTTATCATTATCTTGAAACTCTTTTAACTGTTTCATTAAAGCAGTTGATTGAGATACAAAGTAAGTTTTTGATAATTCACCACGAACATCCTCCTTAGATTCAATCTTATCCAAAAAGTCATGTGAATCTTTTAAATGAAGGGTGCCAAGCTCATTATCAATAGAGCTCTTGAAAACAGGAAGCCTGGTATATTCTGATGATTCTATAACATCCTTATTTTTTTTATAACCTAAATCAATATCAATACCTATAACTTCAGAAGTGGGCGTCATGATATCTTCAACCACAAGTTCTTCCATTCCCAAAATAGAAGAAAGCATGCCTCTATATTGTTTAGGAATCAGATCACCAGATTCATCTAATAAAGTTTTGAGCTCTTGAGTGTTTAGATTGTCGTTATCTTTTGCATCTTTAACATCAATATTAAAAATCTTTAGAACTTTTGAGCTTATATAGTTTGTTATAGCTATAAGAGGTCTAAGAACATAAAGAAGTATTTTAAGTAAAAGAGATGATCTTTTAGCAAAACTTTCAGGTTTTACAGCAGCCATTGTTTTGGGCGTTATCTCAGAGAAAATAAGTATAAATGCAGTTAACAAAACTGCACCAAGCAAGACATTACCACCAAAATAATTCAACATAATTATAGTAACTATTGATGAGGCCAATATATTTGCAAAATTATTTCCAACCAGAATAGTTGCCAACAATAGATCAGGCTTTTTAAGAAGTTTTAGTGCTCTTTTTGCACCACTGTCTGGTTTTTTTGAAAGGTTTTTTAATTTAATTTTATTTGCAGCCATCATACCAGTCTCTGAGCCTGAGAAAAAAGCACTTAAAATTAGGAGACTAATTAAAGATAAAAATAAAAATAACAAAGAGGGTTCTGATTCCATTAACTAATTATAAATCAAATATGAGTTTGCAAGGTAGGCAATAAGGACCGCCCACATAGATACGAATAAGCCTCTAGTGGCATATTTTATAGGGTAGTTAAAAAATTTTATTCCTATGATAGTTAATAAATAAATAATCCAAGCAATAACAGTAAATACAGTTTTTATAATTAAATTATTGGTAAAGATTGATTGAATAGCAAAACCGGATACTAAAGCCAGGGATAAGAAAAATAATCCTACACCTAGTATTTTAAATACAAGCTTATAACTTCTTTCTATTGGAAAAGATTCTGAATTTTGAAAAAGACCTAATTTAATTTTTCTAACATTTCTTTCTAATAAAACTATTTCATAGTAGGAGATAAATAAAATTATTAAGCTCAAACCTGTAACTAAAAAATGAATTGTTGGAAGCAATGTTATAGATTGATACAAAAAAAGATACATCAATATATATGATAAAGAGGCAACTAAACTCGAGATATATAAAGATGAAGATCTTTTTACAGATATCCGCATAATAAAATATAGCACTATAGATATAGTTACTTGTGTAATGAAATTCATATTAGTTGTGGATAATTAAAAACTTTATATATTAATACTATCAATATTATCAAGGTTAACCTAAAATACACATCTTTTTTAACATTTAGAATATATTAATAAATATGGTAATTATAAGATTGGCAAGAAGTGGGGCAAAGAAAAACCCTTATTACTTTATAACTGTTGCAGATGAAAGACGTCCAAGAGATGGTAAATTCATTGAAAGATTAGGATTTTTTAATCCTTCTGCTAGCGGGCAAGAAGAAAGATTAAGGCTTGACCTAGATAAACTCAATGAATGGGTTTCCAAAGGCGCCCAAGTTAGTGATAGAGTTCAAACTCTTGTTAAAGAAGCAAACTTATCTCCAGAAGAACTTCAAGCTAAATTAGATGCTAAAAAAGCAAAAGCAGATGCTAAAAAAGCCGCTATTGATGCAAGATTAGCCAAAGAAGCAGAAGAAAAAGCTGCAGAAGAAGCTGCTGCAAAGGCTGAAGAGGAAGCACCAGCTGAAGAAGCTCCTGCTGAAGAGGAAGCACCAGCTGAAGAAGTAGTTGCTGAAGAAGCTCCTGCTGAAGAGGAAGCACCAGCTGAAGAAGTAGTTGCTGAAGAAGCTCCTGCTGAAGAGGAAGCACCAGCTGAAGAAGTAGTTGCTGAAGAAGCTCCTGCTGAAGAGGAAGCACCAGCTGAAGAAGTAGTTGCTGAAGAAGCTCCTGCTGAAGAGGAAGCACCAGCTGAAGAAGAGTCTAAAGATAAAGACTCTTCAGATGATGAAAGTAAATAAATTAGATTCAAATAATTATATTTGCATAGCCTCTATTGGCAAGCCAAGAGGTCTCAAAGGTGAATTTTTTATCAATTCTTTTTGCAGTCCAAAGGAAAATCTCCTTCATTACGATAATTTTTATATTCAAGATGATCTAATAAAAGATTTCAAAATTGAATACATAAAAAAAATTAATTCAAAAATGTATGCCAAAATTTTTGGTGTCAATGATATTGATTCTATAAAAAAGTACACAAACTTAAATATATTCATTAATAAAGATTGCTTGCCTGAGCCAGAAAAAAATGAGGCGTATTGGTATGAATTGATTGGGATGAGGGTAATAGACGTAAAATCTGAAGATCTTTTAGGTGTTGTAGAAAGTCTTAACAATTATGGTGCAAATGATTGCCTTGAATTAATGCCAACACAAGAATCCATAGATAACCAAAAAAGATTAATTCCATTTGTAATTGATAAATTTATCTCATCGATCAATCGAGAAGAATCAGTAATTTTTGTAAATTGGGATAAAGGGTTTTGATAATGAAATTCAATATTCTCACAATTTTTCCTGAAATCTTTAAAATATTTGAATATGGGGTGGTCTCAAAAGGGATTAACAATAATTTTTCTCTTAATTGCTATGACATAAGGAACCACGCTATTAATAAACACGGGCAAATTGATGCTAAACCTTACGGTGGCGGTGAAGGTATGCTAATGATGCCCGAACCCTTAAAACAGACTATTTTAGATATACCAAAAAAAGATAAGGGTCATGTTATTTACTTATCACCTCAAGGAAAACAGTTAAATCAAGACAAAGTTAAAGAGCTTTCATCTTTAAAATCTTTAACGCTTATATGTGGAAGATATGAAGGCATTGATCAAAGATTTATAGATAATTATGTTGATGAAGAGATTTCTATTGGAGACTTTGTAATGAGTGGTGGTGAATATGCTGCAATATGTTTAATTGACTCAATTGCTAGAAACCTTCCTGGGACTATCGGTAATAAAAATTCTGTTGATAATGATTCTTTTTCTAACGGTCTTTTAAAAGGCCCTGCATATACTCGACCTGAAGTCTTCGAAAACTTAGAAGTCCCAAAAGTTCTTTTATCTGGTAATCATAGTAAAATTGAAGACTGGAAGGCCGCTAAATCAATTATTCAAACACACTTAAGAAGACCAGATCTAATAAATAAGGTAAAATTGTCAAAAAAACAAAAAAAACTCTTGGAAGAATGGGAATCTAAGGATATCCTATAGCACTTTTTAGGCAAATATAATGAACGAATCTGATAAAGAAAATATAAATAACGAAGAATTACCAGAATCTACTGAAGAAGTAGTTGCTGAAGAAGCTCCTGCTGAAGAAGTAGTTGCTGAAGAAGCTCCTGCTGAAGAAGTAGTTGCTGAAGAAGCTCCTGCTGAAGAAGTAGTTGCTGAAGAAGCTCCTGCTGAAGAAGTAGTTGCTGAAGAAGCTCCTGCTGAAGAAGTAGTTGCTGAAGAAGCTCCTGCTGAAGAAGTAGTTGCTGAAGAAGCTCCTGCTGAAGAAGTAGTTGCTGAAGAAGCTCCTGCTGAAGAAGTCAATACTCCATCAGTATCGCTTAAAGAAAGAACGCCAGCTCAGATTGTTAATGATTTTGAAACTAAGCAATTAAAAACTGATATACCATCATTTAGACCTGGAGATACAATTGTTGTATCTGTGAAAGTTAAAGAAGGTGACAGAACAAGACTCCAAGCCTTTGAAGGTGTTGTCATGGGGGTAAAAAAGGGTGGTCTTAACTCTTCTTTTATAGTTAGAAAAATTTCAAGTGGAATTGGCGTGGAAAGAACTTTCCAGACACATAGCCCATTAATAGATTCTATAAAAGTTAAGAGAAAAGGTGACGTTAGACAAGCTAAACTTTTCTATCTAAGAGATAGATCAGGCAAATCTGCTAGAATCAAAGAAAGATTAGATTAATCAAATGACTATAGAAAATAGAAAGGATCATTTGATTGATTCCTTTTTAGATTCTTTATATATCGAAAAAGGTCTTTCAAATAATACGGTTAGTTCATATAAAAATGATATAAAATCATTTTTCTTATGGTTAGATGAAAACTCATTCAACCCATTAAACATCAATGCTTCCGACGCCAATAATTACGTTTCTAAATTATTTGGTGATGGTTTAAAAAGTTCATCGGTAAATAGAAAAATTTCAGCTATTAAATCTTTTTATATTTTTCTACAAAAAAAGAAAATAATTATGAAATCTCCTATTGCTGATATTGTTATGCCTAAGCAAGAAAAATATCTTCCTGTGTCTATGTCTGAAGAAGAAGTAGAAAGACTTTTAAATAGTCCTGATTTAAATATTCAAATTGAAAGAAGAGATAAAGCAATGATAGAGGTTCTATATGCAACCGGAATAAGAATTTCTGAGCTTACAAATTTAAAATTAACCGACTTAGATATTAATAGGTCGGTATTAAAAGTTTTTGGTAAAGGGTCTAAAGAGAGGCTGGTTCCTTTTGGTGAGAAGGCCGCTGAGTCACTTAACCTGTATCTCACAGATAGAAAAGATTTAAAATCAAAAGAAATTTTTCTTAGTAATAGAGGAACTAAAATATCAAGAAGCGCTTTTTGGCAAAGAATAAAAATCTATACCAAAAGAGAAAATCTTAAAATATCTATCTCACCACATACTCTCAGACATGCCTTTGCTACGCACCTTTTAAATCGAGGTGCTGACCTAAGATCTGTTCAAATTTTACTTGGACATAGTGACTTATCTACAACCCAAATATATACTCACATTGCAAAACAACGATTAGGCGAAATCCTTAAAAAACACCACCCTAGAGGTTAAAGTGAAAAACTTATTTATTTCATTTATTTTTATATTTTCAGCTTCTTTACCTTCATCAGAAGAGCAAATAAAAGATAGCATTAAAAATATATTACCTGATGGAACAAAGATTGAATCAATTGAGCCCACTCCTATTAAGGATATGTTTGCAGTGTATTACGGAGATCTTCAGCCTATATATGTTACAAAAGATGGCTCGTTCTTTATTTATGGTGATATCTATAAAATAAATAATAATTCAATTTCTAATATTACTGAAGACAGTATTTCAGAAAAAAGAAAGTCCATTCTTAATGACATTCCCTCAAATGAATTAATTTCATTTAAATCAGATAATGAGAAATTTTCTGTAATTGTTTTTACTGATGTTGATTGTGGCTATTGTAGAAAGCTACATAACCAAATTGAAGAATACAATGAGTTAGGTATATCGATTCATTATGCTGCATTTCCAAGGTCCGGCATGGGAACATCAGCTTTTACCAAGATGGTTGGAGCATGGTGTTCTGAAAATCCAAAAGATAGTATTTCTAAACTAAAAAATAATAAAAATCTAGATTTATCATTCTGTGACTCACAGCCAGTTTCTAAGCAGTATATTATTGGTCAAAAATTAGGTGTTAATGGTACTCCTGCAATTTTTTCCATGGATGGAGTTATGTTTCCAGGATATGTTGAGCCTGAAGAGCTTTTATTAAAATTAAAATCATAAAAATATGCCTGATCAAGATTTTACAAATGCTAAAAAATTACCACCTTATATTTTTGCACAAATCAATTCATTAAAATATGAAGCAAGAATTCGTGGTGAAGACATTATTGATTTTGGAATGGGAAATCCGGACCAAGCGACACCTTCACCAATAGTTGATAAATTAATTGAAACAGTTAAAAATCCATCAACTCATAGATATTCCCAGTCGGCTGGTCTTCCAAAGTTACGACAGGCTATCAAAGACTGGTACTCAAGAAAATATAATGTTGAACTAGATCAAGAAAAAGAAATAGTAACTTGCATGGGATCTAAAGAAGGAATAGCACATCTATCCCTGGCTACACTTTCTATAGATGACACGGTACTAGTTCAATCTCCAACTTATCCAATTCATTCTTATGGTGTAGTTATTGCCGGCGCAAACCTTCAATCTGTTACCCTTAAAGATGATGCAGATGAATTCTTGTCTGATATTGAAGAATCTATTCTTAATGCATCAAAAAAACCAAAGATGATCATAATTAATTTTCCATCTAATCCTACAACCCAGTCAGTAACAATAGATTTTTTTAAAAAAATTGTTGAGATTGGTAAAAAGTATGACATTTGGATTATTCATGATCTTGCCTATGCAGATATAGCTTTTGATGGTTACAAAGCACCATCTATCTTGGAAGTAGAGGGAGCTAAAGATATAGCTGTTGAGTTTTTTACATTATCTAAATCATATAATATGCCGGGTTGGCGAGTTGGATTTTGTTGTGGTAATTCAGAATTAGTTCAAGCTTTAACCAAAATAAAGTCTTATTTAGATTATGGAACATTTACCCCTATTCAAGTTGCAGCAATAAAAGCAATCAATGATTGCGATAATGAAGTTGCATTAATAAGCTCTATGTATGAAAGCAGAAGAAATGAATTATGTGATGGTTTGAATAGAATTGGCTGGGATGTTAAAAAACCACTTGCTACAATGTTTGTTTGGGCAAAGATTCCTGAGAAGTATTTAAAGCTTGGTTCTCTTGAATTCAGTAAATTACTTATTGAACATGCTCAAGTTGCCGTATCTCCAGGCGCAGGTTTTGGTATGGATGGAGATGAATATGTAAGATTTTCTTTAATTGAAAATGAGCATAGAACAAGACAAGCAATACGAGGTATTAAAAACTTTTTATCTATGGAAATATAATGAAAATTCTTAAAGTTGGTATTTGTGGGTGGGGAAATGTTGCTACAGGTTTATTTAGAGCTGCTAATGAAAATGCTGAAGCTATTAAATTAAACTCTGGTGCTAATTTTTCAATTGAAGTTATAGGCGCAAGAAGAGATAACCCTAAATGCGATCCTGGTAAAACTTTAATAGAAAGAGATATTTTTGCAGTATTAGATCATGATATCGATGTTGTTGTTGAGCTTATAGGTGGTGTTGAGGTTGCAAGAGAGCTTATTTTAAAGGCAATAAAGAATAAAAAACATGTTGTTACTGCTAACAAAGCAGTTATCTACCATCATGGAGATGAGATTTTTCAGTCTGCTAGAGATCATGGAGTAAGAGTGTTATATGAATCATCAGTATGCGCAGGAACACCAATAATTAAATTATTAAAAGAGGAACTAGCTGCAAATAAAGTTTCTAAGATTTCTGGAATGTTAAACGGAACCTCTAATTTTATTCTTTCAAATATGGAAGAGGGTGGGGATTTTGACTCAACATTAAAGCTTGCTCAAGAAGAGGGCTATGCAGAACCTGATCCTACTTTTGATATAGAAGGAATGGATGCAGCTCATAAAATTGGCATTTTGTCTTCTTTGGCTTTTGGAACCTCATTGCCTCCATTAGATTTTCATATTGAAGGCATTACTAATATAGATAAGAGTGATTTTCACTATGCTATGGATATGGGATATACAGTAAAACATCTTGCAGTGGCAAAAATAGATAATGGTAGAGTTGAGATAAGAGCTCATCCAGCATTGATAAATCTTAATTCTCATTTAGCTAACTTAAAAGGTGTAAGAAATGGTATGGAAATTGATACTGATCTGATAGGAAAAATACATATAGCAGGGTCAGGAGCAGGCCAGGAATCAACAGCATCAGGCCTTATATCAGATTTAGTTCATCTATACTCTTCAGTAGATATGGGTAGTTCTGAAGTACTTAATAAAATAAATCCACCTATGTCAGATTTTTCTGAACTCATTTTTCAATATTATTTTTATATTGAGGCATTAGATATTCCAGGAGTTATGGCTTCCATAACATCTCTTCTTGCATCAAGAGGAGTAGGTATTGAATCAATTGTGCAAAAAGAAGAGCTGAATGGTGAAAGTGTTCCTATTATTTTAATAACTGATCCCTTTAAAGAAGCGGATCACTCTTTATTAAGTAAAGAGCTTTTAAATTTAGATTCTGTAAAAGCAATAAGATCTATAAGAATCGAAGCTGAATAAATATGCTATTTCACAGTACAAGAGGTAATGATTCTGGACGTACTTTCGAAGAAGTTCTTATGCAAGGTTTGGCTAATGATGGTGGATTATTCATGCCAGATACCTGGCCACAAGTTGATTTAGAGCATTTAAAATCATTAAACTCATTCTTAGATATTGCAAAATATATTGTTCCACTTTTTACAAAATCATCCTTTTCAGATGACGAAGTTTTAAATATATTAGATAAAACATGGCATGACTTTGGAAAAGATAACCTTGCCGAAATTCATCAATTAGATGATTCAAAATATGTTTTAGAACTTTTTCATGGTCCAACAGCTGCATTTAAAGATTTTGGCCTTCAGTTGGCAGCAGCTTTTTTTCATCAGTCTCTTAAAAGACAAAATAAAACTGCAGTAGTTCTTGGTGCCACTTCAGGAGACACTGGCTCTGCCGCAATAGATGCATGTAAAAGATTTGATTCTATCAAAAGCTTCATATTACTGCCCGATGGCAATATGTCTGAGGTGCAGCGAAGACAAATGACTACAGTCGACAGTCCGAATGTTTTTACACTAAGAGTCAATGGTTCATTTGATGATTGTCAGGCAATTGTAAAAGAAGCATTCAGTGAAAGAAGTTTTTTAAAAGACGATCAATTTTTATTGGCTGTAAATTCTATCAATTGGGTAAGAATAATAGGTCAGATTTGTTATTATTTTTATGCTTCCTTGAAAATTACAAATTATAATGAGCCTTTAAATTTCTCTGTTCCCACAGGAAATTTTGGTAACGTATTTGCTTGTTATTCTGCTCATAAAATGGGAATGCCATTAAATAAAATTTTAGTAGCGGTAAATGAAAATAATATTTTGCATAGATTTTTTTCTGATAATGATTATTCAAAAACAAAAGTTCGCGAAACCATTTCACCAAGTATGGACATAAGCATTGCTAGTAATTTTGAGAGATTAGTTTATGACTTTTATGCAGAAAGAGATTCAAATCTGTGTGCAGATTTCTATAAGAATTTTCCAGTATCACCAATTAAGCTTGAAGAAAATATGTGGAACAAATCTAAAGATATCTTTTTAAGTTACTGTGTTGATGATATTTCAACAATAGGGGCAATGAAGCACACCTTTAAAAAGTTTAATTATCTTATTGATCCTCATACAGCGGTAGCATCTGAGGCAGTTGAAAGAATATCACCAGACATTCAAGGTAAAACTATTATTTTATCAACAGCTCATCCAGCTAAATTCCCTGAAGTAATAAAAAATGCTAATTTAACATTAGAAGACATACCTAATAGTCTTTCCGTAATATTT